>Ga0209403_10002603_pt1 | contig 21322 bp, 20 predicted proteins | sample ArcticOcean_MG_C_8_FD_187440 | JGI IMG/M metagenome (GOLD analysis project Ga0209403, IMG submission 187440) | Marine microbial communities from western Arctic Ocean - ArcticOcean_MG_CB11_86 (SPAdes) (version 2) | ecosystem: Environmental > Aquatic > Marine > Oceanic | place: Arctic Ocean... | reverse complement strand
CTCCGCCCGCGGGTCTGCCGCCGCGCGACCCGGAAGTTCGGGACTGCCATGGACCAGATAAACCGCGATCGCCAGCATCGGCACGGCCAGCCCAGTCGCGATGGCGGTGAACAGGGCGCGCGATTTCGGCAGCGCTACATCAAGGTCGGGGTCGGGTGCGGAGACAGTGTCGATCGCTAGCATGCGGCGGCCGATTTCAGCCCGCGCTGCCTCGGCCTCGTCGGTTGAAATCAGCTCGCGCTCGACGTCGCGATCGACTTCGTCGAGCTGATCGCGATAAATCTCGATTTCATGTGCCGCGCGGGTGGCGGCAGTCCGGTTTGCCCGCAACAGCGGTATGACCACCAGCGCGGCGGCCGTCAAAGTCATGACCGTGAGAACGATTCCGAGGATCATCAATCTGGCTTCCCGGCCAGCAATGTGTCTATCCGGGCGCGTTCATCGTCGCTCAAAGGTGCCCCCGGTCCTGCCGAAGCGGTCCGCCTCCGCCGGTGCCAGATAGCAATCCCGGCCATCCCGGAGATCAGGATCAGGACCGGGCCGAGCCACAGGATCAGCGTCGAGGATTTGAACGGTGGCCGAAGCAGGACAAAGTCGCCATAGCGGCGGACGACGAAGGCGATTGTCTGTTTTCCGCTATCGCCCGCCGACAGGCGTTCGCGCACCAGGATACGAAGGTCGCGTGCAAGCGGAGCATCTGAATCGTCGATCGACTGGTTCTGGCATACCAGACAGCGCAGCTCTTTGCTGATCGTCCGGGCGCGGGCTTCCAGCGTCGCATCCTTTAGGATTTCATCGGGCTGCACCGCCAGCGCCGGCAGCGATGTTAGCAGGATGAAAAGAAACACCAGGTGCCTCACCGGCCGGCGGCCTTTTTCAGTAGCGGCCGGATGATGCTGTCGAGCTGGCCGGGATTGATCGGGCCGACATGGCGGTAGCGGATGCGCCCGGTAGCGTCGACCACGAAGGTCTCGGGATAGCCATAGACACCCCAGTCGATCACGGTGCGCCCTTTAGCATCGGCGCCGATCCGCGCGAACGGATTGCCAAGCCCTTCGAGAAACCGGCGCGCATTTTCCGGTTTGTCCTTGGAATTGATGCCGAAGACCGTCACGCCGTCTTTCGCTAGAGCCATCAGCGCGGGATGCTCGGCCCGGCACGGCTGGCACCAGGACGCCCAGACATTGACCAGCGATACCTGGCCTTTCAGATCCGCTGTCTTCAGCCCGTCTTTCCGGCCAGCGATGGCGGGCAGATCGAATTGCGGCGCGGGCTTGTCGATCATCGCCGATGGTATCTGTGAAATATCTTTGCCGCCCGGCCCGACCTGCCACAGATAAAAACCGAGTACGATCGCGATCAGGGAAAAAATCCCGACCGGCACGAGGGTGAGGGGGCGCAGGGTCATATAGCTGTCCGATACTGCATCGTCGTCATCAACTCTGGGTCAGCCCTGCGCGACCGGAGCCGTCTTGCGGCCCGCGCGCTTGGGCGCGCCGACGCGGAGACGCCGGTCGGTCAGCGACACCATGCCGCCGATCGCCATGAAGATCACGCCGGCCCAGATCCACGGCACCAGCGGGTTGTAATACATGCGCGTCGCGTAGCCACCCTTGCCGTCAGCATCTCCGAGCACGATATAGACATCGGCTAAGGGCGTGGTGTGGATTGCGGCCTCGGTCGTGGTTGATTTTTCGGCGGGATAGCTGCGTTTTTCGGGTGATAAAATTTTGATCGTTTTGCCGCCGGAGGCGAGTTCGAAAGTGCCGCGCAGTGCGGTATAGTTTGGGCCCGGAACCGTGCCGGCGCCTTTGAACGTTACCTGGTGTCCGGCGAGTTCGACGCTGTCGCCCGGATTCATGACCTGTATCCGTTCGGTCTGCCACGATGACGACGCGGTGATGCCGGCGACCATGATCCCCAGCGCGCTGTGGGCGATGGCGGTGCCCCAGGCCGAACGCGGCAGATTGAGGGCCAGGCGCAATGTGTCGACGAACGGTATTTTGAAAAGGCTGGTGCGTTCGGCAAGGCTGACCGCGGACCCCGCGACCAGCCACCCGGCAACACCCAGCGCAAGGGCGGCCACGATGTCCGTCTCGCCATCGATCACGACCGTACAGAGCGCGACCAGTATTGCGACCAGAGCCGCCACTTTCAGCCGGCCGAGAACGCCGGGCAGGTCGCCGCGTTTCCACGCCATCATCGCGCCGACCGGGCACGCAATCAGCAGCGGCACCATCAGCGGCACGAAGGTCGTATTGAAAAACGGCGCGCCGACCGACACCTTGCCGCCGTCCACGGCATCCAGAATCAACGGATAAAGTGTGCCAAGAAACACCACGGCCGCGGCGGTGGCAAGAAGCAGATTGTTGAGGACCAGCGCCCCTTCGCGGCTGACCGGGGCGAATAGCCCGCCGCTCTTCAGCGCGGGCGCGCGAATCGCATACAGCGTCAGCCCACCGCCGATCACGACGATCAAAAGACCGAGAATAAAGACGCCGCGTTCAGGGTCGGTTGCGAATGTGTGGACCGATGTCAGAACGCCGGACCGTACCAGGAATGTGCCGAGCAACGACATGCCGAACGCGATAATGGCGAGCAGGACGGTCCAGCTTTTCAGCGTGTCGCGGCGCTCCACCACCAGGGCCGAATGTAGCAGGGCGGTCCCTACCAACCACGGCAGGAAGGAAGCATTTTCAACCGGGTCCCAGAACCACCAGCCGCCCCAGCCAAGCTCGTAATAGGCCCACCAGCTGCCGAGCGCGATGCCGATTGTCAGCGAGGTCCAGGCGACCAGCGTCCATGGCCGCACCCAGCGCGCCCAGGCCGGATCGACGCGTCCCTCGATCAGGGCGGCGATGGCGAACGAGAACGCCATCGAAAATCCAACATAACCGAAATAGAGAAACGGCGGATGAAACGCGAGCCCGGGATCCTGCAGCAGCGGGTTGAGGCCTTGCCCTTCCAGCGGCGCCGGATCGAGGCGCAGAAACGGATTGGAGGTAAACAGCAGGAAGGCGAGAAACCCGACCCCGATCAGCCCCTGAATGGCGAGGACGCGGGCGCGCAGGCCGGCGGGTAAATTGGCGCCGAATTGGGCGACCATCAGCCCGAACAAGGCGAGGATCAGGATCCACAGCAGCATCGAGCCTTCGTGGTTGCCCCAGACGCCGGCCACTTTGTAGAGCATCGGTTTCAGCGTGTGCGAAGTCGAGGCGACTAGGGCGACCGAAAAATCTGAAACCACATAGGCATAGGTCAGGGCGCAAAAAGCGAGGGCGACAAACAGAAACTGGCCGCGCGCCGCGGGGCCGGCGATGCCCATCAGGACGGCATTGTTCCGGTGCGCGCCGATCAGCGGAAACGTGCCCTGTACAACCGACATCATCAGCGCGAGCGCTACAGCGTAGTGACCTATTTCGGCAATCATTTTGTGCCGCCCTCCGTTGTGCCGCCTTTCCACTGGCCCGATTTATTCAGCGCTTCGGCGACCTCGGGAGGCATATAGTTTTCATCATGCTTGGCCAGCACCTCGTCTGCGACGAAGCTGCCATCCGGCTGCAGTCGGCCTTCGACGACGACGCCCTGACTTTCGCGGAACAGATCCGGGATGATGCCTTTATAGGCGACGCGGATTTCATGGGTCAGGTCGGTGATGAAAAACCGGTGCGTCAGCCCGTCCGCCGCCTTGTTCCAGCTTCCCTGTTTTACCAGCCCGCCGACGCGGAGCCGCCTGTCCTTCGACAAATCGTTCCTGGTCGCGATATCGGTCGGGGTGTGGAAGAATACGATATTGTCTTCGAACGCGGTCAGCACAAGCGCCGCCGCCGTTGCGAGCAGCAGCGCACCCAGGAGCACGACCATCAGGCGGCGGCGTTTGCGCGTCATCCGCTTTCTTCCGCACCGGGTGCGCGCCGCCGCCGGGGCGATTCCGCTTCGAGTTGGCTGAGCTCGCGTTCACGCGCACGCATGGATTTCACGCTGATGCCGATCAGCAAGGCCAGCACGACAAGGGCGATTCCCCAGGCAGACGATATATAGCCGCCATAGCCGCCCATACTGAAGATTTCAGTCATCCACGCTTCACAGTGCTGTCTCCAAACACATCATTCCGGTTTCGCGGGGATGACGAGGTAAAATATTCAAATTGTGCATCATTCTGTAAACACATATAGGGCGGATTTCAGCCCTGAACACTATTATTGGGGACATTATTGGCGGCTTCCGCATGAATCCGGGCGGATCGCAGCGCATTGATCCGGCGTGTCGCCAGTTCGGCGCGGGCGCGCACGATCAATAGCGTTACAAAAAGCGCTGTGAACCCGACCGCCATCAGGAGCAGCGGTATCAGCATCGAACTGTGGATTGCCGGCAGGCCGATCTTGGTCACGCTCGCGGGCTGATGCAGGGTGTTCCACCAGTCGACCGAAAATTTGATGATCGGCAAATTGACCCCGCCGATCAGCGCCAGAATAGCCGATGCTTTTTCCCCGCGCGCCGCGTCGTCGAACGCATTCGACAATGCGATAAACCCGAGATACAGGAATAACAGCACCAGAACCGATGTCAGGCGGGCATCCCAGACCCACCAGGTGCCCCACATCGGTTTCCCCCACAGCGATCCCGTGGTCAGGCAGATCACGGTAAAACTGGCCCCGATGGGGGCGGCGGCCAGCGCACAAACATGCGCAACCGGGTGTTTCCAAATCAGCCCGACCGCGCTTGCCCCAACGATAAACGCATAGGCGAACATCGCCATCCAGGCCGACGGCACGTGGACATACATGATGCGGACGGTCTGGCCCTGCTGATAGTCGGGCGGTGACGCGCCAAACGCGAAATACACGCCCGCGCCGATCAGGATCACGGTCAGCCCGGTTACCCAGGGCAGAACGGCATTTGCCAACCGCAGAAAACGAGTCGGATTGGCGTATCGGTGAAGTAGTGCCATTTTAGGGTTCCGCAGACGGCGTGTCTGGTCTGCAATCCTGCGCAAATATGGTTAATAAGTCGTTAAGATTAACCGTTTACGGGCCACTATTGAAGCTCTTTCCCGCAAGCGCACGGTGTGTTGAAGAGCTGTGCGGCTGTGCGGCTGTGCCGGCTCAGCGCGGTCCCAGATATAGTCCTACACTGAACCCGGCCCGCCTGCCGGTGCGGGCGATACCGACAGGACAAGACGGTTGTTTTCCAGCGTGATCGTATGTTCGAGAACCGTGCCGACCTCCTGGATGTTTGCGCTGACAGCGACGGAATGCAGCACCCGGTTCTCAACGATCTCGTACTGACCGCAATATGAAACGCATTCTATGCGGCCGTCCCGCGCCGGGTAGTTGAGAGATTTACACATGTGACCGTTTGGCGTGTAAATCAGATAGCCCGACGCACTATTGGCAAATGGTCGCTGGACCTTGCCATTGGCATAAGTGAGACGGCAATCCGCAAGGTGCCACGCACCGGTGAGATCGAGACCTTTAACCGGCGCGATGCCTTCTACCGCTGCGTCGCTTCCATCCATACAGATTCCATCCGGCCTCTATTCCGCCGCCATTCTCAGCGCGACGGCACACCCCCAGGGACACAGCACAAGGCACGCCAGTAACAATCCGCCGAGCAGAAGGATCTGCTGTGTGGCGGCAAATCCGCCGATGGCTGCATCCACCGCGCCGGCGCCGAATATCAGCACCGGAATGACCAAGGGCAGCACCAGCAGTGATAACAATACGCCGCTTCGTCTCGATCCCAGTGTGAGGGCCGCGCCCAGCGCGCCGACCAGACTGATGATCGCCGTCCCCAGAGCCATGGCCGCCAACAATACGCCGTACCCCTGTGGCTCGAGATTAAGCATGATACCAATCACCGGAGACGCCACCAATAGCGGAAGGCCGGTGGTCAGCCAGTGTGCCGATATCTTCGCAAGCGCCGTCAGCCAAAGCGGTTGCGGGGAAACGACAAGTAGTTCGAGCGTGCCGTCTTCGTAATCGTTCTGGAACAGCCGGTCGAATGACAACATGGCCGCCAGAAGCGCTGTAACCCAAAGGATTCCGGGGGCCATACGGGCCAGCAGGTTGGGTTCGGGACCGACGCCGAAGGGGAACAGGGCCGCCGCGATCACGAAGAAAACAATCACCATCAGCGTGTCGCTGAGCTGGCGCAGGGCGATGCGGATGTCCCGGCCGACAAGGGCGAAAAACGCACTCATGTAGAATAGCCCCAGATCGTTTCCCCGTCGGCGGCATAGGCCGCCATGTCGATGGTCAGGGCATCTTCGATCCTGAGCGGCACATTCGTCGATGCCACCAATATGCCGCCGCCGGCCCGATGCGCGGCGATTGCGCCGTGTATCCTCTCCACCGATTGGGTGTCGAGCGCAATGGTCGGTTCGTCGAGCAGCCAGAGCGCCGCCGGTGACGCCAGTATCCGCGCGAGCGTCAACCGCCGCGTCTGTCCTGCCGACAGCATGCGCGCCGGCAGATCGGCGAGTGCCGCAAGACCGACGCGGTCCAGCGCGGCATCGATATCGGCGGCACCCGTTCCTGTGCTGGCGCGCAACGCCGCGTGGAATGCCAGATTTTCGCGGACGGTCAGGGCCGGTTTGACCGCATCGCGATGGCCGACATAGTGCATGTCCGTATAAAATCGCTCGGGATCGCCGGCCAATTCGGTTCCGCGCCATGAAATGGTGCCCGCCGCCGGTTTGGCGATGCCGGCCATCAGCCGCAGAAGGCTCGATTTTCCCGACCCGTTAGGCCCCGACAGAATCAGCGCCCCGCCGGGCGATACGGCGAAGCCGAGCCCCGCGAAAACGATGCGCTCGCTTCGAATGCAGGCCAGTCCCGTGCCGGTGAAACCTTCCATGTAATGGGGATAGCGTATAATCAGCGAGTCGTCATCCATCGGCAGATCCATGGCCGGTTCGCGGGGATGGCTGTTCAGAAGGCAAATTAGGCGGCCACTAATCTGGCCGCCCGAATCTGGCCGTCCGAGAAAAAAGGCCGCCAATCTTGCGATTGACGGCCTAGGAGGGATCCAGCGTTTCCGCTGGTTGGGCGCTCTGGGGAGAACGTCCAGGGGGCTACAGTGATGAATATGGGATGCAATTGGGTCCGGACAAGGGCGCAATTGTGGCAAATTTGTGATTTGTGGATGTCAGAAACATATCGGTCTGATAGGGAGTGGCGCGGTACGGGGTCTGATTTTGAACGGTTTCTTTACCGGGCTGTGTTATCTCCGGGGGTAATCGGATATTCGGTGCGGGAAGCGGTCAACGCCGCTGTCGCCCGGCTATCAGCCTGCTATCACCCCGCTGCCGCCCGGCCGCCTGGCAACCTGTATCATCCGTGCAGCCGCGTCATCCTTATTGGAATCGTCTTGGAATCAGCCGCGTTTGCCGCTAGTTTCCGCCCGCATCAAAACGAAGGAGATACCACGTGAGCGCAATCGGACAGGACACGCTGAAGGCCCGCCGCACACTGCAGGCCGGCGGCAAGTCGTACGACTATTTCAGTCTCAGCGCGGTGTCCGATGCCGGATACGGTGATACCTCCCGCCTCCCGTTTTCGCTGAAGGTGCTGCTCGAAAACCTGTTGCGCTACGAAGACGGGCGCTCAGTGACGATCGCCGATATCGAGCAGGCAGCCAAATGGGTCGAGACCCAAAAATCCGATCTTGAGATCGCGTACCGGCCCGCCCGCATCCTGCTGCAGGATTTCACCGGCGTTCCGGCTGTTGTCGATCTGGCGGCGATGCGCGATGCGATGGTGAAGCTCGGCGGCGATCCGCAGAAGATCAATCCGCTCAACGCCGTCGATCTCGTCATCGACCATTCCGTGTCGATCGACGAGTCGGGCACCGCCGCCGCAATCGCCAGCAACGTCAAGCTCGAATTCGAACGCAACAAGGAGCGCTATGAATTTCTGAGCTGGGGCTCGAAAGCGTTTAACAATTTCCGCGTCGTGCCGCCGGGCACCGGCATCTGCCATCAGGTCAATCTCGAATTCCTGTCGCAGACCGTCTGGGTCACAGACGATACAAGCGGGAAACCCGTGGCCTATCCGGACACCGTCGTCGGTACCGACAGCCATACAACGATGGTCAACGGTCTCGCTGTCCTGTCCTGGGGCGTGGGCGGAATCGAGGCCGAGGCGGCGATGCTCGGCCAGCCGATCTCGATGCTGCTGCCCGAAGTCGTCGGCATGAAGCTGACCGGTGAAATGAAGGAAGGCATGACGGCGACCGATCTGGTGCTGACCGTGACGCAGATGCTGCGCGCCCACGGCGTCGTCGGCAAGTTCGTCGAATTTTACGGTCCCGGCGTCGGTGCGCTGTCGCTGCCCGACCGCGCCACCATCGGCAACATGGCGCCGGAATACGGCGCGACCTGCGGCTTCTTCCCGATCGACCGGGAAACATGCGACTATCTGACCTTCACCGGCCGGGATGCCGACCGCGTCGCGCTGGTCGAGGCCTATGCCAAGGCCCAGGGCATGTGGCGCGACGAGAACACGCCCGATCCGGTTTTCACCGCCACCCTGGAACTCGATCTCGGCACTGTCGAGCCGTCGCTTGCGGGACCGAAACGTCCGCAGGACCGGGTCGTGCTGTCGGATGTGAAAAAGACCGGCATTGCCGCGATCACCGATTACCGCGGGGCCGCGCCCGCCGATACAGACCAGGCCGCCCGCGCCGTCGGCGACGACGACTATACGGTTGAGGACGGCGATGTCGTCATTGCCGCGATCACCAGCTGCACGAATACGTCGAACCCGTCGGTCCTGGTGGGCGCCGGGCTGCTCGCGCGTAACGCGGTGGCCAAGGGCCTCAAGGCGAGGCCGTGGGTCAAAACCTCGCTCGCCCCCGGCAGCCAGGTGGTGCGCGACTATCTCGCCAAGGCCGAACTTCAGGACGATCTCGACGCGCTCGGTTTCAATATCGTCGGCTTCGGCTGCACGACCTGTATCGGAAATTCGGGGCCGCTGATCGACAGGGTGGCCGATGCCGTGGACGCGGGCGATCTGGTCGTCGGCGCGGTGTTGTCCGGCAACCGCAACTTCGAAGGCCGTGTCCATCAGCAGGTGCGGGCGAACTTCCTCGCCTCGCCGCCGCTGGTCGTCGCCTATGCGCTGGCCGGCTCGCTCAAGATCAATCTCGCGACCGACCCGCTCGGCAACGACACCGACGGCAATCCGGTTTATCTCAAGGACATCTGGCCGACCAACAAGGAAATTCACGACACCATGCGCGAATGCCTGACTGCCGAGATGTACCGCAGCCGTTACGCGAACGTGTTCGAAGGCCCGGTCGAATGGCAGGCGATCGACAGCATTAAATCCGAAACCTATGGCTGGCAGGAATCCAGCACCTACGTGAAATACCCGACCTTCTTCGACGGCATGGAGCGGGAACCGGACGAGATCACCGACATCACCGGTGCGCGGCCGCTGCTGATCCTCGCCGATTCGGTGACCACCGATCACATCTCGCCGGCTGGCGGCATCCAGCGCGAAAGCCCGGCCGGCGAATATCTGCTCGAACGCCAGATCCGGCCCGCGGCGTTCAACTCCTACGGCTCGCGGCGCGGCAATCACGAGGTGATGATGCGCGGGACGTTCGCCAATATCCGCATCCGCAATGAAATGGTGCCGGGCGTCGAGGGCGGCGTGACCACGCATCAGCCGTCGGGCGAACAGATGCCGGTCTATGACGCGGCGATGAAATACGCGGCCGACGGCGTGCCGCTGATCATTATCGGCGGCAAGGAATACGGCACCGGCTCGTCGCGCGACTGGGCGGCGAAGGGCACCACGCTGCTTGGCGCCCGGGCGGTGATCGTCGAAAGCTTCGAGCGCATCCACCGGTCGAACCTGATCGGCATGGGTGTGCTGCCGCTCGAATTCACCGACGGTGCGACGCGCAAGACGCTCGGTATCGACGGCACCGAGCGGTTCGACATCAAGGGCGTCGCCCAGGGTCTCAGCCCGCGGAGCGAGCTCGTCTGCGCGATCCACCGCGCAGACGGCACGTCCGAGGATATCAAGGTGATGTGCCGTATCGATACGCTCGACGAGCTCGATTACTACAAAAACGGCGGCATTCTGCAATACGTTATCCGTAACATGCTCGACGCGGCGTAATCCCCGGGAGACCCACCGCAGCCGGGACTCTCACCGACAAGTGAACGTGGTTGATTAGGCGATATTAACCGCCGGTCCGTATATATCGGGAATGTTCCTGCCCGTCCGAACCCTTCTGACAAGCGCCGTCTTATGTGCAGTCCTTGCGTTTCCCGCATTCGCCGGGAGCGGCAAGAAGGTCGTGATCGAGCTGCTTACGTCGCAGGGCTGTTCGTCGTGCCCGCCGGCCGACGCGTATCTGGCCGAGCTTGCCAAGCGCGACGATATCATCGCGCTGTCGTTTCATGTCGATTACTGGAACTATATCGGCTGGACCGATCCGTTTTCGTCGCCCGACGCTTCCACCCGCCAGCGCGCCTATGGCCGCACCATGGGCAAGCGCTACGTGTACACGCCGCAGGTCGTCGTCGATGGCCGGGCGGAGACCGTCGGCTCGAACCGCTCGAACGTCAACAATCTGATCCGCATGGCCGCCGCCGCCCAGAAGATCGCCATCGACGTCGCCCTCCACAAGGACGGCACCGCCGATATCCATGTGCCCGCGGAAGCCGCCCAGCGGCCGCGCCGAACTGTGGATCGGGTTTTACGACAGTGCCTGCGAAACCACGGTAAGGGCGGGCGAGAACCGCGGGGAGACGAGCGTCAACGGCAGTATAGTGCGCAGTTTCCGGCGTATCGGCACCTGGACCGGCGCGGACTTGAAAAAGCGCGTCGATCTGAAGGCGAGCGGCGCCACGGGCCGCGACGGCTATGTCATTGTCCTGCAGGCGGCCGATAACGGCCCGATTATCGGCGCTGCGTCGTTTCCGCTGATGGGCGGGCGTAGCTAACCCGCTTCCCGGATTATCGCCGCGCCGCTGTCCAGGGCGCTGACTTCCCAGTTCACGATATGATGCGCCGCGCTGGCCAGCAGGTTGCGGTACTGGCGTTCCACCGGCCCGCCCTTGTAGATCGCGTGGCCGCCGGCAGCGGTGAACAGCCGGGCGCCGGCTTCCAGTGCCGTCCGGCAGGCCCAGGCCGAGTTTCGCTTGGCGCCAAGCAGTTCGATCTCCGTAAGGGCGTTGCCGGCTTCGAGGACCGCCATCGCGCCGCGAATAGTGCTCCGGTTCAGCGCTTCGGCCGCGTCTATTTCCGCAGCGCACTGGCCGGCAACCATATGGCTCGCCGGACTGTCACCGACCTTCACGCCGCGCGACATCCGCGTAGCGGTATAGGCGAGCCAGGCGTCGAGCAGCCCCTGGGCCATGCCGATGGTCATGGCAGCGAAAATCGCCGGCGTCAGGAAACCGCGCGGCAGCCGGTAGACAGCGCCGGGATTGACCTGGGCGCCCGGGCCATTGCCGGCGCGGGCGAGCGCACCGTCGAGCACCGCATATTCCGGCACGAAGACATCGTCGACCTCAAAGCCCTTCGATCCGGTGCCTTCGAGGCCGATCGTGTGCCAGTCGTCGATGATCTCAGCATCGCGGCGGCGCACCATAAAGAAATGCGGCCCATCGCGGCTGTCTCCTTTGACGATGAATCCGGCGCAGATCAGCCAGTCGGCGTGATCGATGCCGCTGGCGAATCCGAACCGGCCGGAAAACCGGTAGCCGCCCTCGGCCGGTATTGCGATGCCTTTGGGGTCGAACGCCGCCGACATGACGGCACCCGGATTTTCGCCCCAGACGTCTTCCTGCGCCTGGAGCGGAAACGTGCCGAGCATCTGTGCGTGATCCGACATGATCGCCTGGATCCAGCCCTGCGCGCCGTCGCCGCGGGTCAGCCGGCACGCGACCTCGCACAGCACGTCCCAGCCCATTTCATGGCCGCCGAACCGGGCCGGCTGGGTGATCCGTATCAGGTCGGCGGCCTTGAACGCATCGACCGTTTCGACCGGGACGCAGCGCGCCGCCTCCGCCGCCGCGGCGCGGTCGCGCAGCATCGGCGCCAGCGTGTCGGCACGGGCGTAAAATTCTTCGGCGGTCAGGGCCGTTCGGTCAGGACCGGCAGGGCCAGCGTCGGGGCCAGCATCAGGCATGCGAATTCCGTTATATTCAGTGATGTCGGACGATATTTAAGTAAATTGGCTGCCTGCACAATGGTTTTAAGGACCGCCATCCCGTGTTATTCTATAATTATCGTTAGCTACTGAACTAATTTTGAAAATCACTGGTGCGACAGGGCGTGACGAATGGGCAAGGTCCTTACCGACGAACAAATCGAATTTTATCACCGCGAAGGGTATCTGTATCCTCTCGACGGCATTTCGAAAGAGCGCTGTAACGAGCTGCTTGACGGTGTGACTCGCTTTGAAGACGAATACGGCGTCAATCCCGGCGTGTTCAAGCTCAAGGGTCACCTGACGATGAAGGAGACCTGGGATTTCGTCCGCGAGCCCAGGATTCTGGACATCGCCGAAGATCTGATCGGACCCAACATTCTGGCTTTCGCATCGCGCTTCTGGGTCAAACCCGGCAGCGATGGCTCCTTCGTCTCGTGGCATCAGGATTCCGCCTATTTCGGCTGCGATCCGCATGACATGGTGACCTGCTGGGTGGCACTCACCCCGGCGAACCGGGGAAACGGCTGCATGCGGTCGATGCCGGGCTCGCACAAGATCGGCTACGAGCACGACGAAAGCCATGAGAACGCCCCCGGAGATGCCCCGGGCGAGAAGAAAAACCTTCTCGGGCGTGGCCAGACGATCCGGGGATTGGACGAATCGAAAGCCGTTCATATGGAACTGGAGCAGGGCCAGTTTTCGATCCATAACGAACGAACGGCGCATGCATCGGGGCCGAACAACACGCCGGATGTCCGCATCGGCTACTCGTTCTTCCTGATCCCGACCCACGTGAAATCGACGCTCGAACGGCGCCCGGCGACGCTGGTGCGGGGTGTCGACGAATACGGCTATTGGGATACCGATCCGGTCCCGACCGAGGAAAGCATGGGCGAACTGATAGATCAGATGCTCAAGAACAACGCCCAGTACACCAATCCGAAGTTCCGGCAGGACGCGTGATCTCTCTCCGGACGGGCAGACGTACTGCTAAAACCATTCCCGCCCGGTGAGTACAGACACAACAGACAAAGCCGCTGGAATCTCCCCCGAGGTTGCGGCGGCTTTCATCATGCTGATCGCGGTGCTGATCTTCGGGCTTAACTACGTTGTCGGCCGTCTCGCCGTCGGCCAGGTCCCGGCCTATACGCTCGGTTTCGTCCGCTGGACGATCGGTGCCCTTATATTGTTACCATTTGCCTGGACCCGTCTGCGCGCGGACCGGCTACGCCTGCGGGCGAGCTGGAAGAATTTGGTTTTCGCAGGGTTTCTGATGCCGTTCATGGGTGCCGGGGTTACCTATGTCGCGCTCGGTCACACCACGGCGGTCAATGGCGGCGTGATCCAGACCTCGATGCCGGTGATGATCGTTATCCTCGCCGCGATCTTTCTCCGCGAACGGACCACCGCCCTGCAATGGGTGGGAACCGCCCTAGCCATTCTTGGCGTGTTGTATCTGATCGCCCGCGGTGATCTTGACGTGCTCCTGAACCTTAACTTCAATCTCGGCGACGCCATTCTGATCGGCTGCAATCTCGGCCTCGCCGGATACAGCATCGTCATCATGCGGCTGCCGCCCGGCATTCATCCGCTGTCGCTGCTGACCTGCGTCTGCGCCGTCGGAGCCATCATTCACCTGCCGTTCTTCGCCTTCGAGGTCGCCACCGGTCAACTGCCGATCCCGGGACCGGTCGCCTATGTTTCGCTCGCCTTCGTTGCCATTTTTCCGTCGGTGATCGCGATCATGTGCTGGAACGCAGCGATCGCGCGGGTCGGCCCGCCGCGCGCCGGCTACTACATGTATCTGACGCCAGTGGCCGCCGCGATTTTCGGCATTCCGCTGCTGGGTGAGACCGTCTCGCTCTTCCATATCGTCGGCGGGGCGGTCATTATTGCCGGCGTGACCCTGTCGAGCCTCAAATCCAAGAGTAAATCCGCATGAAAGCAATTCAGTTCGGCGCAACCGGCGGGCCCGAGGTTCTCGACTATGTCGATCTGCCGGACCCGAAGCCAAGTCCGGGCGAGGTTCTGGTCAAGGCCCATGCCTTCGGCGTCGGCAAGCCTGATATGCTGCTGAGATCGGGCGTCTATAAATGGATGCCGCCGCTTCCCGCCGTCATCGGTAACGAGATGAGCGGCCATGTCGTCGGCGTTGGGCCGGGTGTCAGTCACATCGCCCTCGGCCAGTCGGTGCTGGTATTCGGCACGGGCGGCGGCCGTCATGCCGAGTTTAACGCGGTATCGACCGAAATCGTGACCGCGCTGCCCGCAACGGTCGATCTCGATACCGCCGTCTGCATCCCTAACTACGCCATCGCCTGGTGCCTGCTGCGCGAAGCCGCGCGCGGCACCGACGTGAAATCGGTTTATGTTAACGGGGCGTCGGGCGGCGTCGGCTCGGCGGTGGTCGATTTGTGCCGCCACGAGGGTATCGAGGTGATTGCCGGCGCGAGCTCCGCCGACAAATGCACCTTCGCCAAAGGACTTGGCGCCGCCCACACGGTCGATTACAGCGACCACAACGTCGCCGACAGCGTGCTCGACCTGACCGACGGGCGCGGCGTCGACCTGATTCTCGATCAGCTCGTCGGACCGGATTTCACCGACAATCTGCGGATGCTCGCGCCGCTCGGCATGATTATCTCGTTCAACGCGCTGGCCGGCCTGCCGGAAAACGAGCTGTTCGCGGCGATGCGTGCCCATCTCGGCAAAAGCCCTGCCGTCCGCTGCTTTTCGTGGCACAGCTACGACGCGAATCCGGAGGCGCGTGCGCGGGTCCTGGGCGAGATCGTCGATCGCTTTGCCGCCGGGGCACTTGCGCCGCCGATCCATGCCACCCTGCCGCTGTCCGATGCGGGCAAAGCCCATGAAATGCTCGATGCGCGCGATCTGCGCGGTAAAATCATCCTGAAACCCGATCACGCTCACACACCCGGATAGAATTATGTCCTTCGATCTCGACGCGGCACTCGTAAAGCAAAAAGCCACTGAACTCGGCGCCGATCTTGTCGGCATCGCCAGCGCCGAGACGCTAAACGCGTTTCCGCCGGACCCCAAATGGCCGCAAACACCCGACCGGATTTCGCCTTATACCAAAAGCGCGATCGTGATCGCCAAACGCATTCCGACCGGAGCGTTTCGCGCCAAGGCGAGCGTGCCGGTGCAGTACATGGACAATCTGGTGCTGCGGGAGATCGACAAATGTGCCTATCGGGTGGCCGACTGGCTGCAGCAGCTCGGTCATCCGTCGTTCATCACCACGTCCCAGGAAACCCACTGGGACTATAAGGGCGGCAGCTACGCCCAGCTCAGCACCCGTCATCTCGGCATCGAGGCCGGGCTCGGCACCATGGGTCTGGAAGTCAATATCCTGACCCCTGAATTCGGTCCGCGGATTTATCTGACTGCTGTGCTGACCGAGGCGGCGATCGAAGCCGACTCGCCGATCCGGGAACAGGTCTGCATCGGCGAATCCTGCAGCCGGTGCCTGTATTCCTGCCCGACCGACGCGGTCCGGCATTTCGGAATCGACAAGCGCGCCTGTACCGCTGAAGCACAGGAATACGGCTATTCCACCCTCCAGAATTTCTGTCGCGAATTCGTCCGTCAGGATCGCGGCAAACAGCGCGAGATGCTGGCCGACCGCGAAGTGTTCGGCTTCTGGCAGGGCATCGTGCGGGTGGTGGGATCGTTCGGCGACTGCCCGCGCTGCCTTGCGGTCTGTCCGGTCGGCAACGACTATCATGCGCATCTCGCCGACGTCCAAAAGGTAATCCCGGAGAAAACGCCGGAGAAGGTCGAGAAAGCGAAAGGCTTCAAGGCGGCGCGCAAAAACGGCGATGCCGTCGACGGCCTCGATGACTGGAACGTCCGCTGGGTCGGACCCGATGGGTATCAGGGGATGGTTGCGCGCCAGCTTCAGGCGTTCAAGAAAGCCCAGCGCGAAAAGGAACAGGCCGCCGCCGACGCGGCCGATGGCGATTGAGGGTTCCCGAATAGTGTCCGCCCCGCCCCCCACTATCCCCGCTGCCGAGATCAAGGCCACGGCGCTTGCGCTCGGCGTCGATCTGGTCGGGATCGCCGACGGCGGCAATTTCGAGAACCATGTGCCGCCGGGATCGCCAAAAAAGCCTTCGCAGATGACCGAGCGCGACGGCGGGCGGGTGATCGTGCTCGCCAAACGTTACATGAGCGGGACCACCCGCATCACCCGCTGGGACGAACGGCACAAGCATTACAATGACGAGCTGACCATCGATCTGATCGAAGAGGCGGCGCTCCGGCTGGTCTATTGGCTGGAGGAGCGGGGCGGGGCGGGAATGGTGATTCCGCCGGCCGTTGCCAATCCGTTATCCGACCGGACTGACGGTTCGTCGCCGGCCCATTTCTCGCTCGAACATGCGGCGGTGGAAGCCGGACTTGGGACGCTGGGGCTCAATCTTCAACTCCTGACGCCGGAATACGGGCCGCGCGTGATTCTGTCGGGCGTGCTGTGCAACGTCGATTGCGAGACCGACATCCCGATGACCGCGGCGCTGTGCCACGGTCCGGAATGCGGCCGCTGTCTGAGCACCTGTCCCGGCGACGTGGTCGGCCACTGGTCGCGCGACTGGGCAGGGTGCGACGCCTACCGGTCGCCCCACGGTTTTGAGAAACTGACCGGCCAGATGGTGAAAATCCTCGGCGAGCCGGAACCTGACGCGAAACTCGGTCTGATCAAATCAGAAGAATCCTTTCATGCCTGGATGAGCATTCTGCGCGGCGCCGGGGTGACGACCGGGTGCCGCCGGTGCCAGGACGTGTGTCCGGTGGGCGGCGATTACGAACCGATGCACAAAGACGCGCTCGACGTCATTCCCGAGGACACACCGGAAAAACAAGCCCGCCTTGCCGTGATGGTCGACGACGAAAAGAATGGTACCCGGCCGCCGGCATTCGATGCCCAGCGGCGCTGGATCGGCGATCCGGGGGGCAACTAAACCCGAAGACGCGACAAACGCGCACACGGGCGGCAGGGGACGGGCGGCAGGGAAGGGAACGGCATGACGGACGCGCTCAAAAACCCGGAACGGCAACTGTCGAGCATCGCGCATATCGTTTCGCGCGGCGCTGAAATTCACCCCGACCGGGTTGCCATCGACGATATGCTGCGCGGACGCAAGCTCAGCTACCGTGAACTGGACGAACGCATCAATCGGCTTGCCCGTGCGCTTGGCCGCCTTGGTCTCCGCAAGGGTGATTTTCTCGGCGTGATGTTGTGGAACGAACATGCCGTGGTCGAAACCATCTTCGCCTGCGCCCGTGCCGGGATCGTCGTCGCACCGCTCAATGTCCGCCTGCTCGCCGACGAGGTCGCGGCTTACGTCAATAATCATGGCTGCACGGCGATCGTCACCAATGCGGATTTCGAGAGTAAATTCACCGGCGCGGACGCGAAAATTCGAATATCAACGTCCGGTGCGGGTGGCTGGCTCGACTATGAGACCCTGATGCAGGCTGAAGATGCCGGCCCGCTGCCGGTGGTCACCTCGCTCGACGATCCGGTCCGACTTGTCTCGACCGGCGGCACGACGGGCATGAGCAAGGGCGTGCTGCACAGTCATGTCGGCGTGTATTTCACGGTCCTCGGCAACATCGCCGAATTCGATGTGCGCCGCGGCTGGAACACCATCATGATCATGCCGACCTATCATGCGGCGGGCATGGACTGGGGGATGCTGCCGGTGTTCTGGCGGGTCGGCACGGTGGTGTTTCCCGCCGATACGTCCTTCAATCCGGCGAAGTTTATCGCCGAAATAAAGGCGCGGAAGATCGAATATCTCCAGCTCGTGCCGGCGGTGATCAATCCGACCTACCAGGCGTGGGACGGTATTCCGATTACCGAGCCGTGCGTGATCGTCAGCACCTCGGCGCCGACGCCGCCGGCGCTGCGCCAGAAGCTTGCCGAAATGTTTCCCGATTCCGACATCATGATTGCGGCGGGGCTGAGCGAGAGCATCAACATGGCAACCCAGGTGCCGGGCGAGCTGCTTGTCTACCCGAACAGCGTCGGCGAGCCGCATATCGACACGAGACTGCGCATTCTCGACGACGACGACCGGCCGGTGCCGCGCAACCGGCAGGGGCATATCGTGCTGCGCGGCTTCAACACCGCGCTCCGCTACAATAACAACGACGAGATCAGCGCCGTCACCTGGCGCCCGATCAAGGGCGATTCCGAAGGCCTGCACTGGTGTTTCACCGGCGATATCGGCGTGATGGACGACGACGGCAAGGTCAGCATCGTCGACCGGTCGAAGGATGTGATCATCACCGGCGGCGAGACCGTCCCCTCGGTCGAAATCGAGGCCGTCTACATGGAACATCCCCATATCACCGAATGCGCGGCGGTCGGCATCGAGGACGAGAAATGGGGCGAAGCGATCCTGCTGGTCGCGGCGAAGAGAAACCCTTCCGTCAATGATGCGGATCTGGCCGCCGATCTCTATGCCTATGGCCGGCAGAATCTTGCGGGATACAAGGTGCCGAAAACGATCGCGTTTCTCGATGTTCTGCCGCGCAGTCATTTCGGCAAGATATTGAAACGCGATCTTCGCACCCGGCAGTTCGAGCGTATTTTCTAGCGCCGCCGGCGTGCGGCCGGGCATGATATCGAGACCTAGGCATAACGGACAGGAGGCTTCCATGACCACCCTTTACGGCCCCAATCACCGCGATCTTCAGGACCGGTTCGATACGCGCCGTCTGGCCGACAATGTGGAGCGCCGGGTGGTGGAGCCCGCCATCAGCGATTTTCACCGCGGTTTCATCGAAGCGCGCGACATGTTCTGGCTCGCCACCGTCGATCACCGGGGCCGTCCCACCGTGTCCTACAAGGGCGGCGATCCGGGGTTCGTGCGCGTGCTGGACGACACAACCCTGGCATTCCCGTCTTTTGACGGCAACGGCATGTTCTATTCCATGGGAAATATCGCCGGCAACGACCAGGTCGGGTTGCTGTTCACCGATTTCGAGACGCCCTACCGGCTGCGCATCCAGGGCACGGCGACGATCGACGACAACGATCCGCTGCTCGATCAGGTGTACGAGGCCCAGCTTATCGTTCGCGTCGCCGTGACCGAAGTGTTCCGCAACTGCCCGCGCTACGTCCACCGCTACGACAAGGTGGCGGACTCCCGCTATGTACCGCGCGAAGGGGAAGATACCCCGCTGGCCGGCTGGAAACGCGCAAAGGAAATCCAGCCCGATTTGCCGGCGAAAGATCAGGGACGGGCTGAGAAGGAAGGTGGGTACCGGTCCTTTGACGAACAGATCGACCTGACGCGCAAGGGTGATCCCACGGCCTAGCCGCGCGGGGCCTCCGAATTCGGGCGCAATCCGTGCCGTCTGACGAAAAGTTTATCCGATTGGCGCGTTTTAGCCACTATATGTTACGTATCACCGTCCGTTACCGCTGTCAGATCAAGGATTTCCGATGGATATCGCTGCGCCCAGCAAGGTCGCACCCCTGGATGTATCCAAGTTCCGCGACCCGCTGATCACAGCCGGCGGCGATGCGCGCGCGTCCGTGGCGCTGAAACAGCTTCAGACGCTGTGGATCAATACCGGTACGCTGTGCAATCTGACCTGCGTGAACTGCTATATCGAATCGAGCCCGACCAACGACCGGCTGGCCTACATCACCACGGACGAAATCCGCGCCTATCTCGACGAGATCGCGGTTGACGGGCTGGGCACCGAAGAGATCGGGTTTACCGGCGGCGAGCCGTTTATGAACCCGGATATGATCGGCATGCTCGATCTCACCCTGTCGCGCGGCCTGCGCGCGCTGGTGCTGACCAACGCCATGAAGCCGATGTGGAAAATGCGCGAGGGACTGCTGGGATTGCGCGAAAAATACGGCGACAAGCTGGTCCTGCGCGTCTCGATCGATCATTACGACCCGGCACATCATGAAAAGGAACGCGGGCCGCGGTCGTGGCAGCCTGCCATCGACGGGCTGAAATGGGTGTCCGACAACGACTTCAATATCAATGTCGCCGGCCGCACATTCTGGGACGAGACCGAAGACGATCTGCGCGCCGGTTACGGCGCATTGTTCGCCGGGCTTGGTCTGCCAATCGACCCGCTTAGCCCGGTCGATCTCGTGCTGTTCCCCGAAATGGACGAGATGGCCGACGTACCGGAAATCACGACCGCGTGCTGGGGCATTCTCGACGTGTCGCCGGACGCGATGATGTGCGCGACCTCGCGCATGGTGGTCAAGCGCCGCGGCGCTTCCAGCCCGGTCGTCATGCCCTGCACTCTGCTGCCCTATGACGAACGCTTCGAGATGGGCGAAACCCTGGCCGAGGCCGCGGCCGACGTGCCGCTGAACCACCCCCACTGCGCCAAATTCTGCGTGCTCGGCGGCGGCGCCTGCAGCGCAGGTTAGAAATCCAACCCACAACTTAGTCCTGTCGCCCCGGACTTGTTCCGGGGTCCAGTCTTCGGACTTCAACGACATCTGGATCCCGGAACAAGTCCGGGATGACAAATCTAGTGTGGGCGTTTGGCTGAAACCCTGCCTACAAATTCTTCCCCAGCCAGACAATCATTTTCGCGAACGAATCTTCCGTCGCCGCCGCGCGGTACCCTGCCGGGTTGGTGAAATTCTGGAACGCGTGTCCGGCGCCCTCATACGAATGAAATTCGTGGGCGATGCCGAGTTCTGTCAGCTTGGCGTCGATCTTTGCGACATCATCGGGCGAAGGGTTCTCGTCGTCCCCGCCGAAAAAGCCGATGACCGGGCCGCGCAGATTGGCGAGTTTGTCGAATGGCGGCGCATCGCCATTGCCCCACACCTTGAACATGTTGCCGCCGTAGTAAGCGACGTTGCACTTGAACGCCTCGATCGAGACGGCGCCGAGATACGACACGCGCCCGCCCATACAATGCCCGGCCATGGCCATGCGGGCATTGTCGACCGACGCCATGCCCTGCAGCAGCGCGACGGTAGCGTTGAGATCAGCGACAATCTGGACATCGTCGAGATTCTTCAGCGAATCGCGCGTGTCCTCGCCGTCGGGCCGCCGGTGGTGCAGGTTCGGCGAGGCGGCAACATAGCCGTGTCCCTCCAGATCCTGGACGAACTTGGTGGTCGCTG
>Ga0209403_10002598_pt1 | contig 21354 bp, 34 predicted proteins | sample ArcticOcean_MG_C_8_FD_187440 | JGI IMG/M metagenome (GOLD analysis project Ga0209403, IMG submission 187440) | Marine microbial communities from western Arctic Ocean - ArcticOcean_MG_CB11_86 (SPAdes) (version 2) | ecosystem: Environmental > Aquatic > Marine > Oceanic | place: Arctic Ocean... | reverse complement strand
AGCGAACGATGGGTAAGGCACAATTCGAGCGGACGAAGCCACACGTCAACGTGGGCACGATTGGTCACGTTGATCATGGTAAGACGACTCTGACAGCAGCGATCACGATCACTCAAGCCAAGAAGCATGGCGGAGACGCGGTCGCGTTCGAGAACATTGATAAGGCACCGGAAGAGCGGGAGCGCGGAATCACGATTGCTACGGCACACGTGGAATACGAGACGGCAAACCGTCACTACGCGCACGTCGACTGCCCGGGCCACGCAGACTACGTGAAGAACATGATCACGGGTGCAGCGCAGATGGACGGCGCGATCCTCGTGGTGAGTGCAGCAGACGGCCCGATGCCTCAGACGCGCGAGCACATCCTGCTCGCCCGTCAGGTGAACGTGCCGTACATCGTGGTGTTCATGAACAAAGTGGACATGGTAGATGACGAGGAGTTGTTGGAGCTGGTGGAGCTCGAGGTACGTGAGCTGCTGAGCGAGTACGGCTTCCCGGGTGACGACATCCTGGTGGTCCAGGGCTCGGCGCTGAAGGCGCTTGAGGCCGGGGGCGAGGGACCGGACGCGGATTGCATCCAAGAATTGATGGATGCGATCGACACGTACATCCCTCAGCCGGAACGCGACATCGACCGGCCGTTCTTGATGCCTGTGGAAGATGTGTTCTCGATCACGGGCCGTGGCACGGTAGCGACGGGACGTATTGAGCGCGGCATCGTGAAGCCGGGTGAAGAGGTCGAGTTGGTCGGGATGGCGGAAGAGAGCCGGAAGACGGTGGTGACGGGCGTGGAGATGTTCAGGAAGCTTCTGGACGAAGGCCGCGCCGGTGACAACGCCGGGCTGTTGCTGCGTGGAGTGGCGAAGGACGAGATCCAGCGGGGCCAGGTGTTGGCCAAGGCAGGCTCGATCACGCCACACACGAAGTTCAAGGCAGAGGTTTATGTGCTGACGAAGGAAGAGGGAGGGCGGCACACGCCGTTCTTTAACGGATATCGTCCGCAGTTCTACTTCCGCACGACGGATGTGACGGGAGCAGCGCAGCTACCAGAGGGCGTGGAGATGGTGATGCCCGGCGACAACGTTCAGATGGAAGTTGAGTTGATTACGCCGATCGCTATGGACCCACAGCTCCGGTTCGCGATTCGCGAAGGCGGACGCACGGTGGGTTCAGGTGTTGTAACCGAGATTATCGAGTAGGAAGGGGAAACAGCAGGATCTTCCTCATCGCGAGACCGTTCGGCCTGATGGCCGGCAGCTAGGCGACCGGGCCGGGGCCTCTCTCTGAGAGGAGCCGACCGAGTCTCCTCTCAGAGTCTCGCGCTGAGAAAGATCCCACTGCTTCCCCCGGCAGCACGGGGGCTGGTGTTACGCCTGACCTCGCGCGGTCACAGAAGCATGGACGTGAAGAACACAGATGGTCGGGAGGATCGCAGGTCCGTCTCTCGCTCTGACGATGCTCTGCCGCGCGTAGCGGCAGAGTGAGGTAGCGGAGTGAGAAGTTAGAAGACGGAATGGCCAGCGACCGAACGGCTGAGGAAGAGTGAGAGACGGACCTGTGGTCCGACCTCCCACATAACTAGAGGCCAAAATGGCTGAAAGAATCAGAATTCGACTGAAAGCGTTTGATCACTGGGTAGTCGACCAGACGGCGGCCGATATTGTTCGGACGGCGCAGAAGACGGGTGCAGTGGTGCGGGGTCCTATCCCCCTCCCGACTCGTCGCGAGCGCTGGACCGTTCTTCGTTCGCCTCACATCGACAAGAAGAGTCGTGAACAGTTCGAACTTCGGACACACAAGCGACTCATCGACATTGTCGAAAGCCGTCCACAAACGATCGATGCATTGACCAAGCTGGATCTACCAGCCGGTGTTGATGTTGAGATCAGGGTCGATTAGCGGAGGACCCCGGAGAATGCCCGGATTGATTGGAAAAAAAGTCGGTATGACGCGGATCTTTAATGACGATGGGGTACAAGTACCCGTCACTGTCATTGAAGCCGGGCCGTGCCCAGTTGTCATGGTGAGATCCGATGATGCGGATGGCTATACGGCTGTCCAGGTTGGCTTCGGTGCGCAGAAGGCGAAGCGTGCCAGCAAGGCTGAAGTCGGACACGCTGCTAAGGCAGGCCTCGAGGCCGCGCCTCAGCTCATGCGTGAATTCACCCCTGACAACGGTGAAGTCTATGAGGTGGGCCAAGAGCTCACCGTTGCGTTGTTCGAGGCCGGTGATCGGATCAGGATCACGGGTCGCTCCAAGGGTAAGGGCTTCCAAGGTGTAGTGAAGCGTTACGGTTTTGCCGGACGCCCAGCTTCCCATGGTCACCCGATGTCCCGTACGCCCGGCTCCATGGGCCCGGGTACGGACCCCTCCCGCGTCATTAAGGGCAAGAAATTGCCCGGACGTATGGGTGGAGCTCGGACGACGATCCGGAACCTGCAGGTGGTGCGCGTCGATGGCGAGCGCAACCTGTTATTCGTAAAGGGCGGCGTTCCGGGCGCCCGTAATAGCTACCTGCTGATTTCGAAGTGACGGCCATGTATAAGGCGCGCTACTACAAAGAGGACGGCAAGAAGGGTAAGGCTCGGGGACTCCCCGATTCGCTCTTCGACGGCGTCGTAAATGAGGGCGTGATGCACCAAGTTGTGCGCGCCTATCTCTTGAACCAACGACAGGGCACTGGTTCTGCCAAGTCCCGTTCTGAGGTGCAAGGCAGCGGCGCTAAGCCGTTCCGTCAGAAGGGTACAGGTCGTGCCCGTCAAGGAACGATTCGGGCTGCGCAGATGGAGGGGGGTGGCCGAGCTTTTCCGCCCATTCCGCACTCCTGGCGCCAACGGGTCCCCAAGAAGGTGAAGGCGCTCGCGCGTCGCTCTGCCTTGAACGACCGGGCTGAGCACGATCGGGTGATCATGGTGGACCTGCCGTCGATGGATGCGCCAAAGACTCAGGCTCTCCTGGCTTTTTTGGCGTCGACCGAGGTCGAGGGCAAGGTGCTGCTCCTAACGGATGGCCAGAACGACAACGTCTACAAGTCCGCTCGCAACTTGGCGCACGTGCAGGTGATACCGTTCGGTGGCGAGTCGGTGTACGACGTGCTGTGGGCCAACATCGTCGTGATCGAACGCGGTGCGATCGAGGACCAAAAGAAGAAGAAGGCCGCTCCGAAGGCGAAAGCGCCTATCGCGGAGCCGGTCGCTGAGGAGCCCGCCGTAGAAGAGGTGGTCGCCGAGGCAGCTGTTGAAGAGGCGCCAGAGGCAGACGCTGCAGCAGAAGCGCCTGAAGCTGGGGCCGATGAGGCACCCGAAGCTGAAGCTGACGTCGCGGTAGAAAACGAGGAGGACGACGATGCGTGATGCATACGACGTCATCATCGAGCCGGTGATCACTGAAAAGACCACCGAGCAGATGGAAATCAACAGCGTCTACACGTTTGTCGTGAGCAAGGACGCGAACAAAATCGAGATCGGGCAGGCCGTTGAGAAGCTCTGGGACGTCAGCGTCAAGGACGTTCGGACCATGCGTTACGCCGGAAAGCACAAGCGCTCCAGCATGAGCCGCATGTCTAAGAACTTCAGTCCCGGTCGCCGCCCATCCTACAAGAAGGCTGTGGTGCAGCTCGCCGAAGGCGAGCACATCGAGCTCTACGAGGCCGGCTGATGGGAATCAAAAAATTCAAACCGATGACTCCGGGTCAACGGACGCGGTCGGTTCTCGACAACGAGATCCTGACGCGTAAGGGGCCGGAGAAGTCGTTGACGGAGTCGCTGTTTTCGAGCGCTGGTCGCAATCACCACGGTCGCATTACCGTGCGCCGTCGTGGTGGTGGTCATAAGCGCAAGTACAGGATCATCGACTTCAAGCGTCGGAAGCATGGTGTGCCAGCGATTGTGAAAGAGATTGAGTACGATCCGAATCGCACGGCGAACATCGCTCTGATTTGTTATGAGGATGGTGAGAAGACCTACATCATCCATCCGAAGGGGCTGAACGTCGGGGATACGGTAATGTCGGGGCCCGACGCGGATGTCCGCATCGGATCAACGATGCCTCTCGGCTTGGTTCCGCTCGGTACTTCGGTGCACTGCATCGAATTGAAGCCGGGCAAGGGTGCTCAGATGGCCCGTTCGGCTGGTGCATCGGTGAAGGTGGTCGCGAAGGAAGGCGACTACGTGACGCTGCGCCTGCCGTCCACCGAAGTTCGCCGTGTACGGAAAGAGTGCATGGCCACGATTGGCGAGGTCGGTAACTCCGACCATGAGCTGACCGTGATCGGAAAGGCCGGTGCCAACCGTTGGCGTGGTAAGCGTCCGAAGGTCCGCGGTGTAGCAATGAACCCCGTCGACCACCCGCTCGGTGGTGGTGAGGGTCGTTCTTCCGGTGGCCGTCCTCCGGTTTCCCCTTGGGGTAAGCCAGAGGGCAAGAAGACGCGAAACAAAAAGAAAGAATCGACGAAATACATCGTGCGCGGCCGCAAGCGCGGCAAAGCCACGCAGTCGTAGGCCGGGAGTCAGACGATGCCGCGTAGTGTAAAGAAAGGTCCGTTTATCAGTGAGAAGCTTCTTCTCAAAATCGACGGTATGAACAGTCGTAATGAGAAGAAGGTGATCAAGACATGGTCTCGTGCTTCCACGATCTCTCCAGATTTCGTGGGACACACGTTGGCTGTGCACAACGGCAACAAGTTCATTCCCGTGTACGTCACGGAGAACATGGTCGGTCACAAGCTTGGCGAGTTCGCTCCGACCCGGTTGTTTCGGGGTCACAGCGGTAAGCTCGCCGACAAGCGCGTTGGCCGGTAAGCAGATATGAAAACCAAAGCGATCGCACGGTACGTCCGAATGAGCCCCCGCAAGGCGCGGCTCGTGGTGGACCAGATCCGTGGAAAGTCGGTGAACGAGGCGTACGCCATTCTTCAATACTCGAAGAAAGGTGCAGCTGAGTCGGTCAGTAAGACGCTCCGCTCTGCCGTGGCCAACGCCCAGGACAAGTCGCAAGACGACGGTACGCTCCTGGACGTAGACGAGCTGATGGTGGCCGCCGCCTTTGTAGATGAAGGTCCGACGCTCAAGCGCTGGCGCGCGCGCGCGCAGGGCAGGGCTGCCCCGATCCGTAAGCGGACGAGCCACATCACTGTGGTCGTCGACACGAAGGACAACTGAGGATATGGGACAAAAGACTCATCCGGTTGGATTCCGGCTCGGGATCGTCAAAGACTGGAAGTCGCGCTGGTACGCCGAGCGTGATTTCCCTCGCCTCCTCAAAGAGGACGAGACGATCCGTATGTATCTCCGCCGCCGTCTTGGGCACGCCGCTCTCGCGCAGGTCGAGATCGAGCGTAAGCCGAGCAAGATCGTCGTTACGCTGCATACCGCACGGCCTGGTGTCGTGATTGGTAAGCGTGGCGCTGAGGTCGACAAGCTTCGCGACGAGCTCGCGATGGTGACGGACTCAGAGATCTCCGTGAACGTCGAGGAGATCAAGCGCCCGGAAGCCGATGCTTATCTCGTTGCCGAGAACATTGCACATCAGCTCCGTCAGCGGATTTCGTTCCGTCGCGCCATGAAGCGTGCGGTGCAGAACGCGATGCGTGCCGGCGCGGAAGGCATCAAGATCCAGTGCGCGGGTCGCCTGGGTGGTGCTGAGATTGCTCGGACCGAGGGTTACAACGAAGGCCGCGTGCCGTTGCACACGCTGCGTGCGGATATCGATTACGCGTCGTTGCCTGCGTTCACTACGTACGGCGTCGTTGGCGTAAAGTGCTGGATTTTCAAGGGTGAAGTCGTGGATGAGCGGCGTGGCCGCACGTACTCGACAGGCTCCTGAGCTAGGACGAAATAGACAATGCTTGCACCGAAAAGAGTAAGACGCCGTAAGACCCATAAGGGTCGGATGCGTGGTTCAGCGCATCGCGGAGGTAAGGTGTCCTTCGGGGAATATGGCCTCATGGCCATGGAGCCGACCTGGATCACCAACCGGCAGATCGAGTCTGCGCGTGTTGCGATGACGCGACACATCAAGCGTGGCGGTAAGGTCTGGATCCGGATCTTTCCCGATAAGCCGATCACGTCGAAGCCTGCTGAGACGCGCATGGGGAAGGGTAAGGGCAACCCGGAAGGTTGGGTCGCCGTTGTGAGACCCGGACGTATCATGTTCGAACTCGAAGGTGTTACTGAAGACGTAGCGCAGCGCGCCATGGAGCTCGCTGCTGCCAAGCTGCCCATCAAATGCAAGTTCGTAGTACGCGAACGGCAGCTTTAGGAGATACAAATGAAGGCCGATGACATCCGCGATTGGGACGACACAGAGATCAACGCCCGACTCAAAGAACTCAAGGAAGAGCAGTTTAAGATGCGCTTCACGAGTTCGATGATGGAGCTCGAGAACGCGAGCTTGCCAGGCCAGATCAAGCGCGACATTGCGCGTCTCAAGACCGTCCAGCGTGAGCGACAGCTCGCCGAGAACGCGTGAGCCAGAAAGATATGAGCGAAAACGAAATGGAGCAGGTAGAGAACGCAACTGCGGAAGTTGCGCTGGAGGCTGAGGTCCAGGAGTCAGCTGTTGCTACGGCGACGGTAGACGAGGACGGCCGTGCCTCCCGCAAGTCCCGCACAGGCGTGATTTCTAGTGACAAGTGTGACAAGACCGTCACCGTCGTCATTGAGCGACGTTTCCCGCACAAGCTGTACGGCAAGGGTGTGAAACGGAGCAAGAAGTACCACGCACACGACGAGAACAACGAATACCAGGTCGGGGATACGGTGCGGATCATGGAGACGCGCCCGCTGTCGAAGACCAAGCGGTGGCGCGTGATCGAGTTGATCGAGCGCCCGGCATAATCGAGGACTGATAGATGATTCAGCAGGAATCCATCCTACGGATCGCCGACAACACCGGCGCCAAATCGGCACTCTGTATCAGGGTGCTCGGTGGCTCGGGTCGTCGGTACGCCGGAGTGGGCGACGTGATCGTCGCCACGGTGAAGGACGCGATCCCGAATGCGGGCATCAAGAAGGGTGAGGTGGTTCAGGCGGTTGTAGTTCGAACGGCTAAGGAGACCCGTCGTCGTGACGGGACTTATATCCGCTTCGAAGACAACGCGGCTGTGATCATCGATCCGCAGGGCGAGCCCCGCGGAACCCGGATCTTTGGCCCGGTGGCTCGCGAGCTTCGCGAGAAGAAATACATGAAGATCGTCTCCCTTGCTCCCGAGGTGCTCTAATGGCCGGGAACAAACATCAGATCATGAAGGGTGACCGAGTTCGCGTCATTCGCGGGAACGACCGCGATGTCGAAGGCACGGTCCTCGAGGTTCTGAGAGATGCAGGTCGGGTCCGTGTCGAGGGCGTGAACCTGCGCAAGCGTCATACTCGTCCGAGTGAGGCCAACCCAGACGGGGGGATCCTCACTTTTGAAGCGGCAGTACACATGTCAAACGTTATGCTCGTCGACCCAGCGACTGAGACCGCAAGCCGAGTTCGGATGCGTGTTGAGGAAGATGGGACGAAGGAGCGCATCGCGGTCAAAACGGGTAACCCCGTTCCGCGGCCTCGGTAGGTAGAGAAATGGAATTGAGACTTAAGAATCACTACGAGAACTACGTTCGTCCGAGCCTGCAGAAAGAGTTCGGATTCGTGAACGCGCACCAGATCCCGAAAGTGGAGAAGGTGGTTCTGAACGTAGGTGTCGGTGAAGCGTCCAAAGACCAGAAGATGCTCGAAAGTGTCATTACCGAGCTGGGCATCATCACCGGTCAGAAGCCGCTTACGAATCGGGCCCGGAAGTCCATCTCGAACTTCTCACTCCGTGAAGGCATGCCTGTGGGCGCGTCGGTCACGTTGCGTGGAGAGAAGATGTGGACCTTCATGGACCGCCTCATCAGTACCGCGATCCCACGTGTACGTGACTTCAGGGGCTTGAAGACCAAGTCCTTCGACGGACGCGGCAACTACACGATGGGTGTGCGTGAGCAGATCATCTTCCCCGAGATCAACTACGACGACGTTCGTTCGATCCACGGGATGGATATCACGGTGGTAACAACCACCAATAAAGATGACGAGGGTTTCGCCTTGCTACGTGAGCTTGGCTTCCCCTTCCGCGGGGCGGTGCCGGTGCAGATCGGCGCCTCCGCTTAAGAGAGAGAGAGTTTTCGAATGGCCAGAAAGGCACTCGTCGAGAAAGCAAACGGCCCGCAGAAGTTCAGCGTGCGCCATCGCAACCGTTGTCAGCGCTGTGGGAGGCCTCGTGCCTTTCTGCGGAAGTTTGGCCTCTGCCGGATTTGTTTCCGGGAGAAGTCACTCCGTGGTGAAATCCCCGGTGTCCGCAAGTCGAGCTGGTAGAGGAATACGACCGCTATGATGACCGACCCAATCGCGGACATGCTTACCCGCATTCGGAACGCCGGACAGGCGTCCCACAAGTGGGTAGATATGCCCGTATCAAAAAATAAGATCGAGATTGCACGGTTGCTCGAAGAGAGCCACTTCGTGCATGCCCACAAGGTGCTGCAAGACGGCCGCTTCGGCGTGCTTCGGGTTTACCTGAAGTATTTTGAGGACAAGCCCGTCATTCGGCACCTGGAGCGGGTTTCCCGTCCTGGCCGACGTCGTTACGTCGGAAAAGATGAGATCCCCCGGGTACGTAATGGTCTCGGAATGGCAATCCTTTCGACTTCGGCCGGGATGCTCTCCGACCGCGCGGCGCGTAACGCCGGCGTGGGCGGCGAGGTCATGGCACGAGTCTGGTAGGGAAGAGAAACGATGTCGCGTATTGGAAAGATGCCCGTCGAGATTCTGAAAGGGGTCGACGCCAAGTGGGCAGATGGCACGCTGAACATTAAGGGGCCGAAGGGGACACTCTCCCTGGACGTGCACCCGGACATGGCGGTGAAGATCGAAGAGGCCGAGATCCGCGTTGAGCGGCCCTCGGAGCAGAAGAACCACCGTGCATTGCACGGACTGACACGCTCGCTGATCCAGAACATGGTCATGGGTGTCACGGACGGGTTCAGCAAAACCCTCGAGATTATCGGTGTCGGGTACAAAGCCGAAACGAAGGGGAAGGGTGTCACGCTCAACCTCGGCTTCAGCCACCAGATCAACTACGTACCCGTAGACGGCGTGTCGGTCGAGTGCCCGAACCAGACCACCATGGTCGTGTCGGGAATCGACAAACAGAAAGTGGGCCAGACGGCAGCAGAGCTGCGGTCGTTCCGGCCGCCCGAGCCATACAAAGGCAAAGGTGTCCGGTACCAAGGTGAACATGTCCGGCGTAAGGCCGGGAAGACCGCCGGAGCGTAAAACACATGATAATCAAGCAGAACAAGCTCAATAAGAGCAGGCAGCTTCAGCGTAAGCGGCGCCACTTCCGGGTGCGGAACAAAGTCAACGGCACGGCTGAGAGGCCCCGCCTGGTTGTCTTCCGGTCCTTGAAGCACATCGAGGGTCAGCTCGTCAACGATGACGAAGGCCAGACAATCGTGGGGCTCTCGACGCTGACAGCAGACATGAAGGACTTCGTTGCTGAAGGAAGTCACAAGCGGGTGGAGCAGGCTTTCGAGGCCGGTAAGCTCCTTGCCGCAGCGGCGATATCTAAAGGAATCGAAGCCGTGGTGTTCGACCGCGGTGGATACAAATACCACGGCAGGGTGCAAGCCTTCGCCGATGGCGCCCGCAAGGGAGGCTTGAAGTTCTGATGGCCACTACGAATCCGAAGCAGAACAAGAAGCGCGACAAGAAGCCGCGCGGTCGCCGCGAGAGCGAGCTCACGGAAAACGTGATCTACATCAATCGCGTCGCGAAGGTCGTGAAGGGCGGGCGTCGGTTCTCCTTCTCCGCGCTCGTATCTGTCGGTGATGGCAAGGGCAATGTCGGTATCGCGCTTGCGAAAGCCAACGAAGTTGCCGAAGCCATCCGTAAGGCGTTCGAGCAGGCCAAGAAGAGCATGGTGAAGATTCCCATCCAGAACGGCACGCTGCCCCACGATATCGTGGGACGCTGGGGTGCCGGTCGGGTTCTTATGCGCCCTGCTGCTCCCGGTACTGGTGTCATCGCCGGTGGCCCGGTGCGTGCGGTGCTCGAGGCGGCTGGTGTCACGGACGTTCTTACGAAAAGTCTGGGAACGAACAACCCGATCAATGTTGTGCGCGCCACCATGAAGGGCCTGACGGAACTCGTCACGGCTGAGCGGGCGGCGGAAGAGCGCGGCATCACGGTTGAAGAATTGGGAGTCCGACGTGGCTAAGAAAGCAGCAACAAAGATGCTCAAAATTACCCAGACCCGTAGCGGCATCGGGCGGCAGACGAAGCACCGTAACACGCTTCGCGCACTGGGAATCAAACGGCACCAGCAGAGCGTGATTCAAGCAGACTCGCCGGCGATCCGTGGGATGATCAATCAGATCTCCTTCATGGTCGACGTCGAAGAAGTCGAGGCATAGAGATGGCAGAGCTCCATGATTTGAGGCCGAACACCGGCTCAACCAAGAACAAGAAGCGTGTCGGTCGTGGTCCAGGTTCCGGCCTGGGGAAGACGGCGGGCCGAGGCCAGGACGGTCAGAAGTCCCGGTCTGGTGGTCGCATTCGGCGAGACTTCGAGGGTGGCCAGATGCCGCTCACGCGTCGCATTCCGAAGCGCGGCTTCACGAACATCAACCGTGTCGAGTATCAGGTCGTGAACGTGCGTGATCTGGATCGTTGCGAGGGTGAGGTCACTCCCGAGGCCCTGAAGGCCGCCGGGTTGATCGCCACGCTGCGCAAGCCGGTCAAGATTCTCGGCCAGGGTGAGATGGAGAAGAAGCTGTCTGTGTCTGCGCACAGGTTCAGCAAGAGCGCCGCAGCCAAGATCGAGGCCGCGGGCGGCTCAGTAGAAGTGATTGGAACGGCTACAGAGGACGCTTCTTAAGATGTCGGCTGCCAACCCGCTTCAGAATCTATTCCGGGTTCCTGAGCTGAAGGACAAAATCCTTTTCACGCTGTTCATTCTCCTCATCTACCGTCTCGGATCGCACATCACGGTTCCGGGTCTGGATGTGGGCGCGCTGCGCGAGCAGTTCGGACAGCTGCAGGACACCTTCTTCGGCATCTACGACATGTTCGTGGGTGGCGGACTTTCGCGTGCTACGATTCTCGCGCTCGGCATCATGCCGTATATCTCCGCGAGCATCATGTTCCAGCTGTTGTCCGCTGTATTCCCGACCATCGAGAAGCTCCAGAAGGAAGGGGAAGAGGGCCGCAAGAAACTGACGCAGTGGACGCGGTACACCACCATCGCACTTTCCGCGATGCAGGCGTACGGCTACGCGGCGTTCCTCCAGGCGATTCCTGGGGCCGTAGATAATCCCGGAATGGTGTTTGTTTTCACCACCGTCGTAACGTTGACGGTCGGTGCCATCTTCGTGATGTGGCTCGGTGAGCAGATCACGGAGCACGGCATCGGAAACGGCATGTCGCTTCTGATCTTCTTCTCGATCATCGTGGGCTTCCCGGCGGCAGTGGTAAAGACGTACGAGTCCTACCGCCTCGGCGAGATCGGCGTGTTTTCGGTAGGGGTTCTGGTCGCGGTCGTCGTCGGTGTGACCGCTGCCGTGGTCGCGATGACCATGGCGGCTCGTAAGATCCCGGTTCAGATCCCGCGCAAAGTTGTGGGTCGTGGCCGGATCCGTGAGGGCCAGAAGAGCTTCATTCCGCTGCGCGTGAACTCCGCAGGTGTGATGCCGATCATCTTTGCGCAGTCCTTCATCGTGATCCCGGGCACCATGGGTGCGTTCTTCCCCCAGGTCGAGGTCTTGCGGACCATGACCGAGACGTTCGCCCCGAGCACGTGGCCGTACTACATCACGTATGGACTGCTGATCGTCTTCTTCACGTACTTCTACACGGCGATCATTTTCAATCCGGTCGACCTTGCGGAGAACTTGAAGAAGCAAGGCGGGTTCGTGCCTGGGGTGAAGCCCGGTGCGCGTACCGCCGAGTACATTGATCGGGTCCTGACCCGTGTGACCCTACCGGGCTCCATTTACTTAGCTCTGGTAGCGTTGGTGCCGTTCTGGATTACGGACATCTTCAACATCAACAACTTCTTCTTCGGTGGCACGAGCCTCCTGATTGTGGTCGGTGTTGGTCTGGATACAGTTCAGCAGGCTCAGCAGCTGCTGCTGCTGCGTCACTATGACGGCTTCATGAAGAAAGGTCGTGTCAAGATGCGGGGCCGCCAGCGGTTTATGTAATGTCGATGGTTGTTATTCTTCTCGGCCCTCCAGGGGTCGGCAAAGGCACGCAGGCAGTTCGCTTCGCCGATTCTATCGGGGGAGAGCACGTCTCGACCGGTGACCTCCTTCGGGCGGCACGACGCGACGGTACCGAGCTCGGCCAAAAGGCGCAAGATTTTATGGACGCCGGGGAATTGGTGCCCGATGAACTCATTCTGGACCTGGTGCGTGAGCACTTGAAAAGTGTCGCGCCGGAGGCGTCGATTCTCTTTGATGGCTTCCCACGGACTTCGGCTCAGGCGGATGGCTTGGACAATGTCCTGAGCGATGTCGGCAGAACGGTGGATCGTGTCGTTTTCTTCACGGCGTTTGACGAAGTTTTGGTGAAGCGGCTGAGCGGACGTCGCAGCTGTATGGAGTGCGGCGCTGTGTTCAACACGTTTTTTAATGCCTCCGAGGTCGATGGGATCTGTGATCGCTGCAGCGGCGTACTCATCCATCGGATCGACGACGAGCCTGACACGGTGACGCGTCGCTTAGAAGTCTATCAGGCACAAACGGCTCCCCTCATCGCACACTACGAGGCGCATGACGCTGAGATGCGGCGCGTTGAGGCAGATCAGCCGGTTGATGACGTATACGAGCAGTTCCGGACCGCACTGGATCTAGATTGATATGATCCACCTGCGGACCGCTGAAGAGATTGACGCAATTGGCCGTGCGGGCGCGATTATCGCGGCTCTCATTGCCGAGCTTCCGAGCCGAACGGTGGCCGGGGCGTCGACGCACGACATTGACCGCTTCTGTGACGACTTCATCGTGTCACATGAGGGGGCGACGCCGGCGTTCAAGGGTTTGTATGGGTTTCCTGGGGCCGTATGCACTTCGATCAACGAAGAGGTGGTCCACGGGATTCCCAACACTGAAAGTGTTTTGAAGGACGGCGATATCGTTTCTATCGACGTTGGTGTGAAGCTCGGGGGATGGTGCTCCGACTCCGCGTGGACGTTCGCCGTGGGCGAAGTCGATGAGACGACGCAGGACCTGATGGCCGTCACCGAGCGCTCATTGTGGGCGGCGATCGAGGCAGCCACACCGGGAAATCACGTCGGTGATTTGGGTGCAGCGGTCGTGAAGACGGTCGAGGGCACGCCTTATGGAATCATCCGGGACCTGGTGGGGCACGGTATTGGCCGGGATGTCCACGAGGAGCCGCAGGTGCCTAACGTGGGGCGCGCAGGACATGGTCCGTTGCTTCGCGAGGGTATGGTGATCGCCATCGAGCCCATGCTCGGTGCATCGTCGCCAAGCATTCGCACGCTGGATGATGGTTGGACCGTGGTGACTGCCGACCGGAAGGTGTCGGCTCACTTTGAACATACTGTGGGGATTACGGCTGAAGGGCCTCGTGTCCTGACTGCCGAAGGAAGCCCAGTCCATGTGACTTCCAGTGTATCGAACAGCGCTTGAAGCTGGTTTAGGTCCTAGTTATACTGTAAAGCTCTGCTACAAACGAATGTGGGAGTGGTAAATTGAAGGTTCGAAGCAGCGTAAAACCGATCTGTGAGCACTGCAAAGTGGTCCGCCGTAAAGGTGTGATCCGAATTATTTGCTCGCGGGATCCAAAGCATAAACAGCGCCAGGGATAAGACAGAACTATGGCACGTATCGCTGGTGTAGATCTTCCGCGCGGGAAGCGGATCGAAATCGCCCTAACGTATATCTATGGGGTCGGTTCGACGCGCGCGAAGCAGATCATTGACGCTTGTGGCATCGACGCGAGTCGGCGCACGCAGGACCTCGATGACGACGATGTAAACAAGCTTCGTCGTCAGATCGAAGGCAACTTCAAGGTCGAAGGTGCTCTGAGAACCGAAGTCTCCATGAACATCAAACGCCTCATGGACATCGGTTGCTACAGAGGCCTTAGGCACCGGCGCGGTCTGCCGGTTCGCGGGCAACGGACGCACACGAACGCCCGTACGCACAAGGGGTCCAAGCGATCCGTCGCAGGTAAGAAGAAGGCGCCCAGGAAGTAGGGGCGGCCCCAGAGGCTCATAGAGCCGGCGTATCACCCGACTGCGGCGTCCACCGAGGCATAATGTCTCGGGCCCGCCGCATCCGCATTGTAGGAAGTATAGAGAGTGGCGAATCCAAAGACTAAGAAGACGAAGAGGGTTGTTGAGGCTGAAGGCATCGCGCACATCAAGGCGACCTTCAACAACACGATCATCACTATTGCGGACACAGCCGGGAACACGGTCGTCTGGGCCTCAGGCGGTAAGGCTGGTTTCAAGGGCTCTAAGAAGTCGACTCCGTTCGCCGCGACCGTAGCTGGGGAGCAGGTTGGGCGCGAGGCCGTGGGCATGGGTGTAAAGCGCGTGAATGTGCTGGTGCAGGGCCCCGGCTCCGGTCGTGAATCCGCAATCCAGGCACTCGCTGCTGCAGGACTCCACATCAAGTCGATCCAGGACGTGACGCCGCTGCCGCACAATGGGTGCAGGCCGCCGAAGAAGCGTCGGGTCTAAGAGGAACCGTAGAAATATATGGCTCGTTATACCGGACCCGTCTGTAAGCTCTGTCGCCGTGAAGGCCAGAAGCTTTTTCTGAAGGGACAGAAGTGCTACACGGAGAAGTGTCCCGTGGAGCGTCGCGCATACCCGCCTGGCCAGCATGGCCCAGCGCAGGCTCGCCGTCGTAAACAATCCGACTACGCCGTTCAGCTTCGCGAGAAGCAGAAGGTGAAGCGGATCTACGGCCTCGGCGAGAAGCAGTTCCGCAGCCTTTTCGAGCGTGCAGCCCACATCCCGGGCATCACTGGTGAGAACCTCATCGTGTCGCTTGAGACTCGCCTCGACAACATCGTGTTCCGAATGGGTCTGGCCCCGAGTCGTAGTTCGGCTCGCCAACTCATTCGGCATCGGCACGTCGAAGTGAATGGACGCACGGTTGATGTCCCGAGCTTTGTTGTGAAGCCTGGGCACGAGATCGCTGTCCGGACCAAGTCGAAGGACAACATGTCTGTTCAGGCATCGCTCGAGGCGCGTACGCGTCCGTCGCTGCCCGACTGGCTTGCCCTCGACGAGAAGGCACGGATGGGCCGCTTGGTCCGTCAGCCGACCCGCGCGGATATTCCGCTCGCGGCGCAGGAACAGCTCATCGTCGAGCTCTACTCGAAGTAATTCGATCGTCGGGCTCCGTTCAGCGGATCCCGGTGTCAGCAAGAATTCGTAGGAGGAAACGTGGACATAGATCTGACTGGACTGGTACTGCCCGAGCGCGTCGAGGCCGTAGATGGTCAAGAAGACGACGGACGGAACGCCCAGTTCGTGATCGAGCCGCTCGAACGCGGTTTTGGTCACACGCTCGGCAACTCCGTGCGTCGTGTACTGCTGTCTTCGCTTCGGGGCGCTGCGGTTTGGGGCTTCCGGATCGACGGTGTGGTGCATGAGCACCAGACCATCCCTGGTGTTGTCGAAGACGTGCACCAGATCATTCAGAACCTGAAGTCGCTCGTGGTAACGCTCGACGACGACGTCGACGAGGCCGTGCTCGAGATCCACATCACCAAGGCTGGCGTCGTGACAGCTGGTAACGTCCAAGAGCAGTCGGGCGCAGCCATCATGGATCCGGACCACCACCTGTTCACGCTCCAGGAGAACCGCAAGGTGAACGTGGAGCTGCATGTGAATAAGGGACGTGGCTTCGTCCTGGCCGACCAGCATCCCATTCCTAAGGGCGCTCCGGTCGACCTGGTGCGGATCGACTCGATCTACAACCCGGTTCGCCGCGCGAACTTCTCCGTGCAGGAGACGCGCGTCGGGCAGCGGACTGACTTCGACCGCCTCACGCTGCACATTGAGACGGACGGTTCGGTCCTCCCGGAGGACGCAGTTGCTTACGCGGCTGAACTCGTCCGGAAACACCTTGAATACATGATGTACTTTGGTGAGGGTGGCATTCCTGAGGTTACGCCTCCGGGTGCCGTCGCTGTTCCCGAGCGCCTTCAGGAGCTCTTCGAGCGTCCCATTGAGGATCTCGCGGAGGTGTCCGTGCGTTCGCGGAACTCGCTGCAAAAAGAGAACATCCGCACCTTGCGTGATCTCGTTCAGCGCTCCGGAGACGATATGCTTCAAATTGAGAACTTCGGTAAGAAGTCGCTTAAAGAAATCTCAGACTTTCTCGAGGAGCATGCCCTGCGTTTCGGCATGCAGTTCGAGGAAGGTGAGGACGGTCGCCTCTTCTTCGTTGAAGAGGAAACCGAAGCGGGAGTGGAGGATTAACCGTGAGGCATCGTAAGAAGGGCAGGAAGCTCTCACGCACCGCGAGTCATAAGAAGGCGACCATGAGGAACATGGCTACGGCCTTGTTCATGCATGAGCGTATTGAGACGACCACAGCAAAGGCGAAGGAACTTCGTCCGTATGCTGAGCGTCTCATTACTCTGGCGCGTCGTGGTGACCTCCACGCTCGGCGACTCGCAGCTGCGAAGATTCAGGACCGCTCGGTCCTCGGGAAGCTGTTCGAAGACATCGCTCCGCGGTTCGCCGAGCGTCCCGGTGGCTACACACGGATTCTGAAATTGGGCAACAGAAAAGGTGATGCGGCGGAGATGTCGCTCATCGAGCTCGTCAACTAGCTTGGTTCGCTTCTGGCTGACAAACCTCAACGAGATAGGACAATTGACATGACGGACAACGCTTCCCGACGCGGTGCTGCCGACCTGGCCATGCCTCTGATGGTCGTGGCTTTCTTGGTCATGGGTGGTTTCATGTACTGGTTGTACGGTCAAGCTATGGCTGAGAATGCGATCCAGGCGATCGTTGAGGAAGAAGCTGCAGTCGTTTCGGCTGACATCGAGGGTGCGACCACTGTTGATCCGGTCGATATACAGCTCGACCCGACGCCGTACGAAGGTCAGGTGATCCGCCTCGCGGACGGCAACATCTTAAGTCTGCTCGGGACCCAGGGCTTCTGGCTCGAAATGCCGAACGGAAACCCATTCCTCGTGTCGCTGAACGATGAACTCATTGCTGAGGGCCTCCCTCTCTCTATGGGGGAGATCGCGACGGTGGCTGGTATGGTTATCGTGATGACGCCCGATATCGCGCAGTCTTGGCTGGATGCCGGAACGCTCCCTGAGGGGGACAAACTGGCTGCCGAGTTTGCGACGCACTACATGGCCGCTCAGGTGGTTCAGGTGGGTGGTGGCTCGTCAGGTAGCATCGATAGCGGTGAAGAAGCCGCGGATAGTACCGCTGGAAACGAAGGTGCCGAGGGCAACTAGGTCCCGACGCACCGACCCAATACCGAATTTAAGAAGCAGGACATAGAACAATGGCACGAGTTTGCTACAGCTGCGGAAAAGGCCCGGCAACGGGTAACAACGTTTCGCACGCACACAACAAGACACGCCGACGCTGGCTGCCTAACCTCCAGCCGTTCAAGATCGTCGACGACGCTGGTGATCGCCGGACCGTCCGTGTGTGCACGCGGTGCATCTCGGCCGGGAAGGTTGTGAAGGCACCTAAGTTCGTGGCGGCTGAGGCCTGACCGCGACGCCGGTATCGGCTTGTTTGGTTTGAAGAGGGCCTCCCTGGTAAGTTGCCGGGGGGCCTTTTTTCTTGCTTTGTGGGCGAGCGAGCACGATCAAGACAGCGGTGATTATATCGACGTACAATCGTGCCGAGATGGTATGCGAGGCGATTGGAAGTACCCTGTCTCAAGACCTGGGTGTCCGCGTCGTGGTTGTGGACGACGGCTCGACGGATGGAACGCCTGAAGTCGTGTCGTCGCGCTTTGGCTCGGCGTTGACGCTCGTCGTGCAGGAGACGGCGGAGCGAGGGTCCGCGCGCAACCGGGGAGCTGCGGAGGCGCGAACCCTGATGCACCATTCCTTGTCGTAGCGGACGATTTGCGCCAAGCTCAGGATCCTCCAGCGCCAACTAATATGAGTTCGGATATCGCCACGTTCGGTGTGATCGGCCTTGGTTACGTAGGTCTCCCGCTTTCTGTCGAATCGGCCAGCAGTGGCGGTCTCAAAGTGATCGGCTTTGATGTCAATCAAGGTGTCGTGGACGGCGTGAATGCCGGCCGGTCGCACATCCGGGATCTGACCGATGCTCAGGTGGGCGACCTTGTTTCCGCCGGGAAACTCGAAGCCACCACGGACATGAGTCGGCTTGCAGAGTGTGACGCCATCTCCATTTGTGTGCCGACGCCGTTGGCGAAGACACGGGACCCGGACGTTTCGTACGTCATCGCAGCGTCTGAAGCCGTGGCTGCTGCTCTGCGTCCTGGCCAGCTCATCGTGCTGGAGTCCACCACGTACCCCGGTACGACGCGTGACATCATGCAGCCCCGACTCGAGAAGACCGGGCTTGTGGCAGGGAAGGACTTCCACCTCTGCTTCTCCCCCGAGCGTGTCGACCCGGGGAACGAGACGTGGACCACGAGGAACACGCCGAAGGTCATTGGTGGGGTTACCCAGGCATGTTCGGACGCAGGGACGGCGTTCTACGAGCGATTCATCGAGGTCGTTGTCCGGGTGTCGTCTACTGAGGCCGCCGAGCTCACGAAGATTCTCGAGAACACGTTCAGGGCTGTGAACATCGGGCTTGCGAACGAAGTCGCGCTCATCGCGGATCGCCTGAACGTCGACGTCTGGGAGGTCATCGAAGCGGCAGCCACGAAGCCGTTCGGCTTCATGAAGTTCACGCCGGGCCCTGGGCTGGGCGGGCACTGCATTCCGGTCGACCCGCACTACCTGTCCTGGAAGATGCGGACGCTCAACTACAAGACCCGGTTCATCGACCTGGCATCCGAGATCAATGCCGAGATGCCGGTGTTTGTCGTGGACAAGGTTCGAGAGGTCCTGAACCGGGCGAAACGTCCGGTGAATGGATCGAAGGTCTTATTGCTGGGGATCGCCTACAAGCGTGATGTCAACGACGTGCGGGAGTCGCCGGCGTTGGACGTGATGAAGCTCCTCGAGGGGGACGGGGCCTCGATCGTGTACCACGATCCCTACGTGCCGCAGTGGCATGAGGACGGAAATGTACACGAGTCGCAGGAACTGACGGATGAGCTGCTCTCAGGTGCGGACGCCGTCGTGATCGTCACGGACCACACAGACTTCGATTATGCGCGGATTGTGGAGCTATCCACTGCGTTGGTGGATACGCGGCATGCGGCTGTGCGAGCTGGGGCGATACCGGGTGGTGATGCAGTGGGTGCGTGGATCGTGAAGGGGTAGGCGATTCTGGCACTATGGGAAGAGCAACAGGTCGGGTGCGAGCAGGGGGAGCGCCATGTCTTTCTCGGACAGCACCGGATCGACCGCGGGCCAAGCGATGTTTATGGTGGGGTCGTTCCAACGGATGCCAGCGTCGGAGGCTGGGGCGTACCCGGCCGTGACTTTGTAGGCGACATCTGCGGCGTCGCTGAGCACGAGGTACCCATGCCCGAAGCCTGCGGGGATCCACATTTGATGCCCGTTCTCAGCCGAGAGAGTTGCGCCAATCCACTGTCCGAATGTCTCCGAACTCCGACGGAGATCCACAGCAACGTCGAAGATGCTGCCGTGCACGGCGCGCACGAGTTTGCCCTGCGCCGCGGGATCATTCTGAAAGTGGATGCCGCGAAGGACGTTGTGGCCGGAGTGCGCCAGATTGTCCTGAACGAATGTTACACCCAGCCGTCTCGTGAAGACCTCAACTTCAAACGTCTCCTCGAAGTAACCGCGATGGTCGGAATGTCGGTCGGGTTCGACGAGCAGCACGTCTGGAATGGTGAGGGCGGAGAAGCGGAAGGCCATGGCATGTTCGTCAGTGAGGGGGCTGGATGAAGGTATTCATCACCGGGGCCGGCGGCATGCTGGCCTCGGATTTGCGGTCGGTATGCGAGAGGCGAGGATGGCAAGTCGAAGCCCGTTCGCGGTCGTCCCTGGACGTGACGGACCAGGAAGCGGTCCGACTCATTCTCTCCGCCATCAGGCCCGACATTGTGCTGCACTGCGCGGCCTACACCGCGGTGGATCGAGCGGAAAAAGAACCGGAGGTTACGAATCAGGTTAACGTGGACGGTGCACGGAACGTAGCGCTTGCATCGACCATCGTGGGCGCCCGAATGGTCTATTTCAGCACAGACTTCGTCTTCGATGGGACCAAGGGCTCGCCCTACGTCCCCGACGATCCAACTAATCCTCTGTCGGTCTACGGCGCGTCAAAACGGGCGGGTGAACTCGTGACTCTTGAGCACGCTCGGAATTCGCTTGTTGTGCGAACCGGGTGGCTCTTTGGGAGCGGGGGCAACAACTTCGTTTCGACCGTTCTTGGCCATGCTGCTGAGGGTGTTGAAGTGCGAGTCGTCGATGATCAGTATGGGGGTCCGACCTGGACCGCTGACTTGGCTGAAGCCGTAGCCGGCTTGTTAGAGTCGGGCGTGCGCGGTGTATTCCACGCCGCCAATTCTGGGGTGGCGACCTGGCACGAATTGGCCAGCGAGGCACTTAAATTGAAGGGGTACGACGCTCCTTCACGTGTATCCACGACGGAGTGGGGGGCTGCAGCGCCCCGCCCCGCGTTCTCTGCGCTTGATCTCACAGGTACGGAAATCTGTCTAGGGAGGGTTATGCCGCATTGGCGGAATGCCCTCCAGAGCTTTCTCAAGGAGGCAAGAGTGTGAAGGGTGTTATTCTGGCTGGTGGAGTAGGCTCGCGTCTTCTCCCTATGACGCGCATCACGAACAAGCACCTGCTGCCGGTCTACGATCGGCCGATGATCTATTATCCGCTCCAGCAGTTGGCTTATGCTGGCATCGAGGACGTGCTTATCGTGACGGGTGGTGGGAGCGCTGGGGACTTTCTTCGACTCCTTCGGAACGGACGCGAGTTCGGTCTAAGAGACCTGCGTTATGCCTACCAGGAAGAAGAGGGAGGGATCGCACAGGCGCTGGGACTTGCCCGACACTTCGCCGCCGGCGAGCCGCTGGCCGTTGTTCTCGGTGACAACATCTTCCAGCATCCGATCCGGAGCGCGGTCGAGGTATTCCGAGAGAAGCCTGACGGAGCCATGGTACTCCTGAAACAGGTGCCGGATCCCGAGCGCTTCGGCGTGGCCCGGATGGAAGACGAACGCATCGT
>Ga0209403_10002594_pt1 | contig 21380 bp, 19 predicted proteins | sample ArcticOcean_MG_C_8_FD_187440 | JGI IMG/M metagenome (GOLD analysis project Ga0209403, IMG submission 187440) | Marine microbial communities from western Arctic Ocean - ArcticOcean_MG_CB11_86 (SPAdes) (version 2) | ecosystem: Environmental > Aquatic > Marine > Oceanic | place: Arctic Ocean... | reverse complement strand
TTTTCAAATTCCATCGACTGATATGGACTCTCACCTTCCATGGTGAAGAGGCGTTTAATTTTCATGTATGCCTTTTAGTGTTTTGTATTATAAAATAAAAACGAAGTTTACCCAATCCATGGTTTCCTTCACTGATTAAAGTATACTTAAACGCGTAAAACTTAAAGGCCGGACTCTTAAATTTAATCCAGCATTATGTATGCAATAATCATGAAAATATTGCATAGTTTGCCGTCCTTTGGAAAAATCAATCCTGGACTGCGCACAAAAGCTTGTAACTTAAGTATTTTAGCTTCACATATTATCAATAAATCACATGCTCATGTGCTCTATTGATATAAATATAAATGGTTATATCAGTGAGATAACATCTCTTTTGGAACCATACAGTAGAGAATATTTGTGCTATGCAAGAACTTCAGCCATAATGCTTACACTGACAAAATCTCTAACTAGATCCGAGAATGATAATGTATTTCAAATAGCTTTTAAAATCAACAAAAAAGTTCGCCTGTTAAATCAAACATCAACAATTAGTTGACTGATATTTATTGTAATAAAAAATGAATTTAGCCCATAAAAATCAAAAAAATTATAGTCCTGTGCCTGCTGTCTATCTTCATATTCCTTTTTGCAGGCATATTTGTCCTTTTTGCTCCTTTGCTGTTAGACGCGACAGAACGGAGTTGCATGAAAAATATATCCTCGGAATGGTTGATGAAATAGCTCGACGTACCGCATGGGTGGAAGAAGAAAAGCAAATTAATGGTGAGGAAAAACTTTCCGGTCAGAAATTGCTTGAATCAATATATTTTGGTGGAGGCACTCCTTCCCGTCTCACGATTCCGGAAGTTGAGTTGTTATTGAGTCAAGTCAAGAATTGTTTTCCCTGGTCTGATCAAATAGAAATATCCTTTGAAATGAATCCGGAAGATGTAAAGCCGGAATATTTGAGTGGTCTTGCAGAAATAGGTGTAAATCGGATTTCTCTGGGAGGTCAAAGTTTCCAGACATTAACTTTAAAGAAGTTGGGACGGATTCATTCCGGCTTAGAATTGCGGAATGCTGTCAAGGCTATTACTAATTCAGCAATTGAAAATTGGAATCTTGATCTGATGTTTGGCATTCCGGAACAAAGTATTTCGATGTTCAAGAATGATGTTGAGGAAGCGCTTTCCTATAATCCTTCACATATTTCATTGTATGGGCTGGAAATTCATGAAAAGACTCCATTCGGAAAAAATAAGCAGATCCGCAAATGGGACTCAGAACATCAGGAGCAATTCGAAGAAATGTATTTGTGGGCGACGGATCGCTTGGAAAAAGCAGGTTTATTTCAATATGAAGTTTCTAACTTTTCCCAAAAGACTAAGGAGGGCCGTAACAACTTACTGGTCTGGTCCGGAAATGAATATTTAGGATTCGGAGTTGGGGCTCACTCATATCTCAGTCAAACACGCTGGGGCAACAAGCGTTCGCTAAGCTCTTACCTTAAACATCTTGAGCAAGATATCTGGCCTGTTGATTTTGAAGAGCAACTGCTAGTGAGTGAGCAGGCTGCGGAATCGCTGATGCTGGCTTTACGTCAGTCTGAAGGAGTAAATATAGAGCAATGGCTGAAGCGCTATGGGTTGCAGTGGGAAAAACAGCAGTTTGATTTTGTCAACGAACTTTGCGTTGCAGGAAGAGCATTCTGGGAAGGTCAGCACTTGTGTTTAACAACAAAAGGGATGTTGCTCGCAGACAGGATTACAGTGGAACTAATGCCTCAGTCTCGCAGAAAATAACAGCAAAGGTGATTTTTTTCAGAATTATTATAAAGTTTTTTTTCAGGGAGCCGAAAAGGAAGACAAGGGTTTTACCAGCAGGTTAAAAAAACAGTCACCTGCAAGGGGAAACCTAACACATTAATAATTGGGAGATTAAAATGAAAATTCGAAGTAATGCAACATCTTTGAATACATTAAGGCATTCAGAAAACAATTTAAATAAAGTAAAAAGTTCCATAGAAAAATTAAGTTCTGGAACAAGAATAAATAGTGCCGCGGACGGACCGGCTTCGTTAATTGCTTCTGAACGTATGAGAGGACAAATAGCGGGATTGAGACAGGCTTACAGTAATAACGCAAGTGCTGTTGCCATGTTTCAAACGGCTGAAGGAGCTTTAAGTGAGTTCAGTAATATTTTGCTGCACCTGAAACAGCTCTCAGTTCATGCTGCAAACGAAGCGGTAAACGATGATTCCATGCTGGCTGCAGATCAACAGGAAGTTGATAATTTGATCTCCACACTTGATCGAATTGTAGATACTGCTAGGTTTAACGGTAAAAGTCTGCTTGATGGTAGTTTAGGAGCAAACGGTGCTGCAGTAGGTGATAATGTACGTTTCGTCAGTGCAGAAACCTGGACTAAAGATTCTCCAACAGAAGGTTTTGAAGTTGATATTGTACAGGTTGCAACACAGGCTTTCAAAAGGGGTAGTGTTCCTTTGACAGTAAATAATATTGGTGAAGGAGTAACCATATTGTTAAGTGAAGGCGGCCGAAATGTTGAAATTGATACGAGAATGGGTCAGGAGAAAGATAACATTGAGGAGCTTTTAACAAACCACAGACTGGATCCTACACGTTTTCCCGCAGATCAGGTATCAGCGGATATTCGTGGAATAGTTATGCAAAGCATTAAGGAGGGAATTGTAGAAAGCGGTTTGGCTATCGAAGCATTTGAAACGCCGGAAAAAGCATTTTACATTCGGCATAAGAATTTTGGCGCAGATTCCACTTTTTCTGTCACTTCTAACATTTCAGGATTACTGACAAAGAATGCAAATATTGCAGAATCATCTGAAGCAGGATTGGATGTGGCAGGAAGAATTGGAGGAACATTTGCAAATGGTAAAGGCCAGTACTTAACTGCAATCAAAGGTGATTCACCGGCCAAGGGCATTACAATACAGTTTGATCGTACAATCGGACTGAAGGAAGTTCCTGTAAAGAATGAACAGGGAGATGTGATCGGTACAGAGTTTGTAGAAGAGTCACAGTCCGAAATAGTTGGTTCGCCAGATAATCCGCGTATAGAAGGTTTTGTTCACTTGTCACAACAGACAAAAGATGTAAATCTAGGACCTGAACCTGGGATGGAAAGCGGTTTCTCTTTTAAGAGCATCCGTACTAGTTATCTGGGACAGGGAGTAGAAAATGAGAGTGAATTTAGAAGTCTGTTTGATATTGATTTAACCAGTAAACAAGGTGCAAACGATTCAGGCAGACTCATAAATAAAGCGATAGACGAGATATCAACTTATCGTGCAGCAATTGGGGCTTTCCAGAAAAACGTAGTTGAAAGTAATCTTAATTCATTGAGAATTACAGATGAAAACATCACCCAAGGCGAGTCAATAATACGTGATACAGACATGGCTGCAGAAATGTCAAAATTAACAGGCAGTCAGATTTTACTGTCGGCCAGTCAGTCCATGCAGGCCCAAGCGAATCAGTTACCGCAAAACGTTTTGCAACTGCTACAGAAGTAAGCTTAAGGCTGGTAAAAAAAGTTCCAGCCTAAAGGTCTGCTTTAGTTCTTCCTAAATTCCCAAATAGCGTTGTTGGATTTCTTTGTTTGTGCTCAACTGTTTTGAGTCACCTGTCCAGACAACACGTCCCTTTTCAATAATATAATGCCGGTCAGCGAAGCGGGTTAGAGCTTCAATGTTTTTGTCTACTACGAGGATAGACTGTCCGGAAGATTTCAAGCCTTTCAAACATTCCCAAATTTCCATTCTGATTAAAGGAGCAAGACCTTCGGTAGCTTCGTCCAAAATCAATAGTTTAGGGTTTGTCATCAAGGCTCTGCCTATGGCCAGCATTTGTTGCTCTCCTCCGGAAAGTTGATTGCCCATATTTTGCGCACGGTCAGGCAGCCGCGGAAAGAGTTCAAAAACACGGGCCAGAGTCCAAGGATGCTGGTTTTTTAAGCGGTTAGACGCAGTTGCCACCAGGTTTTCGACTACACTTAAATTCGGAAAAATCTGACGTCCTTCCGGAACTAAACCCATACCTGCTCTTGCAACACGGTATGCAGGCCATTCACGGACATGATTTCCGTCAAAGATTATTTCACCGAAACGTGCTTTTACCAAGCCCATAATCGAATGAATGGTGGTTGTTTTTCCCATTCCGTTACGTCCCAGCAATGTTACCACCTCACCATCATTTACCTGCAGATCAACACCAAACAGCACCTGACTCTGTCCGTATGCAGTTTTAACATTTTTAAGTTCAAGCACTTACTTCCTCCTCGCCAAGATATGCAGCCTGGACTTCCGGATGTTTACGGATGGCTTCCGGAGCATCAGTCGCAATTCCACGTCCATAGACCAAAACAGTGATTTGGTCTGCAAGAGTAAAAACAACATCCATATCATGTTCAATCAACAGGATGGTCAATTTACGTTTCAGTCCCTGAAGTATTTCAACCATAGCTTTTGATTCTTCTGGACCCATACCGGCCATCGGTTCATCAAGCAGCAGCATTTTAGGACGTGTTGCCAAGGCCATTGCAATTTCGAGTTGACGGTGTTCTCCGTGAGAAAGTTGTCCCGCCAAGATGCCTGCACGTTCTTCCAACCCCACTTGCTTTAAAAAGACTAAAGCAGGTTCGCGTAAAACAGGTTCCTTTCTGGCGTCTTTCCAAAAATGAAAAGAATGCCCAGCTTGTGCTTGTACTGCCAGAGCGACATTGTCCCAAGTCGTCATGTCATGAAAAATGTTTGTAATCTGAAAGGAACGTGCTAAACCTCGTGCAGAACGAAGATGAATAGGAATTTCCGTAATATCTTTACCGTCAAAGATAATAGTTCCGGAATCAGGTTTTGTTTCTCCGGTGATTTGCCTGATCAAAGTTGTTTTACCCGCTCCGTTTGGGCCGATAACCGCGTGTAGTTTTCCGGACTCAACCTCAAAAGAAAGATTGTCTGTGGCCAGTAAACCGCCAAATGATTTGACAAGAGAATTTACTTTTAACATTTCAGTCTTGCTCCGCATTCTTTTTGAGGGAATATTGAAGCCACCAGCGGTCCAAAGCTGCCAGCATTCCGTCTATGCCACCGCGTGCGAAAATGACTACCAGCACCAGCATAGGGCCAAAAATCAATTGCCAATATTCGGTAAATTCTGAGAGAAGTTCTTCCAGCAGAAGAAAAGCTACTGCACCAATCACTGGGCCAAAAAGTGTTCCTATTCCTCCGAGGACTGTCATTATGATTAAATCACCGGAGCGCGTCCAGTGCATAACTGCAGGACTGACGAAATCAGTCTGATTGGCAGATAAAACTCCGGCCAATCCGCAAATTGCACCGGCTATCACAAAAGCCACCAGGCGGTAGCGGAAAACAGGAAAGCCGATAGATTTCATTCTTTGTTCATTAGACTTTGTTCCACGAATAGCCATGCCAAAACGAGAATTTGTTAAACGGTGGGAAAGGTACAAACTTGCCAGTAAAAAGGCAAAGTTAAGATAATAGAGTGAGTTGTCATTTGAGAGATCGAGTAAACCTGCGAAATCGCTGCGCATATAAAGACTTAGTCCGTCATCACCGCCGTAGTTTTCATTACCGACTGCAATAAAATAAAACATCTGGGCAAACGCCAGCGTTATCATAATGAAATAAACTCCGTGCGTCCGCAAAGAAATAGCGCCAATAACAAGCCCTGCAAGCGCCGAAACTATGACAGCAATGGCCAAGTGAACGAACCCGTTACCCATCCACATCACGCTGTCTTCAACTGCGTGAAAAGTGCCAATTCCGACAACGTATGAACCAATTCCGAGATATACAGAATGGCCAAAACTTACCATTCCTCCAAAGCCTAAAATAAGATTTAGACTGACTGCTCCTATTGAAAGAATCAACATGCGTGAAAACAAGACTGTGTAGAAAGGTTCATCAATACTGTCTGCTATTAAGGGGACAGCGCCTAAACCGAGCATCAATATTGTGATAATGTAGATGCGTGGAGAGAATTTCATCTAAGCTCCTTTAGGCGGGAAAAGTCCCTGAGGTTTGATCGCCAGAATGAGGGCCATCAAAATATATATCAGCATCGATGAAATGGCAGGAGCAGCAGTGTCAGCGATGTCGTTGGATACAAAAAGTCCTAAAATATCCGGGAGGAAAGAACGGCCGACTGTATCAATAAAACCTACAATCAGCGCTGCTACAAATGCTCCACGAATAGATCCGACTCCACCGATTACAATTACCACAAAAGTAATAATCAAGATCCCTTCACCCATGCCAATTTCTACTGTCATTATTGGGGCGGCCATTAAACCGGCTAAACCGGCGAGAGTAGCACCAAGACCAAAGACTAAAGTATAAAGCAGGTTGATGTTTATTCCGAGTGCACTCACCATTTGACGATTACTGGCTCCTGCACGGATCAGCATTCCAATTTTTGTCTTTGAAACCAAAAGGTAAAGTAAAAAGGCCACCATGATGCCGACCGCAATAATCACCAGTCTAAACGCTGGATAACGAATACCGAAGAATAGTTCAACGCTACCACTGAGCACCTCAGGTAGTGGAATGTCGAGTCCTATCGGTCCCCAGATCAGCCTGACAAATTCATTGAAAAAAAGAATTAGCCCAAAGGTGGCCAGGACTTGATCAAGGTGACTGCGTGTATAAAGTGTACGTAAGGCGATTCTTTCCAGAATTATACCAAACAACATACAGGCAGGAAGAGCAAGTAAAGCTCCAATGAGGAAAGAGTCTGTCCATTGGGTTAACGTAGCAGCAAAGTAGGCTCCCATCATGTACAGTGAGCCGTGAGCCAGGTTGATCAGATCCATAATACCAAAAATCAACGTTAAGCCGGCTGCCAGCAGAAATAATAAAATACCGAATTGAAACCCGTTAAGGGTTTGCTCCAAAAGCAGGATCCAGTTCACATGAACCTATTTTGCACTAATGTGAGAAAATTTTGTTGATGTTCTACAGATTAGTCTTTAACTGAGTATCTGTTTGTTTGACAAAAGCTTTATAGAAAAGTCAGAGAATTAAAAGACCTTTATCAGCTGAAAGTGAAATTCAACTGATTTTGCATATTGCTGTAATCTTCAGCTTTTCATCATGCTGGCAGGAAAAGGAAATGGAGGAACTTGGAGTCCCTCCATAAGCGGAAATGTTACCAGGTCATTTTACAATCTTTAGCGTATGTATCCTGATGGTTGGTATAAACAGTTTTGACGATACTAGTTGTATAATTCCCATCAGTATCTTTCACCACCTTTCGCAGGTAGAAATTTTGAATGGGGAAATGATTGTTACCATACTTGAACGGTCCACGCACTGAATGGAAATCTGCCTTACGCATGGCGTTTCGCATTCCATCTTTGTTTGATAAATCTCCACCAACAGCAGTTACGGCACTGTTAATCAACATTATAGTATCGTATGACTGTGCAGCGTAGAATGTGGGATAGCGCCCAGTCTTTTTACGATAATCAGCAACAAAACGTTTATTAACATCATTATCCAAATCTGGTGCCCAAAATTGTGTCATCAATCCTCCATCAGCCAAATCTTTCAAACGCGGTAGATTTAATGAATCGACAGTGAAGGCAGAATAAAAAGGTATTTTACCTTGTAATCCTGCTTGAGAATACTGTTTGATTATCTGAAGGCCATGCTTACCGGGGTAAAATACGAATACAGCATCAGGATTTACAGAACGAATTTTTGCTAGTTCAGCAGAAAAATCCAATTGTGCAGGAAACTTGGTCATATCTTTTCCAACAATTTCCCCTTTGAAAGTGCTGGTAACACCCTTGACCATGCCTTTGCCTGCGTTGTAATTTGGTGCCATGATATAGAGTCTCTTAACTCCAAGCTGGTTCAAAACCTCACCCATCGCCATCGTGGTTTGGTCATTCTGCCAGGAAGTTGAGAAAAAATCTTCATGACAAAGTTTACCAGCGACAGGACCTGGTCCAGCATTAGAAGTAATCATAAAAGGTCCCTTCCCAACAACTGAATTTCGGGAAGCCATCAATACGTGACTCCAGATGTAACCGCCAACAAAATGTACTTTCTCTTTTTTTACTAATTTTTCTGTTTTTTGTTTTCCGACAGCGGGCTTAAAGGTATCGTCCTCATAAAACATTTCTACGTCAGACCCACCCATTTTACGGCCGAGATGGTCTAGTGCAAGTTCAACTGCATCACGCATATCATTCCCAATTGCGCCTGCTCCACCTGTGAGGGTGGTCACAAATCCAATTTTAACAGTTTCTGCAAATGCAACCTGACTGATCAGCATTGCAGCGAGGGAAAGCGTTCCCAAAATACCTAATTTCATCATTTCTCCTTATGTTAGGTTAGCTAATACTTTATTTCCAGACAGTCCGGAAAATCAACTAAAAAAAGAAGTTTTGAAGATAGCTCATAGTATATTAGCTGTCAACAAAAAAATAAAGTTACTACTGATTACCAGTTTATTGATGAATCACAGCAGTTGCTTCAATTTCAATTATAGCGGGAGTCTCAACTCAACTTGAAGGAGCTGTGAAGAATGCACTCAAGATTGAGCTGGAGGGAACTTATGTTGTCGGCAAGGGTTACCGACCGTGCGAGACTCCCTTTTTCCAATGAATATATACGTTCCGAAATTATATGTCACGGTTTGGAAGTGGTTGAGGCGTCTGATACTAGACAAAGCCAAGCCAAGCATTTTTCGTTGCTCATTAAACAAGGGTAATTTCAGGGATTCCCGAACTGTTTCCATTAGTCCGCTCACCGCATGCAGGGGTGCAAGCAGTTCGTGGGAAGTGTCAGCCAGGAGTTGATCTTTGAATTGATTGATTTCCTGCAATTGCATTAATTTTGCCGCTGTGCTTGGAGAACTTCTTTTTTGGCCTGCTTTTTTTCATCGCGTAACTTTCCTGTTCGCACTGCCAGTGCTAGAGACAGAAAAATAATTTCCAGAAATGAGCTAAACTGAAAAATGAAATAACCTCCTGTTTTAACTTCAAAATAACCTAAAAATACTAAAGTAAATCCAAAAAGAGCAATGGTTGGGAAACTGCGGGCCAGTACGAAAAAACGTGCAGAAACGTCTCCTCTCAGCAAGAATTGAACTGAGACCACCATAATCGTGCAAATTGCCAAAATTAAAGTGAATAACAGCCCTAATGGATTAACACATGGATTTAAAGGTACATTAATAAAGAAAATGGAAAAAAACTTTTAAAATGTTAATAAAACGGTGAGCTAGTGGAGAAAAGTGTTTGGTTTGCAGAAAAGATTGTGTAGTACTGTGCGCAAAGAAAATATACAGACACAGTGAAACACCAAATATTGAGACTCCCCAGTCCAAATTATTGGGAAATATGAGTAAGCCTGCATAGCCATTTAATGTAAAAGACATCATCATGGACGCAAATGTTAACAAAGTGTAATCTAAATATACTTTTTCCCTGAGGCTTATAAAGAGGAATAGAGTATTGAGCAGCATTTCTCCCATTGCTCCATAATAGACTCCATACATTGACTGCTTCATTAGTTCCTGCTTAGCAAATACATGTTCTGCTAGTATCCACAATGAAACAAATATCTTGTGGTCATTCGAAACATGAAAGTAAAGTGTAGTGTCTTGACCCGCAAAATCATCTAGGTGAAACAATGGAAGGCGAAAAATTTCGTTTCTCTCCTCAATTGGTGTATTTGTTACTCTGATTATTTTACTGTAGCCTTGTTCACCCTGCTTGATATACATATCAAAATGGGTTAAGAACGGGAAGTTGTTTTCAATCACCCAGTTGGGAATATCAGTCTGATTCTCAATTCTTAGCTTTATCCACCACGAAGAAGAAGAATTTCCAAGCTGAAAAATAATTCTATTAATTTTTTTGAAACGAGAATCCCATTCTGCGGATGAGACTTGGGAGATTGTCCAGGAATTTTTGGGGATCCTCTGCCAGTTCTAGGTAAAGTCCAGGGAAATAACTTTCCTCTTCTTCATTCAGTACCAAGTGTGATGAGGCATCTAAGGCAGGCAGCAGCAAAAAAACAGTAAAATAGCTGAAAAAAAGAGTCGGAAACAGTATATCAACTTTTTCAAATCAATACTCCAAACATTCAAAGTGAACAATAACAGGCTAAATTTAAGTCAAGAGAATATCCTGATTGAGTGAGATTAATTTTTTTTTGGATACTTTATGATCTTCTTCAGTTTAGTTCAAGTGCTTGAGTGCACACTGTGTATCTTTTTCCACCAGTTCCATAAATTTAGGATTATGGCCTAATTCCGGATTGGAGCGGTGTCTAAGTTCATGAACAAGTGTATTAACAAATTGCGATTCTTTTGGCCAGCCAAAAAACCAGAAATTGGAACGGTGAATTTTGATTTGCTCTTCTCCCCAGTATACGCCTGCTTCACCGTATTGAATCCAGTTCTTATGCACCGGACGTTCTCTGGTATAGCGAATTGGTACTGAACGGATTTTAACTTTCAGGATCGACGGAAAACATGGCACTTGCAATAATGCTTCAGCGTATTCCATTATGTGCTGTTGTCTTGCAGCAGGATTTTCGACAAGAGGATCAAGCAGATGCCAGCGGTCCAAAATAAAAAAAAGGGCCATACCGGTAAGCAGGAAAGCTAACAACCACTGAGCATATTTAGTGAGTAAAGGTTTTCTTGAAACAGGTTTATTCAGGTGTCTCTGTTTCCACTTCAGCCATTCTGCCCATTCAAGCTGTAGACTTTTGATTTGTGCTGTTTCCCAATTTTCCTGGGTTATGCCGGTTTGAGACAATATTTGGTTAATTTCCGGAGCCTGAAAAAATAAATGTTCCCCACACTTGTGACAGTGAATTTTTATGAAACGTTCACCGTTTTTTCCGTTCATTGGGACAATTCCGAATTTTTCTTCAGCACAGGACGGACAATGGAGAGTTATTTCTTCATTTTGGGATTCAATTACTGAAGACATGAGAAATGCGGAGAATATGCTGGTAAAGTATATTAATTTTCTTTTAAGGTCTGGGAAGCAATAATAAGTTTTTGTACTTCAGATGCGCCTTCATAGATTCTAAGCGCTCGTATTTCACGATAAAGTTGTTCGACTGCGAATCCGGAAACCACACCCGAACCTCCGAATATTTGTACTGCTTCGTCAATTACTCGCTGTGCTGCTTCTGTTGCAAATAATTTTGCCATGGCTGCTTCCTTAGTAATTCTCTCAGCACCATTGTCTTTTGTCCAAGCTGCTCGATAAATTAGCAGGGAACTCGCATCAATATCCAGAGACATTTCTCCAATTTTGGCCTGAATCAGTTGTAGCCGACTCATGGGTGCACCAAACATTTGACGTGATTTTGTTCTATTCAACGCTTCATGCATGGCATGTTTGGCAAACCCCAGAGCAGCCGCACCTACAGTTGAACGAAAGATATCAAGTGTAGCCATTGCCATTTTGAAACCATCTCCGCCAACTCCTATTTGCTGAGTTTTTGGAATTCGGCACTGATTAAAGCGAATCCTGGCTAATGGATGTGGTGCTATAACTTCAATACGTTCGATGATTTCAAGTCCGGCAGTGTCGGCATCAACCACAAAAGCGCTGATTCCGCGAGTTCCAGGCGCTTCTCCGGTTTTAGCAAAAACAGTATAATAATCGGCAATGCCACCGTTGGAAATCAGGGTTTTTTCACCATTCAAAACAAATGAAGTACCATCTTGTTCTGCAGTAGTTGTTAAGGCCGCCGCATCAGAACCAGCATCTGGTTCAGTGAGCGCAAAAGCCGCGATTTTCTTCCCGCAGCGTACATCCGGTAAATAATTTTGCTTTAGCTCTGCTGAACCAAATAGTGAAAGAGTTCCGCTGCCGAGTCCCTGCATGGCAAAGACAAAATCGGCAAGACCGGAAAAACGGGCTAAAGTTTCACGAATCAGACACAGAGATCGTACGTCCAGACTTGGATTTGTTCCTCCATATTTTTCCGTTACGCAGTAGTCCAACCAGCTGGCATCTGCAAGCTTAAGCACCAATTCACGGCAAGCAAGATCAACGTTTGCTGGAGCAGAAGAATATTCAGTTAGCTCAGACTTGGCCCAGTTTTCCAGCTCAAGTGCTAATGCTCTGTGTCTTTCTTCAAAAAAAGGCCATGCTAAAAAGCTGTGGTCCGACATCAGTTTCCCTCAAAGACAGGTTTTTCTTTCTTAACAAATGCTTCGTATGCCCTTACAAAATCACCAGTTTGCATACAAATGGCTTGTGCCTGAGCTTCGGATTCAATGGCTTGTTCTAGGCTCATACTCCATTCCTGATTGAGCATAGTTTTGGTTATACCATGCGCGAAATTAGGTCCGTCTACCAGTCTTTCCGCCATTTCAACTGCCTCATTTAGGACAGAATCAGCTTCATGCAGTTGATTAAAAAATCCCCAGCGCTCTGCTTCATCACCACTCATGTTTCTACCGGAAAACAATAATTCAGCAGCACGTCCCTGTCCAATGATACGAGGAAGAATGGCGCATGCTCCCATGTCACAACCAGCCAGCCCGACTTTAGAAAAAATAAATGAAATTTTAGACGATCGAGTGCCAAGCCGGATGTCACTCGCCATCGCAAGGATTGCTCCCGCACCAACACAAATTCCGTCAATTGCGGCAATAACAGGTTGTGGACAATTTTTGATTGCCTTAACTAAATCTCCTGTCATTCGTGTAAAAGCCAATAATTCTTTCATGCTCATCTTGGTCAGAGGTCCTATGATTTCGTGTACATCACCACCTGAACAAAAATTTCCCCCTGCTCCAGTTATTATCACAGCTTTTACTTCCTCTATGTAGACAAGCTCTCTAAACAAGTCCCGCATTTCCGCGTATGACTCAAAGGTTAAAGGGTTTTTACGTTTCGGACTGTTAAGAGTGATTGTAGCGACTCCACGATTTAGAGACCAGAGAAAATGTTCAGGCTGTTGCTCTAACACTGTTATTGTTTTACCTTGCATCGAATTAACTCAGCTAGTGGTTTTGTTATAATATTTTGAAATAATTGAGATTATATCAATAATGTCTTATATATCGACAACGCGCTTCATGCTATATAAAGAATTTTGTGCTATATATCTTTATGTTGTTTCTCATTACTACAATATTTTATATATGATAAAATCTGATGACTGTATCATATATCTACAAATATTATTAATATCCGCAAAAAAACCACACTTAAAACTGTTACATAAAGTATAATTCAAATCATATAAACACTGTTGAGATAGCCTATTAATTTAATTTTATGGGATGACTGCAGTAGCTTCTATTTCTACTTTTGCCCTGTCCTCCATTAAACTCTTGACCTCAACGACTGACATTGCAGGGAAATGGCGCCCGACTTCTTCTCTATATTTTTGCCCCAACGATTTCAATGAAGCTAAATATTCCTGTTTATTAGTTATGAACCAGGTCATTCTGGTGATATGTTCCGCATTTGCATTGGCCACAGCCAGGATACTCACAATATTGCGTAGTGCCTGTCCTGCCTGTTCTGCAAAGTCATCTGTCTGAAATGTTGCCGTTTCATCCCAACCAATTTGACCTGAGATAAAAATTTGCCTGCCCTCAGCGAGAACTGCCTGGGAGTATCCTTTAGGAGCTTTCCAACCCTCTGGAAGTAAAAATTTCATTATATTGTTTTTTCTTGATGGTTACAAAAATTTCAAAATACACTCACTTATTTTGAAAACAGGGGTAAAGCTTTACTTTCATTATTTATTAACTTTGATGCATTCGTAAATAATTGTCATCCCCGCGAAAGCAAGAATGACATACAAGTTTACCATTTAGACTTTTTACGGGTTGATCAACTTTATTAAGTATTTTGCTTTGCTTGAAATGAGACCTCTTAGTGTATTCTAAGTTTTACCGTCTTAACTGGAACCAAAAATATTTGTGGTATTCACTTAAAAAACACAAAGATCATAATATAAGGATTTACTTGGAGCTGGTATTTTTTCTGGTAACTTTTCTAAGTTGACTTAATGAACTAACCAGCAGATTCAAATCATCAGTTTTTAAATCTTTAAAAATATTGATTAACCATTTTTCATGCTGAACAACCATTTTTTGAAAAGCAGCAGCCCCTATTTTGGTCAATTCAACAAGTTTTACCCTGCGGTCTTGAGTTGAATGCATGTGTGTTATCAAGCCCTCACTAACCATGCGTTTTACCAGCCAGGTTACGTTTCCGTTGCTCACCATCATTTGTTGAGAAAGCTCAGTTTTGCTAAGCGGTTTTTTAGCATGATCCAGGGCCGCTAACAGGTCAAATTGAGGCAAAGTGGAAGCAAAATTCTTATGAAGTTGGGTACGTAAATAACGTTCTATTTCAGTTGTGTTTTTCAATAATCCCAACCATAGCCGAATTACCTGCTTTTTGTTTAACTGACTATTGCTAGAAGCTGTGTTGCTGCTATTTTTCATGACATTACCTCACCTCCTGAAATCGAAATTGCCTGTCCTGTGACGGAGCTTGCTTCTTGCTGACAGAGCCAGAGGACTGTATTTGCAATTTCCTCAGGTTGAATAAAGCGTTTTTGAGGATTATTTTTCAACAATTCTTGACGTGCTTCAGCCTTTGTTCGAGCAGTTTTAAGACTAATATTTTCGATAGCACTTTGAGTTATAGCAGTTTCTGTGTAACCAGGGCAAATTGCATTGACGGTTATACCGTAATTCGCTGTTTCTAGCGCCAGTGAGCGCGTTAGTCCTATTACACCGTGCTTAGCGGCACAATATGCAGAGACATAAGTATAGGCTTTTAAACCTGCAGTACTGGCGATATTTATGACCCTTCCCCATTTTTGTTTTTTCATAGCAGTCAGGCAGGCTTGTGTACAATGAAAAACACCGGTCAGATTAAGGGAAATTATTTCATTCCACTGTTCAGCTTTCATTTTCTCAAACGGAACCGAAATGGCGTTTCCTGCATTATTGATCAGGATATCAATAACGCCATGCTGTTGAACTGCCTTTTGAAAAGCGATGTTAACTTTTTCTTCGTCAGTTACATCAACTGCAGTAGCAAATCCCTGAGGTAATTGCTCAGCTTTTTCCTGCAGACGTTGATAATTCCGCCCCATGATGGTAGTTTTTGCTCCGTTTTTGGCCAGTGCTTCTGCGATTGAAGCACCAATTCCACTCCCACCACCAGTAATTACCACGTGTTTGTCTTTTAGCATTTCCATTAAATCAAAGTTCCCATTTGCAAAGCACGCTGGGTGTTGACCTCAAGTTGTCTTTTTCCGGCTAGATACTGTACCGGCCAGGTTTGTTCAAGATGATTTTGCCGTGCAGCTGCGTGTAAAGTCCAATAAGGATTGCTTAAATGCGGACGTGCCAGACAGCACAAATCAGCTCTACCGGCAGCAATGATGGAATTTACATGATCAGTTTCAAAGATGGCACCTACCGCAATTGTCGGCACTTTACCTTCGTTGCGGATTCTATCCGAAAAAGGTGTTTGAAACATACGTCCAAAAACAGGTTTTTCATTGATGTTGGTTTGTCCGGAAGAAACGTTAATAATGTCTGCACCTGCCTCGTAGAACATTTTGGCTATTAAGACCGCTTCTGCATCATCAACTCCGCCTTCAACCCAGTCGTGAGCAGAAATTCTAACTGAAATAGGTTTTGGCTCCGGCCAGACTGAACGAATTGCTTGAAAAACTTCCAGCGGATAACGCATTCTGTTATCCAGACTTCCGCCGTATTCGTCTGTACGCTTGTTTGAAAGAGGCGTAATGAATGCGGAAAAGAGATAGCCATGTCCGCAGTGAAATTCGAGCATATCAAAATCACATTCTTCTGCCATCTGAACTGCATTGACAAACTGGTTTTGAATTTCCCTCATTTCCGGTTTTGTCAGTGCATGTGGAATTTGATCTTTATAAGGAACCGCTGAAGGTCCAACAATGGGCCACCCTTCCTCAAGTGCAGCATCCTGTCCTTCCCACAAGATTTTAGTAGAGCCCTTGGGGCCAGCGTGTCCCAGCTGCAATGCAATTTTTGCTTGACTCTGCTGATGTACAAAATCGACTATCCTTTTCCATCCCTGCCGGTGTTCTTCTTTGTACATGCCTGTACAACTAGACGTGATACGGGCTTCCTTAGAAACATGTGTCATTTCAGTAAATATCAAACCGGCTCCGCCTAATGCTCTTGATCCATAATGAACGAGGTGAAAATCAGCAACTGTTCCGTCTTCCGCACTGTACATGGCCATTGGTGAAACCGCAACACGGTTGACAAGTTCCATTTTTCTTAATGAAAAAGGCGTGAACATCGGTGGAGTTGGCTTTTGAGTGGCGTTTCCGCTTGCATTTTCTGCAAACTCACGTTCCATGCTTTCCAGCCATATTTTGTCGCGTAAACGTAGATTTTCATGACTTACACGCTGACTTCTGGTGAGCAGGCTGTAAGTGAACTGAGTAGTAGAAAAATTGGTATAACGAGGGATGTTTTCAAACCAGGCTGTACTGTTTCTGGCGGCATTCTGCAGGCGTAGAACTTCTATTTCGCGTTCATCCTGATAACTCTTAAAAGCGTTTTCTAAATTGCTGTTTTGGTGGATATTTTCTGCCAGACTGATGCCGTCTTCAAAAGCCAGTTTAGTACCGGAACCAATAGAAAAATGCGCTGTGTGTACAGAGTCACCTAAAAGTACAATGTTTTGATGATACCAGTTTTTACAGGTGACTCTGGGGAAATTCATCCAGACTGAAGAACCCCGCAGATGTTTGGCATTTTCCATGAGAGGGTTAGCATCAAGATAATCCGCAAACAAGGATTCCAAAAAGCTGATCGCTTCTTCTTTGCTCATTTCTTCGAAACCAAGAGCATTCCATGTTTCAGGTTGGCATTCTACAATGAAAGTGCTTAAATCATCAGCAAAGCGATAAGCATGGGCCCAGATCCAGCCGTGTTCAGTCTTGATGAAAATGAAAGTGAATGCCTCAAAAAGTTTGTAAGTTCCAAGCCAGATGAACTTGTTTCGGCCCAGATCTATATCCGGCTGGAAATGTGCTTGGTGCTGTGTCCGGATTTTACTGTTGATACCATCGGACCCAACGACAAGGTCGTAATTTTGATAATTATCAGAATTTTCTACTGGAGTTTTAAAAACCTGCTTGACCCCTAACTCATCAGCACGTTCCTTTAGAATAGTAAGCAAACGCAAGCGGCCGATGCCGATAAATCCATGCCCGCCAGAACGTACAACTTTTCCATTAATGTGTACATCTATATCATCCCAATAGGCAAAACTCTTGCGGATTGTTTCCGCGCTTTCCGGATCATTGAGCTGAAGGTTTTCCAGAGTCTGATCAGAAAAAACAATGCCCCAGCCGAATGTGTCATGTGGTTTATTTTGTTCCACGATTGTAATCTCATGTTCCGGATTACGTATTTTCATTGAAATGGCAAAATAGAGTCCACCCGGACCCCCACCTATACAAACTATTTTCATGACTTATCTCTGGTTTTCTTTAAACCTGGAACTGCTCAACCGCTATATTTAAATGCTCTGAATTATTTTGTGTCACTAATTTTTGGGCAGCCAAATAAAACGTAAAAATTTAATGCTTAATTAACTCAAGTCTACTCTCGTGCTTAGTAAATGTCAAACATTATTTTAAGCTTAAAATAAATTTAGTTAAAATTAAGTTATTCTGCTCAAATATTAAATACTGAAAAAATAACACAAAGCATAAATTATCTTGCGTTTCATCTACATATATAAGAAAAATGCGGATAACAATTTAAAAACTCAATTGAAATGTTAGTCTTGAATCATTTCAGCACAATATATTATTAACTCAGAGACAGGAGGAACATATGGTAGCAAGTGCGAAAAAAGGTGCTAAATCAATTGGAATGAAGGATGCCAATTTATTCCGTCAACAGGTTTATATCAACGGCAAATGGTCGGATGCTGACAGTGGCGAAGTTACTGAAATCACCAATCCCTCCACTGGAGAAGTTTTAGGTACTGTTCCTAACTGCGGAGCAGCTGAAGCAAAACGTGCAATTGAGGCAGCAAATGTAGCCTGGCCGATGTGGCGCTCCAAAACCGCAAAAGAGCGGGCTGAAATAATGCGACGCTGGTATGAACTGATGATGGAAAATCTGGAGGACCTCGCCCGTTTGATGACTGCTGAACAGGGCAAACCATTATCTGAGTCACGCGGTGAAATTTCCTATGCAGCAGGTTTTATAGAATGGTTTGGTGAAGAAGGTAAGCGTTTATATGGTGACACCATTCCCGCACATGCCACAGATAAACGGATTATCGTGATCAAGCAGCCTATTGGAGTTACAGTAGCAATTACTCCCTGGAATTTTCCGGCCGCTATGATTACACGGAAGGCCGCTCCAGCACTGGCAGCAGGTTGTCCAATGGTCATTAAACCTGCTCCTGACACGCCTTTTTCGGCATTTGCACTTTGCGAACTGGCGGAGAGAGCCGGAGTTCCTGCCGGAATCCTGAGTACCGTCACTGGAGATGCTATAGGAATAGGCAGCGAATTTACCGGAAATCCGATTGTGCGTAAATTGAGTTTTACTGGTTCAACTGGAGTTGGGAAATTACTGATGAAACAGTGTTCCGGAACCGTGAAAAAACTTGCGCTGGAACTTGGTGGGAACGCACCGTTTATCGTTTTTAACGATGCGGATCTTGAAGCAGCGCTTCCTGGAGCAATGGCCAGTAAATTCCGTAATGCCGGACAAACCTGTGTCTGTGCAAACCGGATTATGGTTCAAAGTAAAGTCTATGATAAATTTACGAAAATGCTCGCTGAGGCCGCTAAAAAATTGAAAGTGGCTGACGGTTTTGTAGAAGGTGCTGATCTAGGACCGCTGATCAATGAAGCAGCCGTTTTAAAAATTGAAAGTCATGTTAAAGACGCTGTCTCGAAAGGTGCTAAATTGCTAGCAGGTGGTCACCGTCACAAACTTGGAGGTACATTTTACGAACCAACTGTACTATCCGGAGTTACTACGGATATGCTGGTTGCCAAAGAGGAAACATTTGGACCAATGGCTCCTGTCTTCAAGTTTGAGACCGAAGAAGAAGCAATAGAGATGGCCAATGATACTGAATTTGGTTTAGCCGCCTATTTTTACAGCCGCGATATCGGTAGAATATGGAGAGTGGCAGAGGGACTCGAATATGGAATAGTCGGCATCAACGAAGGTATTATCTCAACTGAGGTAGCTCCTTTCGGCGGAGTGAAAGAATCCGGAACAGGTCGCGAAGGTTCTAAATATGGGATTGAAGACTACCTTGAATTAAAGTACCTTTGCATGGGCGGAATTAACGACTAAGTCTACGTGAAGGAACAATATTAATTTTATATGTTGAGAACTAAGAGTGCGAATTCATGTTGAATTAATGGGGCCGCTGGTGGACTATCTGCCAGAATCACAGCTTGGTCAGACAACCCTGACGCTTAGCAACGAAGCGACGGTTGCAGATTTGTTGAACGAACTAAATATTAAAAGGAAGGTTGTTGTTGCTGTCAATGATGACGAAGAAAAGGAATTGGATCATCAGTTGATTGATGGAGATGAGGTTCTTGTCTTTACTGTAATCAGCGGTGGTTAAGGTTAAATTTATAATTACAAAAAAAAGGAGAGCATTATGTCTTACGGCTACACTGGAAAAATACTGCATGTCAACTTAACAACAAGTAAAATTACTATTGAAGAACCTGAGGAAAAATTTTATCGGACCTATATGGGAGGTAGTGCAATGGGTATGCACTATGTTCTCAAAGAAACTCCTGCAGGTGTAGATGCATTAAGTCCTGAAAATGTGCTTGCTTTGTGTACCGGTGTTGTAACAGGAACGCCGATTTCCGGACAAAGTCGTTTAACTTCTGTTGCAAAATCTCCACTCACAGGATGTATCGGAGATGCACAGGGAGGTGGATATTTTCCGGCGGAAATGAAATTTTCTGGATTTGATGCAGTAATCATCAAGGGGAAATCTCCAAAACCGGTTTATTTGTGGATGCATCATGGTGAAGCAGAATTGAGGGATGCTGGACATTTGTGGGGTATGACCACAGGCGATACTGAGGATAAGCTTAAGTTAGAGCTGGAGGATAAGCGTATTGAGGTTTTGCAAATTGGTCCTGCTGGAGAAAATTTAGTACGTTTTGCAGCCTTGATCAGTATGAGTAACAGAGCAAACGGACGTACCGGAATGGGCGCGGTTATGGGTTCAAAAAATCTCAAAGCAGTTGTGGTTCGTGGAAAACAGAAACCAACAATTGCTGACCCAGTAAGATTCAAGGAATTGCAAAAATTGGGTACTGCCAATCTTGAACCTACAGGTATGGATGGTTTTGGTAAGTATGGTACACCTGGAGTGACAACTCCGCAAAACAAGTCTGGAGGATTGCCAACTTATAATTTCAACAGTGGAAATTTTGACAAGCATGAAGAAATTGACGGCATAAAGCTTTACAAAGAACATCTACGTGGTCATGAAAGAAATGAGCAGAATCGTTTTGGTAGAGACACATGTTTCAGTTGTTCAGTAAAATGCAAACGCGTAACACAGATTGACGAAGGTCCTTTTAAAACAGATGCAAAATACGGAGGGCCGGAATATGAAACTCTTGCTACGTTTGGGAGTTATTGTGGAATCAGCGATATGGATGCCATCATTCGTGCTAATGCTTTGTGCAACATGCACGGCATGGACACAATTTCCTGCGGAGCAACAATTTCCTGGGCCATGGAATGCTGGGCGGAAGGAAAAATAACCGCGGAAGATACTGGAGGAATTGAGCTGAATTACGGTAGTGGTGAAGCAATGGTTAAAATGACAGAACTGATAGCCAAACGAGAAGGTTTTGGGAAAATTCTCGCTGAAGGTTCCAAGAAAGCGGCTGAGATTATAGGACGCGGAACTGAAGATTATTTAATTACTTCCAAAGGTCAGGAAGCGCCTGCGCATATGCCGCAAGTAAAACGAAGTCTGAGTGTTATTTATGCTACTAATCCTTTTGGTGCTGATCATGAATCAAGTGAGCATGACCCTGCCTATAAGGCTTATCCGGAACGTATGGAACAGATCGGACTGACAAATCCTCAGGAGAAATTAGCTTTGAATGAAGAAATGATGCGCTTTGCTATGGTTACTCAGCATTTAAGCAGTGCCGTTGACAGTCTCTCAGTCTGCGCATTCATATTTGGAGCTTCTTTTCAACTTTATGATGCCAAACAACTAGCTGAGGTATTGAACGCTGTTACAGGTTGGGATACAGATGTAACAGAAATATTAGCAGTCGGTGAACG
>Ga0209403_10002590_pt1 | contig 21396 bp, 21 predicted proteins | sample ArcticOcean_MG_C_8_FD_187440 | JGI IMG/M metagenome (GOLD analysis project Ga0209403, IMG submission 187440) | Marine microbial communities from western Arctic Ocean - ArcticOcean_MG_CB11_86 (SPAdes) (version 2) | ecosystem: Environmental > Aquatic > Marine > Oceanic | place: Arctic Ocean... | reverse complement strand
CGGGGTCGCCATCATCGTCGCAGTAGCGAAACGCCACCAAGCCTTCGCCTTCGAGCCGGTTCAAGGTTTCCGGGGCAGCGCGGAAATTACCGTCGTGGTGGGCCACCGGGATGTGAACCACTTCGTTCAGGGCGTACTGTTCTGTAAATCTCGAGCGATTATTTTCAACCCGCAAAGCCACAGTGCGACAGACGAAATGAAGCCCGGCGTTGCGCAGGATGGCGCCGGGAAGCAATCCGCTTTCCGTTAAAATTTGAAAGCCGTTGCAGATGCCCAGAACCGCGACGCCGACTTCGGCCCGCGCCACCACTTCCTTCATGATTGGCGACCGGGCCGCCAAGGCACCAGCGCGCAAATAATCCCCGTATGAAAATCCGCCGGGCAAAACAATCAGATCCACGTCGGGCAGGTGGGTTTCCCGGTGCCAAACCATGAGCGGCGCTTTGCTCATGGCGCGTTCGATCGCCACCGCCGCGTCGCGGTCGCAATTGGATCCGGGAAATACAATGACGGCGGCTGTCACGGCGTCTTGGTTTCTATTCCGACACCTCGACGGCGTAGTCTTCGATCACCAAATTCGCCAACAAGCCCTCACACATTGCATCTACATCGGCCCGGGCTTTTTCGGGATCGGTTTCGGCCAGATCGATTTCCAGGTACTTGCCCTGGCGGACGCCATCGACCCCCTGAAATCCTAGATTTCCGAGGGCATTGGCGATGGCTTTGCCTTGGGGGTCAAGCACGCCGGTTTTAAGCGTGATGTGGATCCGTGCCTTCACCGCCTACTGCATCACCTTGGGGCCTTGAATATCACGCGGGCCGCTTTCTGGCATAATTCCCAGCCGTTGGGCGACTTCTTGGTATGCCTCGGCGACACCACTCATGTCCCGGTGGATGTGGCCCTTGTCCATTTTTTCACTACCGCTGACATCCCACAGACGGCAGCTGTCCGGGCTGATTTCGTCGGCCAGCAAAATGGTCAGTTCGTCGTTGGCATTGTAATGACGGCCGTATTCCAATTTGAAATCCACCAATCGGATGCCGACGCCGACAAACAGTCCCGACAGAAAATCGTTGATGCGCAGGGACAGGGCCATGATTTCGTCCAGCTCCTGGGACGTGGCCCAGGCGAAGGCCGTGATGTGTTCTTCCGACACCATGTGATTCTCCCGGCCATCGGCCTTGAAGCGGAACTCAACCACTGATCGCGGCAAGGTCGTACCCTCAGGGATGCCCAGGCGCTTACAAATTGATCCCGCCGCCACGTTGCGAACGATCACATCCAGAGGAATGATTTCAACTTGGCGGATCAATTGTTCCCGCATGTTCAGGCGACGGACGAGATGGGTCGGAATGCCCACTTCCCCCAACCTGGTCATCAGGTACTCGGAAATCCGGTTATTCAGCACGCCTTTACCGGTTATGACACCCGTTTTGCGGTCGCTCAGGGCTGTGGAATCGTCTTTGAAGTACTGGACAAGCGTCCCCGGCTCGGGGCCTTCAAAGATGACTTTGGCCTTGCCTTCGAAAATCTGTCTGCGTCGCGCCATTTTGGTGATCCTGGGAACAGATGTCCCTTTGATAGGGGCTGGACAGTACTTGAAATTCTGGGTCCGCACAACGAACCGCGACGATGGAAAAATCGTCTCACATGGGTCCAAAAAAGTGGCCCCCACCCTGATATACATTGATTTGGGCCGGTCCACGGGCTATCCCTTTAGCCACTGATTGGAGTAGTGTTTGCGGCCCTGGAGGACCGGATATGCCGACGTTTGATGATCGTAAAAAGGGCTTCGAAGAAAAGTACGCCCACGACAAAGAATTTGAATTCAAAGCCTTGGCCCGGCGCAACAAGCTGTTGGGCCTATGGGCGGCGGAGCAATTGGGCCTGGATGGGGAAGACGCCGCGGCGTATGCCCGCGAGGTTGTCGAATCAGATTTCGAAGAAGCCGGGGACGAAGACGTCTTCAGAAAGGTCTGGGGTGACTTTCAGGCCAAATCCGTTGACCAGTCCGAACATCAGGTCCGTCGGCACATGTCCGATCTTTTAGAAGAAGCCAAAAGCCAGCTCTACGAAGAGTAGGTTTATCCAAACACCCGTTTGAAAATCAGATCGGCCTGGCCCGTGTGCCGGGAAATGTCGAATGCTTCCCCCAGGGCTTCCGGGGTCAAAGCGTCGGTGACCCTTGGGTCTGATTTCAGGGCATCCTGGAACGAGCCCCCGTCTGACCAAACTTTGGCGGCATTTTCTTGGACGACCTTATAGGCGACTTCCCGGGCCATCCCGGATTCGGTCAACGCCAACAAAACGGGCTGCGAAAACACCAAGCCACCCAGCTGGTCGAGGTTTTTCTGCATGGCATCGGGGCGGACAATCAAATTGTCCATCATCCCGGTCAGCCGTTGCAGGGCGAAATCAAGGGTGATGGTGGCGTCCGGTGCGAACACCCGCTCCACCGCCGAATGGGAAATGTCCCGTTCGTGCCACAGGGCGATGTTTTCGATCGCCGGGATCACCGCTGCCCGCACCACCCGGGACAGGCCGGTTAGATTTTCCGATAAAATCGGATTGCGTTTGTGGGGCATGGCGGACGAACCCTTTTGGTCGGCGGCGAAATATTCCTGGGCCTCGTCCACTTCGGTGCGTTGCAGGTGACGGACTTCTGTGGACAGCCGTTCCACAGAACCTGCGATCACGCCAAGGGTGGCGAAATACATGGCGTGGCGGTCGCGGGGGATCACTTGGGTGGATACCGGCTCGATCTCTAGCCCCAGGGCCGCTGCCACATGGGCTTCGACCGCCGGGTCAATATTGGCAAAGGTTCCAACGGCCCCAGAAATGGCACAGGTGGCGATTTCTTCTCGGGCGGCTACCAGACGCCGTTTGCCCCGGTCGAACTCCGCGAACGCTTGGGCCAATTTCAGGCCAAACGTGGTGGGCTCGGCATGAATACCGTGGCTGCGGCCAATGCACGGCGTGTTTTTGTATTCTTCGGCCCGGCGGCGCAACACCGCCAACAAGGCGTCCAGATCGGCCAGCAGAATGTCGGTGGCCCGGGTCAGTTGCACCGCCAGGGCCACATCCAGTACATCCGACGAGGTCAGTCCTTTGTGCACGAACCGGGAATGCTCACCAACGTGTTCCGCCACGTTGGTCAAAAAGGCGATGACATCGTGACGGGTTTCTTTTTCGATTTCGTCGATGCGATCAACCTCAAAGGCGCCTTTTTCGCGCAAAGCATCCGCGGCTTCCTGGGGAATTTGCCCCAGGTCTGCCAGCGCTTGAGCCGCGTGGATTTCGATTTCGAGCCAGATACCAAACCGGCTTTCCGGTTCCCAAATTGCGGCCATTTCAGGTCGGCTGTAACGCGGTATCATTCCAAAAGTCCCATTGATTTGAAGCTGGCGTTCAGGCCCCGACCGATGATGATATGACCGTACACTGCCATGCCCACACTTTTCCGGCTGCGGAAACCTTGGCGGTTATGTCGATGTCAGCCCGAGAAGGCGTGGGGTCGCCGCTGGGGTGATTGTGAACCATGATGATGGCCGACGCTCCCAATTCTAAGGCTCTGCCCACGACCTCGCGGGGGTAAACGGGGCTGGTTTCCACCTGGTCTCAATCGGTTCCGGAATGGGGCTTGTCCATTCCGGTGGGCGATTGGGTAAAAATCTCCATGCCGTCGGCGGTCACCGCCACCGAATGCTCAAACTGGGCGGACAGGGATCGATCTTTGGTCACCGCCGTCCAGCCATCGTTCTTCATGCGTACGTGCCATTTACCCAGGTTGATCATGGGCTCCACGGTGAAGAACATGCCCTCGGCCAGGGGATACCCAGTCCCGGGCTCGCCGTAATGCAAAATGTTCGGGGAATCGTGGAACACTTGGCCAATCCCGTGGCCGCAAAAGTCCCGCACCACGGAATAGCGTTTGGATTCAGCGAACGACTGGATCGCGTGGCCGATGTCGCCGGTGGTGGCGCCGGGGCGGATCTGGGCGATTCCCCGCATCATCGCCTCATAGGTTACATCGCACAGCCGTTCTGCCTTACGATTGGGCGTGCCCGCTGTGTACATGCGGCTGCTGTCCCCGTGCCAGCCGTCCACCGACGTCGTCACGTCTATGTTCAGCACGTCCCCGTCTTCCAGGACTTTGTCACCGGGGATGCCATGGCAAATGACATGGTTGACCGAGGTGCAGACCGAACCAGGATAGCCGCGATAATTCAGTGGGGCCAAAAACCCGCCGTTATCCAGCACGAATTCTCGGCAGATCACATCCAGGTGCCCGGTGGTGACGCCGGGCTTCACGAACTGGGCGATATGGTCCAGGGTTTCGGCCGCCAGGCGTCCGGCCTTGCGCATGTCTTCGAAATGCTCAGGTCGATGAATTTTGATTGCACCTGTGCGCTGGGGCTGAGTGTCGGCGTCTTGTCCGGCTTGAAGATTGTTCATTTAAGTCCAGAACATCGTCAGTTTTGTAGTGTCAGGGCCTTATTTAGCACAATTTCCTCTACGGAAAGAGCACAGCCGTAGGCAATCGCCTCAACCCCTTGAGCCCGGGCTTCGGCAAAGGCGGTGGCATAGGCCGGATCGATGTCCGCAGCCAGGCCAAAGCGGTCGCAATCCCCCCGCTGGACCACGTAGAGCATGACAGCGCGGTGGCCGGCTTTGACCATGGCGGCCAACTCACCCAGGTGCTTGGTTCCCCGGGCCGTGACCGAATCCGGAAATTCCGCCAGCCCAGGCGTTCGCATCAGGTGAACATTCTTGATCTCCACGTAACAAATGGGGCGACCCTCGCTCTCCAGCAACAAATCGATCCTGGAATTTTTGCCATAGGGCACCTCCCGGCGGACGCTGTCATAGCCCGACAATTCCATGATTTTCCCGGCTAGGATCGCTTCCTCTCCGATGCGGTTGGCGTGATGGGTGTTGATTCCGGCCAAGGTCTTGTCCACCCTCGCCAGTTCCCAAGTATGGCTCAACTTGCGTTTGGGATTGTTCGAATCGGACAGCCAGACGTCGATACCGGGATCGGCTAAGCCCAACATAGCGCCGGGATTGGGGCAGTGGACCGTCATTTCGGCGCCGGATTCCAATGCGACGTCGGCCAAAAATCGCTTGTACCGGCGAATTAATTGGCCACGAATGAGTGGTTCGGGAAACCGCATCCCTACAGACTAGAATTTAACGATCATCCCTGACCAGCCCGCCTATGTATTCCCTATGAAAACCGCCTGCATCCTGCTCATCGGCAACGAAATTTTGTCCGGCCGCACTCGGGACCAAAACGCGCCCTTTATGGCGACCCGCTTGGGTGAGTTGGGGGTTAAGGTGATGGAAATGCGAGTGATCCGTGATGACGAGGACACAATCGTCGAGGCGGTCAACACCGCCCGCGCCACCTATGATTATGTATTCACCACCGGCGGCATCGGCCCCACCCACGACGACATCACCGCCCCCAGCATTGCCAAGGCCTTTGGCGTGGCCCATGTGTTGAACGAGGATGCGCTAAAGCTGCTGGTCGATCGCTATGGGGACAATAAATTGAACCAGGCCCGCCTGCGCATGGCCCATACCCCACAGGGGGCGACGTTGATCGAAAATCCGGTCAGCGCAGCGCCCGGATTCCAAATGGCCAACGTCTTCGTCATGGCGGGGGTGCCGGAAATCATGCGGGCGATGTTCGACGGCATTGGCGACCGCATCGCGGGCGGCGCGCCCATGTGCATAGCCACGGTGCGCTGTGATTTACCCGAGGGCCAGATCGCCTCGGATCTCGGCGCCCTGCAATCCCGTTTCGACGATGTCGAAATCGGTAGCTACCCCTTTTACGCAGACGGCAAGGCCGGGTGCGATCTGGTGTTGCGCTCCCCGGACCCGCACCGGATCGAGGAAGCGACGGCCCAGGTCCAAGAACTTGTGCGCACCATGGGCGGCGATCCTCAACGCCAGGACGGGGCCCCATGACCTCGGCGACAGCGGCGGTGCGCAAGGCTAACGCGGCGGATGCCTCCGCCATCGCCCACGTCTATGTGCAATCGTGGCGGGCTACATACCCCGGAGTTTTGCCCGCCCGGGTGCTCCAGGGTATGAAGGAGGTGCGGGAAACTTTGGCGTGGTGGAAGTCCCTGTGCGGCGCCAAAGCGAATGAGGCCACGTTCGTCGCCCAAGACTCACAAGGCCCGGTGGTGGGGTTCGCCTCCGCGGGACCGGAACGGGGTGGCTCCGTCGCGCACCGTGCCGAACTTTACACGTTATATTTGTTAGAGACCCATCACCGCCGGGGCCTGGGCGCCGCCCTGGTGGCGGCCTGCGCGGCCCAGCTGTCGGAATCCGGTGCTGATTCTATGGTTGTCTGGGTCTTGGCGCAGAACCGAGCCCGGGGCTTTTATAAGACCCTTGGCGGCACGCGCCACGGCAACAAGATGGTTCTTGTGGGCGGCAAGCCCGTGCGCGAAGTTTCCTACCTGTGGCGCGATCTGGAATCCCTGGTGGCCCTAGCCCGCCGCTAAGGTAATTCGTTCGCTGCTCCGGAGCATTTATTCTCTGCTGCTCCGCACCATTGGGTTTGCACCACTAATCCGGGGCGGCGTATTGTGCCCCAGTGCCCGCTTGGCGGAATTGGCAGACGCTGGGGACTTAAAATCCCTTGGCCTTACGGCCGTGCTGGTTCGAGTCCAGCAGCGGGCACCAGCATTGGGCAGAGGATGTTATGAAACTTTTATTGGGTGTCGTCATCGTGTTGGCTGTGTCTGTTACGGTCGTCGGAGCGACCTGGCTCTATACCGGCAGTCAGGCACTCGCCCAGGCAGCCTCCAGTGCTGACATCCCCCCGAAAGGCGCACTTGTGCTGGATGATTCAAATGGTGCCTGGTTTGACAGGTCGCTTGAGGTTCGCGGGATCCAGCTGGTTGTTGCTGGCGCGGTGGGTGGTCAGCCCGCCGTTCCCGACATATGGGCCGAAAAAACAGCACAGATGATCAAACTGCTTATCGACCCGACCGCGCCAACCGCAGATAAGGCAGCGCAGGACAGAATGATAGAAACCCTGGCAGGCGTCCCGGGCACATGGCACCAAGGACATCAGACCGGGCAACGCATCGGATATGGCAGCGGCGATGGTTACAAGACCAATCCGCTACCTGACAGGGGTGTTAGACACTACAAGGGTTATCAGGCTTGGCTCGATAGAACAGTCCATGATGACATGGTTTGGTACATGAACCCTGACAGCCTGTTTAAAGGCGATGATGATATCGTGGAAATCATGGAGCATCTTTTGCACACCTTGCATTTGTTTGGTGTCAGAGGCGCAGTGGAGGGCTCTGTCGAAGCGCTAACATGGGATGATGAAAGCGCCGATTTCCGTACAAAGGAACTGTGGCTTGCCATGAAGGAAGCCATCGACAACAAGATCTTCTCCGTCTTGGACTATGGCGATGGTAATCCAGAAGGGCATTTGGCACCTCTCATGATGAAAGAATATATGTATCTGCTTAATTTCAGCATGTGGTCTTTCGGTAAGGAATTTTGGGATAATGGTGGCTCGCTCGCGCCGGAATGGTCAGATAAAGCCCGCACGCCGAATGACGTTCTGAAGCATAACCCGCTCGGCCATAAATTGTTTCTCACCTATTTTGATCCGGTATTGACAATGCCAAGTGTGCAGACCCTGAGAAGCATGTTTAAAGATAATGACGGTGGGAAGTCAGGCTATATAGCTGACTGATAGGCTGATTTGCCCCTGGGGACTTAAAATCAATCCCTTGGCCTTACGGCCGTGCCGTTTCGAGTCCAGCACCTCGTCGCTGAACTTCAGGCGCCCAAGCAGAATCGTGAACTGCTTCTCGATCAACTCCTCGCTCGCATATTCACGCGGAGGAGGAGATCGCCAATAAGCTTAAAACTATAACTGGCACAAGAAAAACTTAATTTTTTATATCAAATTTTCCACTCAACACAAGCATTTCAACGCACATGAAACAGATCCAATACGAAGAGTGGTCTCACGATAATTATAAAAATTAAAACTAACTCTAATCAGGCTCTCTAAAAGATTCTTCGAAAGCCTTCAATATCGGGTAAGTAAAATATGTTATTAACCTTCTCGTTCCAACCTTTAGATCTGCATTAGCTTGCATGCCCTGGGTCAATAAAAAATCACTCGGCATCTTTGTTGAACTTAACGGTGACGTCTCTACCCTGGCCCTATAAAAAAGGCCGGCTTCTCCTGAAAGAGATTCAGTAAAAGTATCTTGCGATATGAAAATTAACTTCCCTTCGATATCACCGAACTGCTGAAATGGCATTGAATCGATCTTCACAGAGACCGGCATGCCTAGACGAATATCACTGATGTTCTTCGGGTCAATATCTACTTCTAAAAACAATGGTTGATCAATTTGAACTATTGTTAAAATCATATCGCCTACGCTAACAACGCCACCCTCTGAGACTGCAGGGAGGTCTAGAACTATTCCACTAACCGGTGCCCTTACGAGAATATTGTCGAACGATTGTTGCAGCTTTACGCGTTCTTGTTTTAACTGCGTAAATTCTTCAGCGCTAACAGTTAATTCTCCAGACACCTTCGAAGCCCATTGGGCCTGAAATGCACTCTTATCAGCTTGTAGGGTGGATATATCAGACACGACCATTCTCGCTGAATTCAGTGCGTTGAATTCAGCTCTCTTTGCCACAAGAAGACTATCTTCCGCAGCAAGAAATTGGAGAAGGGTCCCTATTTTTGCGTCATATAGGTCTTTCTGAACGTCTCGTAACTGTTCTTTTATCGCCGTTTGTTCTCTAGAGATATCGACAGATTCTTTTGCCGATATTTTTTCAGACTCCAATCGAGACAATTTTGATTCGAAGGATTTAACCATCTGCCGGTACTCAGAAACTCTCTTTTGTAAAGTATCCAAATTCAGCGGGTCTAAATCGTCGCCATTAATCACCTCCACTGCCCCTGAGATCAGTGACCTCTCCAGCTCAATCCTCTTTATTTTAAGACCCAAATTATAGATAAGCTCTTCATTTTGTTGAAGATTAGTTAAAACGATGATGTCATCTAGCTCGACGACAACATCGCCTTTTCTAACCATGTCCCCACGTTCAACTGTTATGCGCTTTACTGTCGAGCTAGCGTTAGATTCAATGATTACATTAGGTGTTTGAGTGGTGAATTTCCCACGAGAAGAAATAGTTGTTTCAATTTCATTAATTGAAGCAAAAACTGCCCCAAAAGTGAAAAATAGCAAAGCTACTACTGTTACAATCATGAGAGGTTTTGAAGGACTTCTTTGATATATAGCGTCCGTATCCGCAATAGATTCGTCGCTTAATGCAAGATCAGACCAGGCGGAAATGTTAACTTCTCCGCCTACATTTTTTTCCTGCGCTGCCGCTGCCAAACGGATGTTTGCACTCCTTAGATGCTCTGATATCGTCCGCATAATTCGGAGAGCCGTTTCGGGGTAATTTTTGATATAATCCTTAAATTCATCGGCGGTAATTTCAGTAATAACTGAGTCACCTTTTGATCTAACGCTAGCGCTTCGAGGAGATCCGTCAATAAGCGCCATCTCCCCAAAAACGGCATTCGGGCCAAGCTCTGCCAGAACTTTCTGGTCATCAGATGCAATCTTCAATACTTCCACAGCGCCAGACTTTACGACGTAAGCGAATTGAGCAGTTTCGCCTTCGCGAAAGATGAACTCGCCTCTTATAAAAGTTTTGTCGTTCGACATATTATTTTGCTGATTTTAAGGTTGCGGCGTTTAGGTATAGGCCAGGGTCTGCTCCAGGTCCCAAAGAGCCTGATAGCTTTTGCATTCCGCCAACAATGCATCATGTTCGCCAAACCCAACGACACTCCCTTCATTGAGGACAATAATCTTATCAAAATAGTTCATAAGCCTTAAATCATGGGTGCCCATGACCAGGGTCTTGTTATGTGAAATTTTATCAATATTTACTAAAAAATTAACTTGAGATGCTTTATCGAGACTAGAGAGAGCCTCATCAATCAATAAAACCTTAGGCTCAGATATTAGGGCTCGAGCTATTGCTAGAGTTACCCTATTACCCTGAGATAATGGGAGACCAAACTGATTAATGTCTGTCGATATTCCATCATCAAGTTTCTCTAATACAACACCTAAGTTTGTAATTTCTAGAATTTCAGAAAACTCTCTCTCGCTAATATTAGGGCTAACAATTCGTAAATTTTCCTCGATTGTAGCGCCGAAGAAAACCGGCTCGTTGCTTACCATAGAGACCTGACTGCGATACGATCCAAGGTCTATGTGCAGGTAGTTCTGACCATCAATTTCCATCACTCCAGCATTTGGCCGAAGAAATCCTTGAAAGAGACGTAGAAGAGAGGTTTTTCCGCAACCTGATGCGCCAACAATTGCTACTTTAGAGCGGGCTTCTATACTTACGCTAACATCTTTAATCGCAGGCTTGTCTCCAAAATTTACCGTAACATTTCGAAGTTCTAAGCCGCCCCTAATTAAGCAGGGTAACCCGGTGCCCACTCTTTCAGATTGACCATTCCAGATACCGCTTACAGCATCCATAGTCCGCTTAAAGCCATCCAAATCTGAAAAGAATGTGATTAGGTTTTTGACAGGTGAAATTAACTTTCCACCAAGCATATTACACGAAATAATTGATCCAGCGGACAGGCTACCTCCTAGAGCTAGGACAACGCCTACAAAAACTAGACAAATTGTCATGATTTGTTGAAGCGTAGAGGTAAGGTTACTGACAACAAGTCCTGATATTTCTCGTAAGCCAGTATTGCGCATGTTCTCCGAAGATACTTGACGCCAATTACGTCGCTGAGACGTTTCAAGCGAAAACGATTTTATAGTTTCAATACCAGAGACACTGGATTGAACCGCACGTCTTCTTGCAGTTTCAACGCTCGCGCCGCGATTAACGGCTTCCTTCTCGCGCCATCGTCCAAATAGGGAAATAAAACCAATGACAATAGCGAAGGATATGACTAACGCGCCTAGCACAGGGCTGTAACCAACTAAGACTGGTAAGAAGACAATAATGCCCGCTGAGTCAAAAATTGTTGAAAGTATCTGTCTCGATATAAAGTTCTTTATAGCTATTGGAGAAGACAAAGCATTTTCGAAATCTTTAGATTCGGTAGTTTGAAACTCCTGAGCTGGAAGGTTAAGAATTTTATCGTATAGATCACCCGTAAGACGAGCTTCAATTGTTGTGGAGATAAAGTTAATCACATAATCTTTAACAAAACTCATGACCCCGCCAAATGCCAGGGCAATTAAGGCGCCAATGGTCAAAACATACAGAGTAGAAACAGCTCCGTATCCAATCACCTTATCAAGAGAAACTTGAATAAAAACAATTGGAGCAATCCCCAATAGGTGAGTTATAAGGGATATAAAAAATGTTATTACTAGAAGGCTTTTAAAGCGAAAGAATTCGGGGACGAACCAGCGCCAATTAAAAATTCTATCCTGACTGGAAACACCACTTTTACGGACAACAATTAGGGCAGTACCTGACCACTCTTTGGTAAAGTCTGCCTCATTTATAGTGAGTACTTCCTGACTAGGGTCTAGAGGGTCAATGACTTGAAAGTTATATTGTCCAATCTCATTCTTTTTTATACTTATGAGGATATTTGCAGAGCCGTTTTTGAAAACGGCAACGCAGGGAAAGTAGTATGACCGATTTTTTAAGTCTCCAATTGAAGGTCTTATAAATTGAGCACTAACACCGTAGTCTGAAAATACTGCTTGCAGATCATTAGTCGACCTCAGCCTACCTTGAGAGCAATGTTCCTCAATTTGATCCTGAGTTATCCGGATCCCGAATTGTCTGACTAGTGGGACACCGCAAAGTGCAGCGGCCCTAAGAGTTTTTTTGTCCATTAAGTAGGCCTATTTTCATCAAAATAGCGGCGATTTGAATGAGTTCAATGCCATATTGATAGTAATTTTAGTGTTCTCAGCATACATGAAGCCACGTGGTATCAATTTAAATTATACGCAGCCGGTAAGTCGGGTTCGTTGCCTCGCAATAAAACAGGGGCTGAGAATAGATACAGCCCCTTTATAAATTTCTTATGTCAACGGCGGGGCAAAACCAGTCAAAAGTGTCCGTCATCAAAATACTTGGGACCACTGAGGCTGTTTTATAAGGGAGGATCTGGGCCATCTTGGATTGATGTTAAGCCGCTTGGCGCTGATGGTTCAAGCGGCGGTTTTGGATGGTCAGTTTTTTGATCCTGTCCCTCCTTTCGACGATGACGAAGGATGTTTCCGCTGCCAGAGTGAAGATGGCATCGTCATGCATGCTAATTTTCAGGCAGGCATCGCTCCCGGTGGATAGAATTTCGCCAACAAAAACCTCGGCCCCTGGGGTCAGCGGTCAAACATTGGCGTTTCGCACCGCCAATCCTTGGCCTTGGACTCGTTCGACCACCCCTGCCGGGACGGGCTGGGCCGCGGCGATCGAGGCGACGAAAAGCACCATCAGCACGGTTAGCGCCGCCGCCGGCGAAATCCTTAAGGAACATGTATAAATTCGTTCCATTGCTCGATATTTCTATCTGATTCTGGGTCAGTGGCCCACCTTTCCCGACCTTGGGGCCAAAATACCGAGTATGGTCGCCTCCACTGTGAGGATACGAAGCTTGGTTTTCGGATGAGCAAACTGGTGTGGCGGGCTTCTGCTCTTGGCCTAGTCGTGGTTGGCCTTGTTACCTTGTGGGTGTGGGGACCTCTGGCGTCCTTCGCTGACCCCGATCGGATTGCCGAGATGGGCGGCGAATTGAGCGGTCAATGGTACAGCGTGCCAGTGGCGGTGGTGGTGTTCGTCGGGGCCGGGCTGATGATGGCCCCTCAATCGGTACTTATTGTGTCGTCGGCGCTGATTTTTGGCCCCATCGAGGGCTTTGTGGTGATCATGGCTGGATCCCTGGCGTCGGCCATGGTGGTGTTCGCCATGGGCAGTGCGGCCCTTGGAAGTCTGTGGCGGGACCGGGCAGGAAGCCGTCTGCACAGCGTAAGCGTCGCCTTGGGCTCAAAGGGCATGGTCTCCATTTTGCTGATCCGACTAATTCCTTTCGCCCACTTTTCCGCTGTTAGCCTGGCAGCTGGAGCCTCCCATATTCGGTTCTGGAATTTCATCATCGGCACCGCCATTGGCATGACCCCCTGGGTGATCGCGACAATGATCGTGACAACGCAATTTTCTCGGGCCTTCGCCGACCCGACGCCTGGCAACATCGCGCTGCTTGTGGTGCTGTCGGTGTTGCTTGTTGGCGCCATGATCTGGGTGGGGCGGAAATACGGATCACGGTTTCGTTCGGGCGGGCCCGACCAAGGATCCGCCCAGTAAAATCACCTACAAGAGATTGGTATTTCACCGCCTCATGATTTCAATATTCCAACAGCAAACTGACCTTGCGTTTCCTACGAAACTTGCCAAGCGCGCCGAAGGGGAGGCCGCCTATGCTGCAAACCTAACCGCGCTTGGTTCAGCCATGGGGGATTTACGGTCGCCATCCGATCCAGAATTGGCGTCGGTATTATCCGTTGTCAACGAAACGGGTGACTTGGCGCGCTTGGAAGCCATTGCTGCCGATTGGCGTGGAAAGTTCGATGACGTTGTGATCCTGGGCACCGGAGGTTCCAGTCTTGGTGGCCGGGCCTTGACCACACTTGCGTCACACCGCAAAGGCCTACGGGTGAATTTCCTAGACAATCTTGATCCACACACGCTGGATCAATGGCTGGCGACAACGAACTTGGCCAAAACCGCTGTTGTGGTGATCTCGAAATCGGGGGGGACGCCGGACACTTTGGTGTTAACCCTGTTGATAGCAGCCGCTTTGCGCAAGCGTAGCCAAAACCACATCGCCAATCAGTTCCTTGTCATTTGCCAACCTGGAGAGAACCCTCTGCGGTCCTGGGCGCAGTCCGAAAGCATTTCGGTCATCGATCACGATCCAAACCTAGGCGGAAGATTCTCAGTCCTGTCGGTGGTGGGGATGTTGCCTGCCCTGATGGCGGGGCTTGACGCCAGGGCAGCGCGCCAGGGTGCCGCGGAAGTGTTGGCGCAGGCCCGGTCTGCCTCAAATGCCGAGAACAGTGCGCCGGCTGTCGGAGCGGCGCTGTCGGTGGCCTTGATGCGGGCATGCGATCTTCCGATTATCGTGATGATGCCCTACGCCGATCGGCTGGCGCCCTTTGCCTTGTGGCACCGCCAACTATGGGCCGAAAGCCTGGGCAAACAGGGCTTGGGATCGACCCCGCTTCACGCGTTGGGACCGGTGGATCAACACAGCCAGTTGCAGCTGTATTTGGACGGACCTGCGGATAAGTTTTTCACCCTGATGATGGTGGCAGCCGACGGAGCCGGACCCAAAGTGCCCGAGGCTACGGCTGCCAAAATGGGTGCGGCCTATTTGGCCGGGGTGACGGTTGGAGATTTGGTTGCGGCACAACAGGACGCAACGGCAAAAACCTTGGCGGCCAACGCCCGACCTATTCGTGTTTTTGAATTACCAACAATCGACGAGCGCGCCATGGGCGGCCTGTTTATGCATTTCATGTTAGAGACGATTTTGGCGGCGCGACTGCTGGGCGTTAATCCTTTTGGCCAGCCAGCTGTGGAGCATGGCAAAGAAATCGCCCGTGACTTCCTCGCTCGAATCTCCAAAGTCGAGAAACTTTGATCCGCACAACAGACTGCTACGTCTCCGGATCGATCATGCGGTGCATGTGAACGATAAAGTACCGGATATTTGCGTCGTCTACCGAAGCCTGGGCCTTGCTCCGCCAGGCCCCCAGGGCGGATTGATAGTCGGGGTAAATCCCCACCAGATCCAAGCCCTCGGTATCGACGAACTCCGTGCTTTGGGGGTCCTTCAATTCGCCGCCGAATACCAAGTGCAATAATTGCTTTGCCATTGCTGTCTCCTTTGGGCGAAAAATTTCGCCGGCAACTTTTCGTGCGACCGAGGCCGATTGGGATTTCTATTACGCCTTGGCACACTCCTCCACGATCATGAATGGAAATTCCTAAAGATTTCCAGTACGGCGGCGGCAACGACTGCCCCGCCTGTTGAGAGTTGTGGCGAGGTTGAGCTTCGTGATGGCCGTTGCCGCGTCGCCGGTGGCCGCTGACCCCATTAAGGTCGATCTTGAGCTCGTCCTGGCGGTCAATATTTCGCGCGGTGTTGATGAAAACGAAGCGTGGCTCCAGCGCCAGGGATATATCAGGGCGTTGACCGATCCGAGGCTGATCGACGCGGTCCAGGGCGGCAGGTTGGGGCAAATCGCGGTGACCTATGTCCAATGGGCGGGCGCGGCCAAACGCGCCAGGCCGTGGCATGGTGGGTTATAGGTGACGCCAAGGCGGCGACTGATTTCACAGAATTGCTGACCGAACAGGACATCCTCCGCGGCCATTAGACCTTCCAATCCGGGGTGATCGACTTGGCGATCTCCATCCTGGAATTCAATGATTTTATTGGGCTCCGAAAGGTGATCGATATTTCCGGGGATGGTCCCAACAATGTGGGCGGAAACGTCGCCCTGGCCCGGGATAGCGCCTTCGCAAGAGGCATCACCATCAACGGTCTGCCCATCCTGTCGGGGAACCCGGGCGGCCACCTCACCCTCGCCGATCTCGATGTGTATTATCGGGATTGCCTAATCGGCGGCCCCGGAGCGTTCGTTGTGGTGCCCCAGGAATTCGACCCTTTTGCCGAGGCCATCCTACGTAAGCTTATCATGGACATTGCGCCAATGAACCCACCGCCGCCCCGATTAATCTTGGCCGCCAACCACCTTGCCCCGCCACGGCCATTTTTGCAGCCGCAAAAATACGTCCCCCAATGCGACATTGGCGAGCGGTTGCGGAAACAATACATTCGCAGACCGCCACCGCTGCCCGGCAACTGAATCTTGACAGAGGCGCTTTGGGGCGGTTCTGTAAGTGTCAATAACAACCCTCCACGGAGCCTCCATGCCTCCACCCAAAGCACCGGTCCACCCAGACCTTCCAAAATTTCACAACCACGGCAGGTCGGACGAATATTCCTGGCTTCGAGATGACAATTGGCAACAGGTCATGCGTACGCCGGAAATTTTAAAGCCGGAAATCCGCGAATACCTAGAGGCGGAAAACACCTATGCCGAAGAGCTTTTTGGCGGCCTCGATGACGCCAAGGTAAAATTGGTGAAGGAATTGAAGGGCCGGATCAAGGCTGATGACCAATCGGTTCCGGCCCCGGACGGAGAGTATTCTTATTACCAACGGTTCGAGGAGGAGTCCCAGCATCCGATTTTTTGCCGTCGCAAGATTGCTTCGGACGGCGAAGAAGAAGTCATGCTGGATGTGAATGTCGAAGCCGAGGGAAAATCGTTTTTCCGGGTTGTGGTAGTGGAGCATACATCTGACCACAGACGTCTGGTGTGTGCACAGGACGACACGGGATCAGAAATGCATACCCTTGTGGTGAAGGATTTGACCACCGGCGATATCATCGACAACAGCATCACAAACGCCAGCGGAGATTTGGTATGGGCGGAAGACAACGAAACATTTTTCTACACGGTTTTGGATGAAAATCATCGGCCATCGAGAGTGTTTCGCCACCGGGCAGGGGACAATCCGGAAGCCGACGCATTGGTGTACGAAGAATCCGATCCCGGGTTTTTTGTCAGCATCGGCAAAACCGAAAGCCGTCGGTTTATTGTGATTCATGCCCATGATCACGTGACCTCTGAAGTGCACGTGATCGAAGCGACCCGACCCACGGAATCCCCGCGCGTGCTGGCGGTGCGGGACCCCGGGGTGAAATATCAAATCTCACACCACGGGGATCGGTTCTTGCTGCGCACCAACGCTGACGGGGCGGAAGATTACAAAATAGTTCAGGCCCCGGTGGACAGCGGTGCCAGGGATGGATGGACGGACTTTCTGGTCCACGAATCCGGGCGCTTGGTTCTGAATTTGGGCGTGTTCCAGGATTTTTTCATCCGATTGGAGCGGGTGAATGCGCTGCCCAGAATCGTCGTGCACCAATTCAGCAGTGGCGAAGAGCACGAAATCGCTTTTGACGAAGAAGCCTTTGATCTGCACATGGTGCCGGTGTACGAATTTGACACAACAACGATGCGGTTCGCCTATTCGTCCCTGGCCACGCCAACCGAGATTTACGATTACGACATGGCCACACGCAAACGGGAACTGCGCAAGCGCCAGGAAATTCCCAGCGGACACGACCCCAAAAATTATATTGTGCGCCGCCTGAGCGCGCGCAGTTATGACGGAAAAATCGTTCCGGTGTCCGTGTTGTACGCCAAGGACACACCCTTGGATGGGACGGCTCCGGCGCTGCTCTACGGCTACGGTGCATATGGCATGTCCATGCCCCCGAGCTTTTCTACCAACCGATTTACACTTGTGGACCGGGGTTTTGTTTACGCCATCGCCCATGTTCGCGGCGGTATGGAAAAGGGATATCAGTGGTACCAGGACGGGAAGGGTAAAAAGAAGCCCAACACGTTCTATGACTTTATCGGTGCCGCCGAGCACTTGGTCAGTCAAAAATTCACCTCACCAAAGCGCATTGCCGCGCACGGGGCCAGTGCCGGTGGTCTTTTGGTGGGGGCCGTGCTGAACCTGCGGCCCGAATTGTTCGGGGCGGCGGTGGCAGAGGTACCGTTTGTGGATGTGCTGAACACGATGCTGGACGATACCCTTCCCCTGACTCCTCCAGAGTGGCCAGAATGGGGTAACCCGTTGAAAAATAAGGGTGATTATCGGACAATTTTGTCCTATTCGCCTTATGACAACATCGCCAAGATGCCGTACCCCCATCTGTTGGCGACGGCGGGGCTGTCGGACCCCCGGGTGACCTATTGGGAGCCTGCCAAGTGGGTGGCGCGGATGCGGGCACGAAAAGTTGGCGACGGTCTGATCATTCTGAAAACCAATATGGGGGCAGGACACGGGGGTGTCTCTGGACGCTTCGCAAAATTGGAAGAAATCGCCTTCATCTATTTGTTCTTGCTAAGGGTCTTTGACCTCTTGGACCCGGAGGAAGAGCCACCAGAGACGTCATGAAGTGGTTAGCCGCAAAAGTTGATTCTCTGATCGGTACGGTTTTCGCCGCCGTCATGGGCCTGCTTGCGTCGCAATTTCTGGCTTTTATCCACCAATATCGTCAGAGCCTGGGCGGCCATTTGGCTAAAGCCCAGCTTGCTGAACGCCAAACCCGCGAAGCCCGGGGTGGGCAGCCGACCCCCGAATTGCTACAAACCATGAGCGACCGCGTGACGGATCTGGCCGACGGAGTCAACGCCATCGGCACTGCCAGCCCATTTGCACTGCCGTTCCAGTTTTTGCTCAATTTCGATGCCGATATTGTTTTCGGCACGCTCCATGACTTTCAGCCCGTTGTGCCTCTGGACTCCCCCAGCTTGGTGTACGGGGTTAGCGGCATGGTGATCGGCTGGGCTTTATATGGAGCGATCAAACGGTTGGGCGGCCGCCTGGTTAGCGGCAAAGCTTGAGGCTGTGTTGGTTGACCTGTTGTCTGACGCCGCCTAGTTACCAATGGCTACCGCCAAAGCGATAAAAACCCCAGAAATCACTATCACCATCACTGGGCGCATGGCGCGGGCTACCGGGCTGCCTCCAAGGGACACAAACCCTGCCAACCAATCACTAAAAAATATCAGGCTCAAGATGGCCACGCTGGTGCCATTGGCGCGACCGTCCAATATCAAGACACCCGATGCGGCTGCTAGGGGCGTTGCCGCACCAACCACCAGTGCCGCGCCGGGCGGGTACCGGTATTTGGGCCAGTTCCAAACGAAAAACCCACCGACCAACAATCCTATCACAGCGGTGATTTGGGCCAGCGCAATAACTCCGCTGATCCAAGAAACAACGGACAACCCGCCGGCGGCGAGCATCAGCAGAACTGGGGCCGTGACGGCGCTGCCTTTTCCGCGGCTCACGCGTGCTGCGGCAATCCCGACGCCGATCACCAAAAAGACCGTAAAATTTCGATCGGCCATGGCCAAGCCAAAATCATTTCCCCGAGCAATGATCCAAATCAATCCCGCCGGCGGTGCAAGTATAATCAAGGCGCGTCGGGGCCATTGATTGAGCCCCTCCAATTCCACAAACGCCCCCAATACAAATCCTGCGAACCCGAGAATCGCGATTTGATCGAATGGAGAAGCGGTGGGAAATTTTGGCGCGCCAATGACGACGAACAATGCCAACGGAATCATGATCGCCGGACCTAACGAGGCGCGGCGCGGGTCGAATATCAGGCGAAGAATGCCTGTCAGAACAACCGCTGCAACAAAGACGACCGCCGCTGTCAGGGTCTGTGGTTCGTCAATCCATCCCAATCGTGCGACCTTTTTGAGGATTGTGGGTAGTGGGTAGATGCTGCCGGGGTGCCATCTCGTGCGGAATCAAATGCCGTTTCTGATCCAAAATCTACTGAATTCTGCCGTTTTTTGGCGGGTGATCCCTGGCACAAACCTAGCGTTGGTTCGTGCAATGCCAAGGGCGGTGTCATGCCCGCGGCAAACCGCTAGCGCAAGGAATTCATTATGGCTATGTCCGTCAACACCAACTCTGGCGCAATGATCGCGCCGCAAAGTTTGTCGAAAACGAACAAGGTGATGGAAGAAATTCAGATTCGTATCACCACGGGCCTGCGTATGAACGGTCCAAAAGACGACGCGGCTACGCTCGCAATCGCCCAAAATTTGCGCGGCGACATCGCTGGAATGAATGCCTTGAAAACGACTTTGGGACCGGGGCAATCCACGGTCAACGTCGCAATCTATGCCGGTAAGGCAATTTCGAATCTGTTGATAAAAATGAAAGCGAAGGCCGTTCAAGCCAGTCAGGTAGGATTAGATTCAGAATCTTACTCTGCGTTGCAAAACGAATTCAATTCTTTGCGGACCTAATTGACGACCATTGCGGAGACGGTAGAATTCAACGGAAAAAATTTGATCATTTCCCGCGCTACAGATTTACAAGTGCTCAGCACCATCCAAGGCAGCACCGTCACGGTGGCCGCCCAAAGTTTGGACCCGATAACTTTGCTGGTTCACGCCGCCACTTTGGCCACAGAAAACAGTGCCAGCCAGTCTATAGTCATATTGATTCTGCGATCACCAGTGTCGTAAACTCGTTAGATAGCCTACGTTTTATGGCTAAACGCGTTGATATACAGGCATCGTTTACGAGCAAGCTAATGGACATCATGAAGCAAGGTGTCGGCAATTTGGTGGATGCAGATTTGGCCGAAGGAAGTGTAAATTTTCAGGCGATCCAAATCAAACAGGAACTTGGTGTTCAAGCGTTGGGGATCGCCAACGGTTCACCGCGAAGCGTCCTCGCACTGTTCCAATAGAAAATTTTGGCGTGTTGTTTGCGTCACGCAAAGTTTTTTCATCTAAAAAAATGGTGCAATAGCAGGTTTGCTAGTTTGCGAAACCCCGATATGGTCCCCTCACTGCACGCGCCGCACCGGGCGTTTTGTAAGGAGGCCACGACATGACGACTTCCATCCGAAAGACCATGACGCTAGCGGCACGGCCAGGAGTAATTTTTGAAGCCTTGATGGATTCAAAAACACATGCGGCGTTTACAAAAGCGCCGGCAAAAATTAGTCGCAAACCGGGCGGGGCATTTACCGCATTTGGCAATCACATTTCCGGATTCAATATCGCGATCGTCACCAACAAATCGATCGTGCAGGCATGGCGCCGAGCCAACTGGCAAAAAGGCGAATGGTCGGTTGTTACCTACACGCTGAAATCTGCGCCTGGGGGAAAGACTAAACTCACTCTTGAGCAGCATGGAGTTCCAAAAAAAGTCGCCAAGGATGTTGCCGCTTATTGGGCCGCTGCCTATTGGGAGCCCCTAAAAGCCATGATTAAGGCCGCTAAGGCGAAGCCGAAAACCAAGGCGAAGCCCAAGTCCAAGAAGGCCGCCGCTAAGATGAAGGCAAAGGCCAAAGCTAAGCCCAAGAGGGCCGCAGCCAAAAAGAAAAAAACCAAAACTAAGGCTAAGCCGAAGAAGGCTGCTGCGAAAAAGAAGACAAAAGCTAAAGCTAGAACCAAGAAGGCCGCCATCAAGAAAAAGAAAGCGACAACCAAGGTCAAGGTGAAGCCAAAGGCGAAAGCCAAGGCGAAGCCAAAGAAGGCATCTGCAAAGAGGAAAGCCGCTCCGAAGAAGGCTAAGGTCAAGGCGAAGCCGAAGAAGGCTAAGGCCAAGGCGAAGCCGAAGAAGGCTAAGGCCAAGGCGAAGCCGAAGAAGGCTAAGGCCAAGGCGAAGCCGAAGAA
>Ga0209403_10002586_pt1 | contig 21409 bp, 17 predicted proteins | sample ArcticOcean_MG_C_8_FD_187440 | JGI IMG/M metagenome (GOLD analysis project Ga0209403, IMG submission 187440) | Marine microbial communities from western Arctic Ocean - ArcticOcean_MG_CB11_86 (SPAdes) (version 2) | ecosystem: Environmental > Aquatic > Marine > Oceanic | place: Arctic Ocean... | reverse complement strand
GCATCAGCCCCTGAACATCCGACCGCCAGTCCCAGAAACCCTAATCAGAAATGGCACAGAACATGGGGGCTAGACACGGTTACCGGGCTGATCAAATCATGACATATACGGGAACAAAGCAACTTCAGAACGCGAAGGTCGATCATATAAGCCATGGATATCCCTTTTCCATTACCGTTGCCTGGCTAACCCACTGGTACGATCCGCCAAACTCACACCGGCACTCAGGCGCAGAGAAACGCACACGGTATTAACGAAACGTAAATTTCCTGTAGATTGCCACAAGTAGATAGAAGGCTTGGTGAATGTTTCACAATATCGTACCCGGTGCGTGGGTGCGTCATCCGACGCAGCCGGATTGGGGCCTTGGTCAGGTGCAGTCGGTCGACGGCGCGCGGATCACCGTGAATTTCGAGAACGCGGGCAAATATCTGATCAATGGCGATGTGATTGAGCTTGTAACCGTCAGGGAAGATGAACTGGATGACTGACGGCAAGAAGAAATTGCTCGCATTTCAAGGACCGGGTCAAGGCGGTATGGGCTCCGCCCTGCCCAAAGGCCGGCAAATCGACCCCAAGGCTGTTGCTCAAATCGAACAAGTATTGGGCAACATGCCCCGACGGCGCGACATGTTGATAGAAGCGCTTCATGTGGTTCAGGACAGGTATCGGTCCCTGTCACCGGGTCATTTGGTCGCTCTCGCCGACGCATTTCGGCTCGCGCTGACGGAGGTCTATGAAACGGCGACGTTTTATCACCATTTCGATGTGCTGAATGACAACGAGGCCGCGCCGCCTGAAATCACCGTGCGGGTCTGCGATTCCATCGCTTGTGAAATGGCGGGCGCCCAAAATCTTATGCGGGACCTTCAGACGGTTTATGGCGATACGGTGCGGGTAATACCTGCCCCGTGCATGGGCGCCTGCGACCAGGCGCCCGCCGTCTCCGTCGGACAAAACCAGATTTTCAACGCCACACCGGGCAACGTCGGTGATGCGGTCGATGCCAAGGCGACGTCACCGGAGATCCCATGCCACATCGATTACGATACTTATCTGCTTCAAGACGGATACAAAACACTCAGGGACTGTCTCGCAGGACGTCTTAGCCGCGAGCAGGTTATCGCGCAGCTGGAAAGTTCCGAACTGCGCGGGCTCGGCGGCGCCGGATTTCCCACCGGCCGCAAATGGAGCATCGTTTCCGGTTTCCCGGGACCACGGCTGATGGCCGTCAACGCCGACGAAGGAGAACCCGGCACATTCAAGGACCGGTACTTTATGGAAACAGATCCGCACAGGTTTCTGGAAGGCGTGCTGATCGGAATGTGGGCCGTCGAGGCTCAAGAATGTTTCATCTACCTGCGCGACGAATACCCCGCTGCCCGCCGGATATTGCTGAACGCGATCGGGACGCTCGAAAAGACCGATTTACTAATACCCGGAATGCTGCACCTTCGCCGCGGCGCCGGCGCCTATATCTGCGGCGAGGAATCAGCAATGCTGGAAAGCCTCGAAGGCAAACGAGGCCTGCCGCGCCATAAACCACCCTTCGCCGCGGAAGTCGGTCTGTTTGGCAGGCCGACGCTGATCAATAACGTCGAAACGCTGTTCTGGATCCGCGATGTCCTTGAGAAGGGCGCCGACTGGTTTCACGGACACGGTCGTCATGGCCGCAAGGGTATTCGTACGTTTTCGGTGTCCGGCCGCGTCCGGGAACCCGGCGTCAAGATTGCCGAAGCGGGCATCACCGTTCGCGAGTTGATCGACGAATATTGCGGCGGCATGGCAGGCGGGCATAGCTTCATGGGCTACCTGCCCGGCGGAGCTTCGGGCGGCATTCTGCCGGCGTCGAAAGACGACATCCCGCTCGATTTCGGGACGCTGGAGGAATATGGCTGCCTGATCGGTTCGGCCGCCGTCGTGGTGCTGTCCGATCAGGACAGCGCCGCCGGGGCCGCCCTGAACCTGATGCGGTTCTTCGAAGACGAATCATGCGGCCAGTGCACACCGTGTCGATCCGGATGCGAAAAAGCCGTCAAACTGATGGAAGAAGGCAACTGGGATCGGCCATTGCTTGAGGAGCTCAGTCAGACGATGGTCGATGCGTCTATCTGCGGGCTCGGCCAGGCGGCACCGAATGGCCTGTTATCGGTGTTCCGGCATTTTCCCCAGGACGTGAAGTAGAACGAGAGCAAATATTATGCCACTCGATGGAAACAGCGCTGAAATAACCTTCATCCTTGATGGCCGGGAGGTAACCGCACAGGCCGGCGAGTCCATCTGGCAGGTCGCGCAAAGAGAGGGAACGGAAATTCCGCACCTCTGTTATGCGCCCGAGCCCGGCTATCGCGCTGACGGCAATTGCCGCGCCTGCATGGTGGAAATCGAAGGTGACCGGGTGCTCGCCGCATCATGCATCCGCCTGCCCTCACAAGGCATGGTGGTCGACACCGCGAGCGTGCGGGCGACATCGTCGCGGAAAATGGTGTTCGAATTGCTGGCGGCCGACCAGCCGCCACGGCGCAGCGCCCATGACGGCGATTCCAAATTCTGGCAATGGGCCGACCGGCTGGGTCTCGCCGATAGCCGTTTCCCGCCGCGCCTGACCCCGGAACCCGATCTGTCGCACCCCGCCATGGCGGTGAACCTGGACGCGTGTATAAATTGCACGCTGTGCGTCCGCGCCTGCCGTGATGTGCAGGTGAACGACGTCATCGGCATGGCGTATCGCGGGGCTCACGCCAAGATCGTTTTCGATTTCGACGACCCGATGGGCGACAGCACATGCGTCGCCTGCGGCGAATGCGTGCAGGCCTGCCCGACCGGCGCGTTGCTGCCCGCTACGGTCACAGCGCCGGAAGGCCGCGTGCAGGCAGACCGGCAGGTCGATTCCCTGTGTCCCTATTGCGGGGTTGGCTGCCAGCTCACCTATAATATCAAGGAAGATAATCTTCTTTTTGTAGAAGGACGCGACGGGCCGGCCAACCACAAGCGTCTTTGCGTCAAGGGCAGGTTTGGCTTCGACTACGTCCATCATGGGGACCGTCTGACCAAACCGCTGATACGTAGAGAAGGCGTAAAGAAAAACCCGGAAATCCAGCTCGACCCCTCCGACCCGTTGGCATATTTCCGCGAAGCGACGTGGGAAGAAGCTCTCGATGTTGCGGCGGCCGGACTGAACAAAGTTATTGCCGAACGCGGCGGTAAGGGCCTCGCCGGCTTTGGCTCCGCCAAGGGATCGAACGAGGAAGCGTATCTGTTCCAAAAGCTGATACGCACCGGGTTCCACAGCAATAACGTCGATCACTGCACCAGGTTGTGCCACGCATCCTCGGTCTCCGCCCTGATGGAAACGGTAAATTCCGGAGCGGTATCGGCGCCATTCTACGATTGCGAGAATTCGGACGTCATCATCGTCATCGGCGCCAATCCGACGGTGAACCATCCTGTAGCCGCCACGTTCTTCAAAAATGCAGTAAAAAACGGCGCCACATTGATCGTCATGGACCCACGTGGCCAGGCATTGTCGCGACATGCGACGCATATGCTGCAGTTCAGGGGTGGCAGCGATGTCGCCCTGCTCAACGCGATCATGCATACCATTGTCGAGGAAGACCTTACCGACAAGAATTACATCGACGGCTTCACCGAAGGTTTCGAAGACCTCAAGCGCCATGTGAAAAATTTCCCACCGGAAAAAATGGCCGAAATCTGCGGTGTCGACGCCGCCACAATCCGCGAAGTCGCACGGGCATATGCCGGCGCACAACGAAGCATCATCTTTTGGGGCATGGGCATTTCGCAACATGTGCACGGTACCGACAACGCACGTTGCCTGATTTCATTAGCGCTGATGACCGGACATGTTGGGCGTCCGGGCACCGGCCTGCATCCGTTGCGCGGCCAGAACAACGTTCAGGGCGCATCCGATGTCGGATTGATCCCGATGTTTTATCCGGACTACATGGCGGTCGGTAAGAAAGAAATTCACGACCGGTTCGAAGAATTCTGGGATACCGAACTTGATCCCGATCCCGGCCTAACCGTCGTCGAAATTATGGGGGCGATACACGCCGGCAACATCCGTGCGATGTATATCATGGGCGAAAACCCGGCCATGTCCGACCCCGATGTCGGTCACGCGCGCGCGGCTTTGGCATCGCTCGATCATCTGGTCGTCCAGGATCTGTTTCTGACCGAAACCGCAGCGTTTGCCGACGTCATCCTGCCGGCGAGCGCGTTCCCGGAAAAGGACGGCACTTTCACCAATACCAACCGTCAGGTGCAGATCGGCCGCAAGGCGCTCCCATTGCCCGGCGATGCGCGCCAGGATTTATGGATCATCCAGGAGATCGCCCAACGTCTCGGCCTGGACTGGAACTATACCGGCCCCGACGAGGTGTTTGCCGAGATGGCGCAATGCATGCCGTCCTTCGACGGAATTACGTGGCAGCGGCTGGTGAACGAAGATTCGGTGACCTACCCGGTCGACGCGGATGGTGTGAGCCAGGAAGTCATTTTCCGCGAAGGGTTTCCAACAGATTCCGGCCGCGGCAAGTTCGTTCCGGCCGATGTCCTCCCCCCCGATGAGGTGCCCGACGACGACTATCCCCTGATCCTGACGACGGGGCGCGTTCTCGAACACTGGCACACAGGCGCCATGACTCGGCGTTCGGATGTGCTGGACCGGATCGAACCGGAGGCGACCGCAAATCTGTCGCCCCGCGAGCTCCGAAAATTGGGCCTCGGCGCCGGCGATACGATCCGGGTGGAAACACGGCGTGGCATGATTGAACTGAAAGCGCGGGCCGACCGCGACGTGCCGGAAGGCGTGATCTTCATTCCGTTCTGTTATGTCGAAGCCGCCGCCAATCTGCTGACCAATCCGGCACTCGACCCATTCGGCAAAATCCCGGAATTCAAATTTTGCGCGGCCCGGATTTCTGCCGTTGAAACGGTCGCGACGGAATAGAGCGGATCAGAACTCCGCCAGGACGGTCCGTGCGAACGTCAATGGCAATGAATCATCGGCAAGCGCACGAGACCGGACGCTGCGCAACTCGTCATCACCGATATGGCCAATGATGAAAGTTTCAAGATCCAGGTCCGGCGCGAGGCGGCCGCGGACATGGTCGAGCATTTCCGCCTGTGTCATCGCCGGCAATATTCGGCCCTCGGCTAAAATTTCCGCAAGGGCCACCGGCGCACCGTCCAGGTTCACACACCCGACTTTTGCCGTATAGGCGAAGGCGCGGTCGATCATTTCTCCAGCTTCCGAAACATCCACGCGGATATCGTCCAGCCGATCATAAGTATAGTTCCGCTCGGTCTCATGCATCCGGTTAAGCTGTGCCTCGTCCAGCCACAGGATATAGGTCGTCACCCGCGTGCCGGGCGACGGATGAAACGTCGAAGGCACTGAGCCGTAACCTGCCAAATGCGCGGCATAAACAGAATCGAAATCGTGCAGCACGCCGCGCTGCACGGGAATTTCGACATGCCCGGGCAGGACACTGTACTTGCGTGCCAGCTGTTCGTGAGACTGGTTCGACCCTGCCGCCAGAACCGGCGTTCGGCCCACCCGCTCGAAGCCGTGATCGTCCATGTCATGCGGCACCCCGTTTCGGAACACATAAGACCGTCCCGGAACCGGGAACGGATAGGATTTTGCGTGCGTAACGGGGTCTGTCATGTGCGGTATTCAGCCCGAATCCTCGCACTGTGTATAGATGACGGTTTGACGCGCTTGACCGTCATCCCTGCATCGGGCAGAACCGCCCGGCCATGGCCTTTGCCAATCTCCGCGACTATGTCGACCACCTCGAAAAGGAAGGGCGGTTGATCCGCGTGTCGACGCCGGTTTCCACAAATTTGGAAATGACCGAAATACAGACACGCCTGCTGGCCGAGGAAGGCCCGGCGGTGATTTTCGAGAACGCCGTCGATGCAGATGGCAATCCATACAATATGCCGGTTCTCACCAATCTGTTCGGAACGGTCGAGCGGGTGGCCTGGGGGATGAACAAAACGCCGGAGGCCCTGCGTGAATTCGGCGAACAGCTCGCCTTTCTGCGCCAGCCCGAACCGCCTGGCGGGTGGCGCGAAGCCGTTGAAATGCTGCCATTGCTGAAAACCGTGATGGCGATGAAGCCCAAAACCGTCTCCCGCGCGCCGTGCCAGGAGGTGGTGCTGACCGGCGACGACATCGATTTGAGAAAATTACCGGTCCAGATGTGCTGGCCCGGTGAACCGGCACCGCTGATTACATGGCCACTCGTCGTGACGGCTGGCGAAAACGGCAAGCCGAATATCGGTATCTACCGGATGCAGGTCACCGGCCGAAATACGACGCTGATGCGCTGGTTGGCGCATCGCGGCGGCGCGCACCATGCAGGCGACGCCGCAAGCAAAGGCGCGAAAACCATTCCAGCCGCCGCCGTCATCGGCGCCGATCCTGCCACGATAATCGCAGCGGTCGCCCCGGTGCCGGAAACGATGTCCGAATATCAGTTTGCCGGCCTCCTGCGCGGTGAAAAAACCGCCCTGGTCGACTGCAAGACCATCCCCCTTCAGGTGCCCGCAGAGGCCGAAATCGTTATCGAAGGACATGTGTCGCTGACCGAAACCTCGCTCGAAGGGCCCTATGGCGATCACACCGGGTACTACAATGCCACCGAGGCGTTTCCCGTCTTCACCGTCTCCGCGATCACCATGCGAAAGGATCCGATTTACCTGACGACGTTTACCGGCCGGCCGCCGGACGAACCATCGATACTGGGGCGCGCGCTAAACGATGTTTTCATTCCGCTACTGGTACAGCAGTTTCCCGAAATCGTCGATTTTTGGCTGCCGCCGGAGGCATGTTCTTACCGCGTCGCCGTCGTTTCTATCCGAAAGTCCTATCCCGGACAGGCGAAGCGGATAATGATGGGCGTGTGGTCGTATCTGAAGCAGTTCATGTACACCAAGTTCGTGATCGTCGTGGACCACGACATCGACGCGCGAAAATGGGACGATGTGATCTGGGCTATTTCGACAAATGTCGATGCCGGGCGCGATGTGACACTGATCGAAAACACACCGATCGACTATCTGGATTTTGCCTCCCCAGTCGCGGGGCTGGGTTCGAAAATGGGAATAGACGCAACCACGAAGCTGCCACCCGAGACCACACGGGATTGGGGACGCCGCATTCGAATGTCCGACGACATCATCGACGAGGTGACGCGGAAATGGCAGGACTACGGGCTGCCGGGAAGCGGCAGGCCGATATGGAAACCAACTGACGGATAGCAATTCATGGCCGATCCTTATAACCAACTGACGCTCCTTTCGGATATTCTCGACGCCGCAAAGAAAGCCGGCGCGGATGCGGCCGATGCCGTGGTGTACAACGCCGCCTCGCTATCGGTTGCCTGCCGGATGGGTGAACTCGAGAAGCTGGAGCGCGCCGAAAGCAACGATCTCGGGCTTCGCGTCTTTGTCGGCAGGCGCCAGGCCATGGTGTCATCGACGGATTTCGAGCCGTCGACCCTGAAGGAAGTTGTCGAGCGCGCGGTTGCCATGGCAACCGCAGCGCCGGAAGATCCTTATTGCGGTCTCGCCGACCCCGGCCAAATCGTCACCGATCCCCCCTCAATCGATATCTGCGACAACTCCGAGCCGGCAAACGAAGCGCTGATCGATGCCGCCCGGGCGGCGGAGGATGCTGCCCGGGCGGTGCCCGGCATCACCAATACCGAAGGCGCGGAAACGGGATGGAGCCGGGCGGAAATCGCGATCGCCGCGACCAACGGATTTGCGCGGACCTATTCCACGTCGAGCCATAGCCTCGCGGCCTCGGTGATTGCCGGGGAAGGTACGGCGATGGAACGGGACTACGATTACACTTCCGCGGTCTATTACGATGACCTGGAGAAGCCAGTGGATATCGGCCGCAGTGCCGGGGAACGCGCGGTCAAACGTCTGAACGCCAGGAAAGTAAAAACCCAGCAGGTACCGGTGATTTACGATCCACGTATATCGGGCGGGCTGGTCCGCCATTACGCGGGGGGCATCAACGGATCTTCCATCGCGCGGGGCACATCGTTCCTGAAAGACTCGATGGGCAAGAAAATCTTCGCGGATGGCATCAACATTATTGACGATCCACATCGCCCCCGCGGATTTAGATCCAAGCCCTTCGACGCCGAAGGTCTGCCAAATACCAAGAAAGCACTGGCCGAGAACGGCGTTCTTACCACCTGGGTCCTCGATCTCGCAGCGGCCCGGCAACTCGGGCTCGAGTCTACCGGTAACGCGTCGCGCGGCACATCCTCGCCGCCATCTCCGGCAGTCACCAATCTTTATATGGAGCCGGGCATCCAGTCTCCGGCCGAACTGATGGCCGATATCGAGAACGGTTTCTACATCACCGAGCTGATCGGCATGGGGATCAATATGATCACCGGAGATTACAGCCGCGGCGCCACCGGGTTCTGGATCGAGAACGGCGAAATTACTTACCCGGTGAGCGAGATGACGATTGCGGGCAGTTTGAAAGACATGTTCGCCAATTTGGTTCCGGCTGACGATCTTGTCTTTCGCTATGGCACCGATGCCCCGACGATCCGTATCGACGGGATGACCGTGGCCGGTGTCTGACCCCTCAACCGACTGGTTTCTCTCATAATTTCAAACAATTGGCCGGATTCGGCCAACATGGTATTCTGATTCCCGGTATTGCCCCTACGCGGAACGGAATACGCATCTTTGGCTGAGAATGTTCAGATCCCCAAAGCGGGTCACGAACTGACCGATGACTCACATGCGACATCCGATGCCCTGATACGGCGTCTGGTGAAGGAACAGCTTTGGCCACAGCGCAAGCGTGTGGCGCTGACATTTATCTGCATGGTGCTGGTCGCCGGCGCATCCGCCAGCATGATTTATTTGCTCAAGGACGTCGTCGACGAGGTGCTGGTCGCAAAAGATCGGGGCATGTTGTACCTGCTGCCCGGCGTGATTATCGGGCTTGCAATGATCTCGGGTATCGCGGGCTATTTCGAAGCGGTAAATATGGAGGTGATCGGACACCGCATGGTCGCCAACCTCCAACGGCTCATGTATCGCGGAATCATCTGGGCGGATCTTCAGTTTTTTCACGACAATTCGGTCGGACGGTTGATTTCGCGGTTTATCAACGATGCCGGTCTGCTCCGGTTTTCCGTCGCCAAGGCGCTAACGGGCCTTCTGAAAGATTCGCTGCTGGTCGTGTTCCTGATGACGATCCTGGTCGTCCACAACTGGTTTCTGGCGCTGCTAACGATCGTGGTGTTTCCATTGGCACTGTATCCGATCGTCCGTATCGGCAAGCGCATGCGCAAAATTTCGCGCAACACGCAGGTCGAAACCGGCGAATTGACGACGCTGCTCGACGAGACTTTTCAGGGCGCGCGCCACGTCAAGGCCTACACGATGGAAGAGCAGGAAACCCAGCGCGCCACCGGGGCGATTGAAAAGATATTCGCCCTGACCCGGAAAGCCGCGCGTGTGCAGGCGATCAGCCGGCCGTTAATGGAAACGCTTGGCGGGATCGCGCTGGCGCTCGCGATACTGTACGGCGGGTCCCAGGTCATCGAAGGATCGATGACGACAGGCGAGCTGGCGTCCTTCCTTGCAGCCTTGCTGGCTGCATACAAGCCGATGAAAAACATCGCAAATTTGAACGCAACGCTGCAACAGGGGCTCGCCGCCGCTCAGCGCGTGTTCACCATTCTGGACCTCCGGCCGCAGATTTCCGATCGCGACGGCGCCCGCCCGTTCACCAGAATTCGCGGCGACATAACTTTTGAGAACGTTCATTTTCGCTACACCGCCAAAGGCACGGCACTGCAGGGCATCGACCTCGATATAGCCGCGGGCAAGACGGTGGCCCTTGTCGGACCGTCCGGCGCCGGCAAATCCACGATCCTCAACCTGATCCCGCGGTTTTACGATGCGGAGACCGGCACCGTCCGGATCGACGGTCATGACGTCCGCGATGTTACCCTGGAAAGTCTGCGCGCCGGGATTGCGCTGGTCAGTCAGGAAATCTCCCTGTTCGACGACACCATCCGCGCCAACATCGCCTACGGCAAACCTGGCGCTATCGAAGACGAAATAGTCGCTGCGGCCCGCGACGCCGGCGCGCACGAATTTATCACAGGCCTGCCCGACGGCTACGACACCCATGTCGGCGGACGCGGGACGAAACTGTCCGGCGGGCAACGTCAGCGCATCGCCATCGCGCGGGCGATGGTAAAGGATGCGCCAATTCTGTTGCTGGACGAAGCCACATCCGCACTCGATACCGAAACCGAACGCCAGGTGCAGGCGGCATTGGCTCGCCTCAAACAAGGGCGAACGACGGTCGTTATCGCGCATAGGCTCTCAACCATCCTCGACGCCGACACCATCTTCGTTATGGAAAATGGCCGGGTTACAGAATCCGGCACCCATAGCGAACTCCTCACACGCAGTGGCGCATACGCCAGGCTTTACGCGCTCCAGTTTTCCGGCGAAGACGGCGCTGAACCGCCCGCCGCCGCACAGGCCTGATCGATGGCCGCCGCCCGCCGAATTCTCCGCCATCCGGTCGCCAGCGCGACATTGAGCTGGTTGGCGGCGAAGTACATTCGGCTGGTCTGGCGGACCGGCAGGTGGCGGGTAGAAAACGAAGATATTCCAAAAAAATTGATTGCCGAAGGCCGCCCGTTCATCGCCTGTTTCTGGCATGGGCGGATGCTGATGATCCCGAATGCATGGAATTACGATGCCCGGATCAATATCTTGATTTCACAGCACCGCGACGGATTGTTCATCTCCCGGACGCTTGAGCATCTGGGGGTCGGGACGATCTCGGGATCATCCTCCAGGGGCGGAGGCGGTGCCCTGATCGGCATGGTTCATGCGCTGAAGCGCGGTGAATATGTTGGAATCACGCCGGACGGGCCCCGGGGCCCGAGAATGAGGGTCGCCCCCGGGGCGGCCGCGGCAGCAAGATTATCGGGCGCCGTTCTTCTCCCCGTATCCTATAGCGCTGCCCGGCGGCGGGTGTTGTCGTCTTGGGACCGGTTTGTCGTTCCGCTACCGTTTTCGCGCGGCGTTGTCCGGATCGGCAGCCCTATCGCAGTCCCTCGGGATGCAGATGAAGCGGAACTCGAAACAGCGCGGCGGGCTCTCGAATCCGTCCTGATTTCCCTGACGAATGCACTCGATACAGAACTCGGGGTCACGCAAATCGAGCCTGCGGCGGAAACCCTGAGGCCCGGTCTCGCCCCGGCGGGAAACGCGAAATGAGCATTTCCGCCTATCGCGCCCTTACGTGGATTACCGGGCCATTGATACAAAGGCATCTGAACCGCCGCCTCGCGGCCGGCCGCGAGGACGCAACCCGGTTTCGCGAACGGCTGGGAGAACCGTCGGCAGCGCGCCCATCGGGTCCGCTTATCTTGATCCATGCGGCGAGCGTCGGAGAATCGCTTTCGATGCTCAGCCTGATCGAACGACTGCGCAGAGAACGCCCGGAAATCGGCGTCCTGATGACATCGGGCACCGTCAGTTCGGCTCGAATTCTGATGGACCGTCTGCCAGAGGGTGTCATTCACCAGTATATCCCGGTCGACCGAACCGTCTGGGTGAAGCGTTTTCTTGATCACTGGAAGCCTGATCTGGTTTTGTGGGTCGAATCGGAATTCTGGCCCAGCGTATTATCCGAAGTGAAAGCTCGCGGCATTCCCGCGATGCTGATGAACGCCCGTATTTCAGCACGGTCATGGCGGGGTTGGCGCCGAGCACCCTGGATGATCAAACGACTGCTTGATACTTTCGATCTGTGCATGGCGCAAACGGAACTCGACGCCGAGCGATTGCGCGATCTCGGCGGCGCTCGGGTCGCCTGCCCCGGCAATCTTAAATTCGCTGCCGATCCACTGCCGTCAAACCCGGATACGCTCGCCGAACTTGAAGGATCGATCGCTGCCAGACCGCGCTGGCTGGCCTTCAGCACCCACCCGGGTGAGGAAGAGATTATGGCGGCCGCTCATGAAATTCTTGCCCGCAACCTGCCTGATATTCTCACAATTATCGTTCCCCGCCATCCCGTGCGCGGTCCCGAGATAGAACGCATTATGGCGGTCCGTGATTTGCCGACCGTCGCCCGAAGCCGGGGTGAGGCAATCGAGCACGGCACGTGCGTCCTTCTCGCCGACACGATGGGCGAACTCGGTCTGTTTTTCCGACTGACGGATATCGCCTTCGTCGGCGGTTCGCTGGTGCCCCATGGCGGACAAAATCCTATCGAGCCGGCGCGGTTAGGATGCGCCATCGTGCACGGCCCGCACATGGAAAACTTTCTCGCCGTCGAAGGGGAGCTAAAGGCGGCGGGTGCATCCGCGCTGGCTGCCAGTGCGGAAGAAATCGCCCGCGAGGTCGGTACCTTGCTGTCGACTACCGCATCGCGGCAGCGCCGTATCACCGCGGCAAGATCCGTCGCCGACGGGAAATATAGCATCCTGGATGCGGTCTTCACTCATCTTGACCCGATGCTGAACCGCATTTCGCCGGCTCAACCCATCCCCGCGTCCCGCGATGCGCGCGCCTGACTTCTGGCGCCGGAACGGCATGCTCCCCACAGTGCTGTCACCGCTGGGTATGATCTGGCAGGCCCGTACCGCCGCGCGAATTGCCAGGACATCACCCGAAAAGGCCGGCGCGCCGGTTATCTGCATCGGAAATGCCGTCGCCGGTGGCGCCGGCAAGACGCCTGTCGCTATTGCCGTTGCCGACAGCCTTATGCGCCGGGAGGTGACACCTCATTTCCTCAGCCGCGGCTATGGCGGCACCCAATTGGGCCCGGTTCGGGTCGAGTTGGGACGGCACAGCGCAAAGGATGTCGGAGATGAACCACTGCTGCTGGCGATGGTCGCACCGACCTGGGTCGCACGTGACCGCGTCGCCGGCGCGACGGCCGCCGTTTCGCAGGGCGCCGGGATGATCGTCATGGATGACGGGTTTCAGAATCCGTCTCTTTTCAAGGACGTCTCGATTCTCGTCGTCGATGGCGGATACGGGTTCGGCAATCGCCGGGTGATGCCCGCAGGGCCGCTGCGGGAACCGGTCGAAGACGCGCTGGATCGGGCAGACGCCGTCGCTATTCTGGGGACGGACCATCAGGAAATTGAAAAACATATTGGCGGGCGTAAACCGGTCATCGTCGCGCGATTTGAGCCAACGCTTGAAGATGACGATCTTTCGGGCATGCCGGTCGTTGCCTTCGCCGGGATTGGCCGGCCGGCAAAATTCTTTGAAACGCTATCGGGCATGGGGTGCGACCTGATCGCCACCCGCTCCTTTCCCGATCATCACAATTATACGATCGACGAAATAATGCGCCTGGTCGATGCGGCAGCGGGCGCAGGTGCGATTGTTGTTACCACTGAAAAAGACTCGGTGCGCCTGCCGGAGGAAGCAAGCGGCATGGTGCGAACGCTGAAAGTCGCACTCGAATGGCGCGACCGGGATGCACTCGATAAAGTGGTGGCGATGGCACTTCAGGCGAAAGCATAGGATTTGGCGCAATATTCAGACCGGTACTGGCAGAAACCCCGACTTCGGCACTATCTCGAATTTATCGCCGCGTGGCCGGTCTATGCCGTTCTCAGCCGGATGCCGGTCAACCTGGTTTCCAATATTCTGGGAACGATCGGACGCAACGTCGGCCCCCGCGTCTCGCTCAGCAATCGCATCCGCGACAATCTCCGACTGGTCTGGCCCAGAATATCGGACAGCGAAATCGAGAAAATTGTGCGCGGCGTTTGCGATAATTTTGCACGGGTAAACTCCGATTACTGGAGCCTCGACCAGATACGCCGCGATCAGGATAACCGGATCGAAATCGTCGGCGCCGAACATCTGGTCGCACTCCGCGACACTGGAAAATCCGGTATTCTGTTGGCCGGACACCTCGGCAACTGGGAAATGGTAACACTCGCCGCCCGGATGCATGACCTCCCGCTGACCGTGGTTTACCGTCCGTTTAACAACCCCTTGATCGACGCCTATGTCCGCGACTGGCAGCGCGGCAGCGGTGTGGAATTAATCATGAAAGGCCGTGACGGCGCCCGGAGACTGACCCAGGTGCTGAAAGGCGATGGCCACACCATTATGCTGGTCGATGTGCGGATGAATGACGGCGTCCGAATTCCGTTCCTGGGCGTCGAGGCGATGACGCCGGCGGCGCCGGCCGCGCTGGCGCTAAAATATGACGCTCTGCTTGTACCGGTTCGGGTAGAAAGGACGGGCCCTGCCCATTTCCGTGTGACCGTTGAGGAACCCCGATCACCTGTAAATACAGGTGACCGAAATGCCGATATCGCTGCAACCATGAGCTGGGTGAACGAACGGTTCGGCGAATGGATTCGCGCCAGACCGGAACAATGGATGTGGTTTCACCGGCGTTGGGGCAAAAACCCGAAGCGACCCGGCAGCTAACGCTATTTCGGCATCGGCCCGACAAGAAACCTCGGATCGAGACGCTCCTGAAACCAGTTTAACCGCCAGTCGAGATGCGGGCCCGTAGCCCGCCCGGTTGCGCCGAGCTTGCCGATCAGCTGTCCCTGTTTAACGTTTTGTCCGAGGCGGATATCGACGGCGCTGAGATGCGAATAAACCGTCGACAGGCCATAGCCGTGATCGATGATCACGGTCCCACCGGTGAAATACATATCGGTATTGGCGAGGGTCACTTTTCCCGCCGCCGACGCGACGATCGGGGTTCCGACCGGTGCGGCGATATCGAGGCCGAGATGCGGCCGGCGCGGCTTGCCGTTCAAAATACGCTGGCTGCCATAGACACCGGAAATCCGGCCCTTCGCCGGCCAAATAAATCCGTGTAAAAACCCGTCCGCGACGGTGAAAACGGCGCGTGCGGCGCGGATCGCCTTGCCTTCTGCGCGAATCCGAAGAAGCGCTGCCAGAGACGGCGTCACCATTCGGCTGGGCAGCCCGCTGATCCGCTGAATACGATATTTGCGCTGTTTTACCGTCAGTTGCCGGACACGGCGCTTTCCGTCCGGAAAAATCGTCTGCAGAATGGCATTTTGCTTGGCGTCCCGGCCAAATCCGAAAACGAACCGTCCGTCGTCCCCGACGCTGATCAGGCGGCCATCCAGAGATATTCGGGTGCCCGGATCGGTACGCCCAACAATCAATCCGCCCTGAATGAAATTTCCGTCGAGTATCAGGGTGTCTGCGTACGCCGACGTACAGAGAACAAGTGACAGAACGCAGGCAACAGGAACTCTGAGCACTAGAACAGCGATCCTTGACCACCCTCGCGCGGCCCACCCGACTTCGCGCCGGTTTTAGACGAGGCATTTGGTTTGGGTTTTGGGACAGCCTTGGATTTGCTATCAGGTTTCGCTTTCCCACCGCCGTCCCGCGTGCCACCGGCAATGACAGCCCCAACATCACCGTCGGAGAAATGGATCGACACGTCCTGTCCTGCATTTGTCGCGGCGGCCAGCATCACCGGCTCTCCGTCGGTATCGCGGATCAGCGCAAAACCGCGATCCAGAACGCGCTCATAGGACAGGCTGTCGAGAAGCTGCCCAGCGGATTTTAGCCGTGCGTCAGCATTCGCGATCGACCGCTTCATCCCACCCGACATGCGCTCGACCGGCGACAATCCTTCGAAACGGTTTACCCTGTCGCGTACGATCGACCCCAGAGACGTCGTCATCCGAGCTTCGGCATGCGCCAGCTTGGTTGCCGCTTTGTCGAGCTGTTCGCGCGGGTGCGTAAGTTTCGCCGACGCCGTCGCGATCCGCACCATCGCGCGTTCGAGCAGCGCCTGCATTCGAATTTTCAGCAGCTCCGACTGGTTATCCAGCGATTGCATCGGGTTTTCGAATAGCTCGTCGGGCCGCGGCAAACCGCGCGCCAATCCTTCGACGCGCGTACGCCGGTCCTCCAGGAGCCGCGTGGCGGAGCTGATCAATCGGCGCTCGTCGTCAATCACTTGTGCGAGAAGTTCCGCCCGCACCGGCACTGCCATTTCCGCCGCAGCCGTCGGCGTCGGCGCGCGGCGGTCGGAAACGTGGTCGATCAATGTTGTATCTGTCTCATGACCAACCGCTGAAATCAGGGGAATTTCAGACGCAGCGACGGCGCGGACAACAATCTCCTCATTGAACTGCCACAGGTCCTCCAAACTGCCGCCGCCCCGTGCAACAATCAGCAAATCGGGCCGTGGCACCTTGCCGCCTGGGGCTATCGCATTGAATCCGACAATGGCCGCCGCGATCTTTTCTGCCGCGCCGTCGCCTTGCACCGGCACCGGCCACATCAGAACATGGCGCGGGAACCGATCATCGAGACGGTGGAGAATATCACGAATGACCGCGCCGGTAGGAGAGGTGACGACGCCGATAACATCCGGCAGGAAAGGCAATTCCCGTTTGCGGTCGGCATCGAACAATCCTTCGGCCGCGAGTTTCTTCCGCCTATCTTCCAGAAGCTTGAGCAGCGCGCCTTCGCCCGCCAGCTCAATCGATTCAACAACTATCTGGTAGCGTGAACTTTTGGGATAGGAAGATATCCGCCCGGTGGCGATAACTTCCATCCCTTCTTCCAACTGCAGCGTCAGCTTACCGACCGTCCCCCGCCAGGCCACCGCATCCATCGCCGCGTCGGCATCTTTGAGAGTAAAGTACAGATGACCGGAGCCGTGATAGTTTGGGCGACCGACCTCGCCCCGCACCCGAACCTGCCCGAAAGCGCCTTCGAGGGTACGTTTTATCGCCTGCGAAACCTCGCTGACGGAAAGCTCGGCGATATTGCCACCGGTGGCGGGCTGTTCGCTTGAATCGAAGAATTGATCTGCCATGACGATTCGCATTCTATGTCATCTGATGAGTCGTATGCCAATGGCGTACGCAGAAATTCAGGGAAAGAAATTATGAAGGTCCTGGTCGTAGGCGGTGGAGGGCGTGAACATGCCCTGTGCTGGACGATCGCCGGTTCGCCGCTGGTTGACAAACTATGGTGCGCGCCGGGCAATGCCGGTATCGCGCAGGACGCGGAGTGTGTCGATATCAAAGCCGAAGACATTGACGGTCTGGTTAGCTTCGCCGTCGAAAACGCCGTCGACCTGGTCGTGATCGGCCCGGAGATACCGCTTGTGCTCGGCCTCGCGAACCGGCTGGAAGCGAAGAACATCCGGGCGTTCGGCCCAAGCGCCGAGGCTGCGGTGCTCGAAGGCTCCAAGGGCTACATGAAAGATCTGTGCGCCCGGCATAACATTCCTACCGCAGGCTATGGCCGGTTCACCGATCCGGCCGCCGCAAAGGCTTTTATCGCCGATCGGGGGGCACCCATCGTCGTCAAGGCGGACGGTCTTGCGGCCGGCAAGGGTGTGATCATCTGCGAAACGGTCGAACAGGCGAACCAGGCAGTCGACGACATGCTGTCGGGTGGCGCGTTCGGCGACGCTGGCGCCGAAATCGTGGTCGAGGAATTCATGGAAGGTGTCGAGGCCAGCTTTTTCGTGCTGGTGGACGGTGAGAACGTCTTGCCTCTCGCCTCTGCCCAGGATCATAAGCGGGTCGGGGATGGCGACACCGGCCCGAATACCGGTGGGATGGGGGCCTTTTCCCCCGCCCCCGTCGTGACCGACGAAATTGCAGCGACCGTAATGGAAAAAATCATCCTGCCGACAGTCGCCGGCATGAAAGCCGATGGCAAACCCTATAAAGGCGTGCTGTATGCCGGGCTAATGCTGACGGACGAAGGACCTAAGCTGGTTGAATACAATGTTCGGTTCGGCGACCCCGAATGCCAGGTCCTGATGACCCGCCTGATGTCCGATCTCGTCCCGGCGCTGATCGCCGCCTGCGACGGCGAATTGAAAGATTTCGATTTGAGATGGTTCGACGAAGCCGCCCTGACAATCGTCATGGCGAGCAAGGGGTATCCGGGTTCCTACGAAAAGGGCTCGGTGATCCGTGGGCTCGACAAGGCGGCCAAGATTGCCGGCACGCTGATATTTCACGCCGGCACAGCGACCAATGGCGCCGGCGAAATAATCGCCGATGGCGGCCGCGTGCTGAATGTCACCGCCAACGCAGACACCATCGCAGAAGCGCAGGAACGCGCCTATAAGGCGGTAGGCCGGATCGAATGGCCGGAAGGTTTCTGCCGCAGCGATATAGGCTTGCGGGCGGTTTAGCTCGGGTTTGTCATTTTTTCCTGACGCCGCGCGCGCGCTTCATGCCGCGCCAGCCAGGTCGACGCGGCAACGATCAATGCACCGCCGACCCACACCCAAATACCGGGGAATTCGGCGAACATGAACCAGCCGACGATTGCCGCCCAGATCAGGCGGGCGAATACCACGGGTTCAACCGCCGAAATATCGGCGATCTTGTAGGCGGTCGTCAGCAACATATGGCCGGCGCTGCCAAGAAATCCGATCACCGCCATGAACAGAAGCTGTTCGGGCGTCGGCATCTGCCAAACAAATATTATGGCGATTCCCGACGGCACCATCATCGTCAGCGACAGATAGGCGACGATGGTCGCCGGCTGATCGGTGCGCGACAGCGATTTGGCGATCAACTTGGAGCACGTGATGAACAGCATCGACACCAGCACCAGGATTGTGCCGAAGTTAATTTCCTGAAAGCCCGGTCGAACGATGACCAGGGCGCCGGCGAAACCGACGCCCAGGGCGAGCCAGCGCGGCCCGCGGACCGTTTCACCCAGAATGAACATTGCGCCGAGACCAACAAAAAGCGGCCCGGTCAGTGACAGCGCCGTCGCATCGCCCAGCGGCAGCAGGCTCAACGCCGTAAACCACAGCAGCAGCGACGCGCCATTGAACACGCCGCGCACCATATGAAGGGGAAACCGCGCAGTACGCAGCACCGACAGGCGTGTCCGCAGGAGGATCGGCGCAAAGAACACAAACCCGAAAAATGCCCGGAAAAAGGCAATTTCCATCGCGTCCAGATCCTGCGACAGCAGACGCACCGAGCCATGCATGGTCGCGAAGAAGGCGCCCGACGACACGGCAAGGATAATGCCGCGCACTGTCGGCGACACGTCATCCATCTCTTCAATGATACGGATAGAATTTTTGAGCTGCATACGGGGCTCAATTACGCAGGTGGCTCGCAATGCGTCAATCCGGAATGGCATCGCGGTCTCCCCCTTCCACAACGAAGAGTGTAAGACAGTCGAAACAGCGTGGAGTATGACGCATGAGACCGAACAAGATTCAGCAAGCTTGGGATGAGGGCCGTACCGCGGTTAACGTGTTTTTGGCGATCTCCAGCTCGTTTTCCGCCGAAACCATCGCGTCGCTGGGCTGGGACGGCGTGACGATCGACATGCAGCATGGTGTCACCGACTACCACAGCGCGGTTCACATGATGCAGGGCATATCGCGCTACGATCCGGCGCCGATGGTGCGGGTACCGTGGAACGACCCCGCGATTATCATGAAGTCGCTCGACGCCGGCGCTTACGGAATCATCTGCCCGATGATCAACACGCGCGAGGAATGCGAACGCTTCGTCGGCGCCTGTCGCTATGCCCCGGCGGGGTACCGGTCCACCGGGCCGGTACGCGCTGTGTTCTATGGGGGCGCCGATTATCACGATCATGCGGACGAGACCCTGCTGACCTTTGCAATGATCGAAACCCAGGAAGCGGTCGATAATCTTGACGAAATCTGCAGTGTGCCCGGTCTGGATGCCGTCTATATCGGTCCCTCGGACCTGTCGGTTTCCATCGGCAAGGGACCGGGCGGCGATCAGCGCGATCCGGACGTGATGGAGCGTATCGACGCCACGCTTGCCGCCACCAAGCGCCACGGTATCCGTTCCGGCATTCACACGATGACGGCCGACTATGCCAACGAAATGATCGAAAAAGGCTTCGACCTCGTGACCCTGTCGAGCGAATTCCGCCTGATGATGGCAGCCGCCGCCGACATACTTTCCGATGTCAATTTGACTGTTAAGGGATAGACTTCAGCGCACGTACCGGCCCGCAGACGCAGGAGGATCGCATGGTTAAAAAACCAAATTACGACCGCAGCACCGAGAACATCGGCAACGCGGTTGCCATGGAACATGTGAATGTGTGCATACCCGACCAGCGGATAGCGACGCTTTTCTACATAACCGGCCTCGGGCTTACCCGCGATCCCTATCTGGTCACCAGCGTCACCAATATGTGGGTCAATATCGGGCGGAACCAGTTTCACCTGCCAACCAACGACCCCTTGGTCGTGCGCGGTACCATCGGGTTGGTCATGCCCGACCGCGCAGAGCTGCTGCGCCGGCTGAATTCGGTGAAGGTGGCGTTAAAGGGAACCAAATTCTCCTACAAGCCAGCCAACGGTCATGTCGCGGTGACCTGTCCATGGGGCAACCGGTTTCACGTTCACGAACCCGGCGACCGCTTCGGCCGGGTCGCGCTCGGGATCGCCTATGTCGATTTCGACGTGCCAGGCGGGACTGCTGAAAGGATTGCTCGATTTTACCGCGAAATTGTCGGCGTGCCGGCATCGGTAGAAAAGCGCGGTGGGATCTCGGCCCACGCGCAGGTCGGATTCATGCAGGAACTGATCTTTCGCGAAACCGACCGAAAGATCGCAAAATTCGACGGTCACCATATCCAGATCTATGTTGCCGATTTTTCCGGCCCCTACGACCGGTTGCGCGAACGCGGTCTGGTCTCGGAGGAAAGCAACCAGCATCAGTACCGGTTCGAGAACATCGTCGATCTCGACACCGGCAAAGTACTGTTCACGCTGGACCATGAAATGCGCTCAATGACACATCCGATGTTCGCCCGGCCACTGATCAATCGCAATCCGGACCAGACCAATATGCAGTTCGGCGCCGGTCATGAAAGCCAGTCCTGGGCGCTTCCCTACGACGGTTGACGATCAGGCATCGCCCCAGACTTCCCGCGCGATATCGACAACCAGTCTGACCTTGGCGTTCTGCTCCGCGACGCCGAGCGGATTGCCCTGAAACGAGCTTGCAAAACCACATTGCGGGCTGAGACAAAGCTGATCAAGCGGCAGAATAGCCGCCGCTTCGTCGAGCCGCGAGAGTATCGCGTCGCGTTCCTCAACCTCGGCCGCCTTTGTCGTGATCAGGCCGAGCACCACTTTCTTGCCGTGAGGCACCTCGGTGAGCGGCGCGAATGTGCCGGCGCGAGGGCCGTCGTATTCGAGAAAGAAGGTGTCGATATTGACCTTCTGGAACAGGGCGCAGGCGATCAAATCGTATCCGCCATCAGCCTGCCAGTGCCCCTGATTGTTTCCACGGCAGAGATGAATGCCGATCCCCATGCCGCCGGGCGCGCCGGCGAC
>Ga0209403_10002580_pt1 | contig 21442 bp, 19 predicted proteins | sample ArcticOcean_MG_C_8_FD_187440 | JGI IMG/M metagenome (GOLD analysis project Ga0209403, IMG submission 187440) | Marine microbial communities from western Arctic Ocean - ArcticOcean_MG_CB11_86 (SPAdes) (version 2) | ecosystem: Environmental > Aquatic > Marine > Oceanic | place: Arctic Ocean... | reverse complement strand
GGGCCAGGGGGATGGTGGAGAGGGCGCGCAGCACCTTGTGGGCCCAATGGAGCACCGCTCTCCAGTGTGTCTCCATCCCCGTCAGAGGAAGGAATGGACGGCCCTGGGTGAATGATGCTCCTACCCAGGCTGGCGTTGATGTCGGGGTTGAGAACGGTCACGTCGTGACGGCGGGCGTCTTCCTTGACGGTCTCCAGGTTGTAGAAACCCATCGGTTGCTCGTTGAAGATGCCGACGAAAAATTCGAGTGGGTAGTAGTACTTGAGCCACGACATGTGGTACGCCGTCGCTCCGAAGGCGAAGGCATGGGCTTCTGGGAACATGTAGTGCCCGTTGAATTTTTCGAAGATGCGCCCGGCTACTTCGTCTGGCACACCGTTCGCCGCCGCCCCCTCCATGAAGTCCTTGCGGTAGCGCTCGATCAGCGCCACATTGTTCCTGCGGTTGAAGGTCAACCGAAGCTTGTTGGCTTTCTGAGCGCTGAATCCTGCCACGTCCATGGCGACGCGGTTGACCTGGTCCTGGAACAGGATGATGCCCAGGGTCCGCTTCAGGGCGCGCTCCTCCAGCGGGTGGTCGTAGTCCCAGGGAATACCCTGAGTGCGTCGCTTGATGAACTGGCTCACGCCGTCATTGACGCCGACGCCCGGTCGAACGGCCCCGACCTCGTAGGCCATGTCGGTAAGGTTGACGGGCTTGATCCTGGTGATGGTCTGCATCTGGGCTGCCGACTCGACCTGGAAGATACCTATGGTGTCGGCACGGTGGAGCGACTCGTATACCTGCTTGTCCTCGAAATCGATGCGTGACAGATCGATATAGTGACCGGTGCGCTCCTCGATAAGCTGCAGGGCCCTCTGCATCTGGGACAGCGCACCAAGGGCCAAGAAGTCGATCTTCACGAAACCCGCGTCGTCGATGCTGTCCTTATCCCAGTGACAGATGTAACGCCCCTCCATGGCGCTGGGCTGCACCGGTACCTGCTCGGTGAGCGGGGACGAGCTCAGGATCATGCCACCGGGGTGCTGAGCCAGGTATTTGGGGAAGCCGTCGAGCTGTCGCGCCAGGTCGATCAGGTCGCGCCACACCGGCGCGTCGGTCCTGTCGCGGAACTCCGGCAGCGCCATCATCTCCTCGTCCAGATTCCCGGCGTGATGGGAGTCGACCCTCTTGGCCAGCTTGCCCAGGTCCTCGGCGGGGAGACCCAGGGCCTTGCCCATGTCGCGGATGGCACCCTTGATCTTGTAGGTGCTGATCATGCCCGTGAGGACGGCCCGGTCGGACCCCCACTCCTGGTGCACCCGCTTGATGAGCTCCTCACGAATATTACGTGGAAAGTCCAGGTCGATGTCGGGGACCGACCCGTCCATATCGTCGTTCAGGAAGCGGTCCAGAGACAGGTCGAACTCCAGGGGATCGATATGTGACAGGCCGATGAGGTAGCCAATGAGCATGGCCACGGACGAGCCCCTGCCTCTACCCGGGGGCCGCTCCTCCAGCGGTATCTCGGGGTCGCTGAGCCCCAATTCGATCATGATCTCGCGGGCCAGCAGAATGATGTCGTGGTAGATCAGGAAGAACCCGGCCAGCCCGTTCTTTTCGATCAGGCCCAGCTCCCGTTCCAGCCTCGCGGCCACCCTGTCGTCTATGGTGTGGTACCTGCGTTGCGCGGCCTCGTAGCACAGCTCCCGCAGATAGGTCTGCGGCGTGTGGCCCTGGGGCGCAGGGTAGTCGGGGAAGTGGTACCCCAGGTCCCGCGTCAGGTCGAACCCGCTGCACCGCTCGGCGATCCGCAGCGTGTTCTCGATGGCCTCCGGGCAGCTCTCGAACAGCGCCGCCATCTCCTCTGGCGATTTGAGGTAGAAGTGGCCGTTTGGCCGACGCTCCCGATGGGACTCTTCAAGCGATTTGTTGTGGTGGACCGCCACGAGGGCGTCCTGGAGTCGGTGGCGGTCCTGGACGTGGTAGTGGACGTTGTTGGTGGCCACGACGCCTGCGCCAAGCCTGCCAGCCAGGTCGACGAGCCGCCGGTTGCGACGGGTGTCGCCCTGCACCAGGTTCTGCTGAAGTTCGACGAAGACGCTGTCCGGGACGCACCAGTCCATGTAGGCGCGAAGCTGCGCCTCAGCCCCCGCAAGGTCGCCATTCTCCGCCAGGTCCGTGAGCCGACCGGTGCGGCAGCCCGTGAGCAGTATCAGTCCTTCGGCGTGCTCGGCGATACGAGCTGGGTCCAGGCCGGGATTACGCCTATCGCCGTCAGTGTAGCCGTGGGAGACAAGCCGGGACAGGTTGGCGTAGCCGCGCTGATTTTCGGCCAGGAGGGTCAGGTGCGAGCCGTCCTGGAGGGTCACCTCTGCGCCGATGATGGCATTCAGGTCGAGGTCAGTAGCGGCCTGGGCGAACTCCATGGAGCCACACAGGTTGTCGTGGTCGGTGATAGCGAGGGCACGGTATCCGAGCCCTTCGGCGCGCACGAGTAGGTCGCCTACGGAGGACGCACCCTCCTGGAAGGAGTAGTTTGTATGGCAGTGGAGCTCTGCGTACATTTCTTTGTTTAACCCACCCACCCGCCGTTATAAGGTAGTTTCGGGGGGTACCCCCGTGCCCCCACCAGAAGGGGCGCTGCCCCCTCTGGACTCCCTCGCCGAGACATCCAGGCAGGGATCGCACCGAGCCCACCTACATTGGATACGGGGTCATGCTGTAGGGGCGCATGGTATGCACCCGGTCCGATAACGTCGGCACCTCACCCGCTCGTATGCGCCTTCACACGACCCAGCGGGCGCATGCACTCGGCCATCATGACGACGGCATCTTGCCCGCTTGTGAGGGCCTTCATCAGGAACCTACGAGGTCACTGTGTGATCACTACTCGATGTACGAAATATTGTTTAGTGCGACGACGGCTGTGTAGACGAGGATCAGGGGTGCCAGGGCGAGGAGCCATGCGCCTATAATCCAGCCGAACGCGACGCCCAGCGGTCGCCAGCGTCGGCTGAGTGTTCCTGCAAGGTAGAGCGCGACCATGGAGGCAACGTACACGAGAAACATGAGGCCAAAGAGGCGGAACAGCCCTCTACCGGTGACATAGGGTGCCTCGAAGGCTGTGCCACCGAGCCACAGCGCCCCGAATGCGAACGTGACGGCTACCCACATCCAGGCCAGTCGAGAGGCCCAGCGTTTCAGCCCGGGGGACATGTTCCCGGGAACCGGCGCGAGCCTGATCAGCGCCCATGCATACACCGGGTATAAGAGCAGCGAGCCCAGGAGGATCTGCCAACCCTCATTGATTAGACTGAGCTGTGATAAAGCCGTGAGCAATATCCCGATGGCCACCAGCGGCGTCCCCAGCAGCCCTATGCGTAGTGCGAGCGTGCGCAGCGCAGGCCGGTCGCTCTTCCGGACCAGCAGGTGGACTGAGGCCAGGAGCAAGGGGAAAAATATCGCACCTAGCAACGCGGCGATGGCCAGGCCGTAGGGCCATGTCATCGCTTTTCCGCCGATGCCGAGCGTGTAGTGGCGCGTCAGGGCAAAGAGCGCCCCCGACAGCATCGACCCCGCGCCCAGGCTCCAGAGGGCATAGCCGACGAGATAGGGGGTCATTCCTCGCATTGTGCCTCGGCTCTCCATCAGCCGAGCCGCGCTAGTCCTTGTCAACTCGATAACCCAGAAGGCCGAAGGACAGGGCCGCCGCACCGGCGAGAATCCCCGCGCCTACCCAGTTGCTGTCCAATGCCGCGTTTATGGTCAATATGAGGGCCAGGAACCCCACGATGATCAGGCCCCAATGGGATACCCTGCTTGCCCGCTTGTCTCTGGAACTTTCTGTACTGTCTACCATGGATGTTCCTCCTGAATGTTCCGGTTCCACACGACGGGATCATACTTCTGTGCATGTGACCCTTCGACAGGCTCAGGGTGAGCAATTGTGTTTCCGTTCATGGTGAGCCTGTCGAACCACGCACAACACTCTCTAGATGCCGGACGGCGAGAGGACTGCGACGACCTCAAAGCGCTCCGGCGCAGATACGACAAAGCCGTAGTTGACCTGCGTCGAGCCCAGATCGGCCCGCAGGACCATCTCGTACTCGCCCTCAGGCAACACAATCTCCGCTTCGAGCCCGGTGCCCACAGGCACTTGCTCTCGAATCAGATATGAGTCAGGAAATTGATCGAAGTATCCGGCGGAGGTGCCCTTCGGATACACGTATAGGCTGAGGTCTCGCGGCCGAACCCCTGGCCCCAGCTTGAACACGGCCAGCTCGCCCAGAGACGGGGATAACGCGGCCTCGGGGTAGGACTTGCCGGTGTTGTCCACGTGAGCTGCGCCGGACTGAAGGCTCAATGGGATCCCAGGCTGAGCGCCCTCCACAACCTCGAACACCAGAGAAGGCGCTTCGGGAAGGAGTGGGGTGGTCTGGCTCTCCGGTGTGGACGCAGCGCCATCGGCCTCCAACTCCTGGAGAATCTCCATAGTGAAGGGCAGTCCATTCATCAGGCCCTCGGCCAAGGTCTCCTGCAACACCAACCTGCCCGTCGCCTTGTCATAGCCGTGGTGTCGCTCCAAAACTGCTTCGATACCCACATCTGGTATTACAAAGGGCTGCCGCACCGTGAACACCACCGCCGTCACGCCAGCATCGAGTACACGCTCGGCTACCGACGCCACCGCTCCTTCAGGCCAGTCATCGACCCAGTTCTCCTGATGGCAGGCCCAGTCCAGGGTAAGCACCGGCCCAAGATTTCCGACGGACGCCGGCACCCACTGCCCGGAGTCCTCGATCGTGGACAGGGTCTCTCCGTTCTCGCCCAGGACGAGGTTGGTCAGGCGCATCTTCACGCCGGGGAGCTCTACAGGGACGGGAGTGGTCGTGGTTGCGCCCCTGTCACCCTCAAAATAGTTGGCTGTCGTGATCTCATCCAGTGTAAATACGGTCGTCATTCGAGCTGCGCCATCGGCCAGCCCTCCGGGGAAACCGACCGGTATGCTGACGAGTCCAGTTATGGTCCAGGTCGCGCCAGTCGAGACTGCGAGCGGCGTTGCAGGGAGACACAAATTCCCTTTGAGCACTGCGGTGGTGGCTGGGGTATCAGACCCGACTTCGATTCTGAACTCGTAGGCGATGTCTCCTTCGTCGTCCCAGAACCCCATCACTCGCACGTTGTACACGCCGTCGGACAGGTTCACCGGCAGCGTCGCCTTGAGGCGCGGCTCCAGCTCTACAGAACCGGCAGAGGTGCCTGAATCGACCTCGAAGAAGCTCGCATTCAGGGTGCTAGGCGGCTCATCGGCCTCGATCTCGATGGAAACTCCGGCCAGGAGGTCCACCGACAATGTGGTCGTGAGGGCCTCCCATGAGATCTTGTCTGCACAAAGCCCCACTATCGAGCCGTCGTCCATGATCGAATCGGGCCAGCAGTAGCTGCCTTGCGCGCCTTCGTCGACCCTGCCGCTGTGAAGCAGACGCATGATCGGCAGTTTTGGCAGCAGTGTGTCCACTATCGGAACGGTGAGGTCGAGCGTGGCCGTCTCACCACTCTGCACGACGACACTGTCAAGGACGGCCGTTTCGCCATCGCTATCGTACGCGGCGACATCGTATGTCCCCGGTGTAATGCCAGAAAGGTTGTAGTGGCCCTCGTCATCGGTCTCCGGGGCCATCTCCGGATAGGACGACGTTCCACGCACAATCGCAACCCTCATTCCCGACACAGGCCCGCCTTCGGGACCGGTAACGGTGCCCTCGATTCCGCCGGACTTGACCTCGGCCGCTGGCGTAGGGGTCGTGTCGGCCGAAGGTGTCGGCGCGGCAGCTCCCCCGCCAGCGCAGGCAAGTGCCGCCAGCAGTACGGTGGACATTGCTATCAGTATTCCGAGGCGTCTCATAGGTTCTCCTCTGGGGGTATCGGTCAATTTTGGGCCGTCATGGTCGTCTAGCCCATAGGCCAGACCCACTATACTCCGTCGCGAATTCTACCGATGCCCATTATCCTCCATCGGTACTATGCCGGACCTGCGTCTGCCCCGGTGGGCCGAGACGGCGTCATAAATCAGCTTGCTCATCGCCTCACCTTGCTTCGTGATTGGTCATGTGCTTGTAAGTACCAGACGCTTGGCACTCCATATTTGTTCCGAGCGCACAATTGGCGAAGCCTGTGTTCCCTCCCATCCCAGTCGGGAACACATGGGATGTGACTGGCTCTTTTTCTGACCAAGAATAAAGAAAGAAATATATGTATGTTTTGTATCTGGGGGTTCCCCCCAGGCCCCCGCGAGGGGCTCCGCCCCTTCGATCCCCCTGACAAGTACCACCAGACCTTTGGGCATGCCCAGCCCTCCCCACTTAGCGTGCGCAGCACCACCTTCGATCCCCTGGCAAGCACCACCAGCCCCCTTAGGCGTACCCAGCCCCGCCCAACTCAGCGTGCGCAGCACCAGCACCTAGCGTGAGCAGTACCACTCCTCGGCGTGCCCTGCCCCGCCCAACCCAGCGTGCGCAGCACCGGCATCTCGGAAGAGCGTTAGGCTTGCGCCTTCGGTCGTGATCGTGCGGTAGTAGAGCCTGTGGACCGGCACCGGCCTCCACCACTCGTCGTCTATCTCCCAGACATCCTCGATCGAAGCGATCTCCAACCTGCGTCCGCGTAGCACAACGGAGACGGGCCTGCGGCTCTCGTCCTCTTTCACTACTACGGGCACCGGAAGGTTTAGGGGTCGTATTGCACCAGTGCCTGGCGCCTTTCCGGTATTCTTGACCATGGCTCCACATCCCTGACCAGATAGATTGGCGGCCTCGTGCCCAGACGCGCCTCGAGTTGCCTCATCGTCTCTCTTAGCTGCTCCTGCCTGCGCATGTCGGAAAAGAGGCTGGCCTGAACGCCCGAATCGCCTGTGATACCGGACAGGGTCAACCTCATGTCCTCCAGGGCGCCGGGCATCTCCACCGTCTCCAGAGACGCCCTGAGGGCCAAAAGCACCCTCACCTTGTTGTTGATGGCGTCCTTGAAGGCGAATCGCTTCGTCCAAGGCGGCCTGTTCATGACGCCGCCCTGCATGTAAGCCGTGCGGATGTGCCTGCCCCTCAGCATAGGCCGAGCAAAGGCCCTGCCCAGCAGTATCTCGATGGCCGGGACGATGGCCTGAATGCTCGTGGCTGGCGACGGGAAGGTCAGAAACTCGCTCACCGACTCCTCGCGGCTATAGGGCACCAACGGGCTACGGTCCACGCCATGGGCAAGCTCCCACGCCAGCTTTCCCTCGGTGCCGAGCTGGGCCTGGACGGAGCCGACTGACAGCGCCGCCAGACTGCCTATCGTGTGCAACCCGAAGCCGCGCAGGCGTTCCTTCTTGTTCCAGGAAATGGGCAGCAGATCTACGGAAAAATCCTTTAGGAACCCTGCCACGTCTGTCGGCACCCTCGTGGCACGGCCCGCACCGCTAGCCACCGCCGCTATATAGGCCGGGAACTTCCCTCCTCCCACTCCAATGCGCGGGCCGAGGCCGTGAGGTACCGCCTGGGCAAGGGTGGTTATCAGCCGGGTTGTACCGCCGTACATGGCCTCCAGCCCGTCAAGACCAACGAAGACGCAGCCCAGCTCGGCCTTCTCTATCCGAGGGCTCCTCTGGCCCAGGGACTCGGCGACCCGGTCGAAGACGCCGTGGTAGTAGGGCAGGTCTGCCTGGAGCAGAACGGCGCCCTTGCATCGGGAAATGGCCTCCTGCAGAGGCATGCCTACTATGGCCCCGGCGGCCTCGTGAGAGGCATCGAGCACCACCTGTTTCGAGCCGACGCTCTCGGTCACGAGGACCGGCCTCCCACGCAGGTCTGTGCGCCGCCTCAGCTCGGCTTTCATCGGCAGGTGGGTTATGAGAACGCAGGCGATTTTCATTGTTTTTGTGTGTCACCGCGGGGATCGTAGGGAGTGCGGGAGGTGCGTTGTTGCTCCTATTCCCTGCGCACTTCTGTGTTCTCCTCGGTGGCCTCTCATGATATAGAACGTCTGTTCTTTTTTCAAGGTATAAGGGAGGGGATTTGGGTTTGAATTATGATTAGGTGAAGTCCGAAAAAGATCCCCACCCACCCCGTAAAGATTATTTTCTTGTGGGTGTCCCCCAGACCCCCACAAGGGGGCTCCGCCCCCTTTGATCCCCCACTAGGGACATATGCATGCGCAGCACACCGATTGGGAACGCATGCCATGTGACCGGCTCTTTTCCTGGCCAAGAAAAAAGGGGAAAAAGATATATGTATGTTTGTATCTGGGGATTCTCCCCAGGCCTCCGCGAAGGGCTCTGCCCCTTCGATTCCCTGATAAATATCACCAGCCCCTCGGCGTACCCCACCCTCGCCCCTCTAAGTGTGCGCAGCACTTCTGGTAGACTTGTGCCCTAGCTGTGGTCGCCCTTCTGGCAAGAGGGACTGGGGCCTTTGGACTGGTTGTGCCACATACCTATCTAGGAGTGATCTGTGCCCGGTTTCGTGCTTGCCTTCGGGCTAATTGCGATCATCCTGATCGTGACCGCGCTCGCCTCCGGACTGGTCGAGCGCTCACCACTCTCATTCCCGCTGATTTTTCTGGGCTTTGGCTTCGTCCTCGGCGGCGGAGGCCTGGGCCTCATCGACATGGGCCCCCACGACACCACACTGGAAGTCGTCGCGACCCTGACCCTGTCCCTCGTGTTGTTCCTGGATGCCGCCAAGCTCCAACTTGAGGAGCTCGGCAAACGCTGGCTGGCCCCGGCGCTGGTGCTGGGACCAGGCACCGGGCTTATCGTCGCCCTGGGAGCGGTTCCTCTGGCGCTGCTACTGGACTTTAACTGGGTGGTCGCCTTCACCGGCGGCGCCATCCTGGCATCCACAGACCCGGTCGTACTGCGTGAAATCGTGCGCGACCGGCGCATTCCTCGCTCGGTCCGCCAGGTGCTCAGCATCGAGGCTGGGATGAACGACATCGTGGTATTGCCAGTGGTGCTCGTCCTGATCGCGGTGGCCCTGGGGAACGTCGGTAACGCTGCAGATTGGGCCGGGTTCATGGCCAAGCTACTGCTGGTAGGCCCCGCCATAGGCTTTGCCATAGGCGGCATCGGGTCGTGGGTGATGGGGCGGGTCGACAAGCGCACATCGATCCGACGCGAGCATCAGGCCCTCTACGGTGTCGGCCTAGTCCTGGCGTCCTATGCAGGAGCGACGGCGGCGGGTGGCGACGGCTTCCTTGGCGCGTTCTCGGCAGGGCTTGCGGTGATCCTGTTGAACCAGACCCTTTGCGACTGCTTCCTGGAGTACGGCGAAATCTCTTCGGAGATGGCCATGCTCCTCGCATTTGTGCTCTTCGGTGCGGTCCTGTCCGACATGGTCTCCACCGTCGACCTCGTTCCGACCCTGATACTGTCGGCGCTGGTGGTATTCGCGATACGCCCTGGCGTGCTCGGCGTGGTCCTATTGCGGGCGCGAGTGAGTTGGGAGGCCCACGCCTTCATAAGCTGGTTCGGGCCCAGAGGGCTTAACTCGCTACTTCTGGCGCTGCTGGTGGTGCAGGCCGGGGTGCCCGGTGCAGAGCTGCTGCTGGCCGTCGTAGGCGTAGTGGTGCTGGCTTCGGTTGCAATCCACGGGGCGTCGGCCTCGACGATCAGCGCCTGGTACACCAAACATGCCCGTGAGGAGACGCTCGTCGAGGAGCGGGAGAGCACCGCGGCGGGGCTATTCGCCCACGACGAGGGCGACATTCCTCGGATCACGCCTGAAGAGCTGGACGAGATGTTGCGCGGCACGACCCCGCCAATCGTGCTGGACGTGCGCTCGCGGTCGAGCTACGACAGCGACGGCGCGCAGATCCCTCACTCTGTGCGAGTGCTGCCCGATTACGTCACCGAGTGGGCCGCCAACGAACCCATCGACCGGCTGGTGGTCGCTTACTGCACCTGAAGCAACGAGGCAACCAGCGCCCGTGCGGCGCAACACATGAGACAGCTCGGAGTCGAGGCGGTAGCCCTTGACGGCGGCTTCGACGCATGGCGTGAACGCTTCCCGGTCGAGCCGATAACGGCCGCCGCCTGACGAGAATGGGGGCCGCAAGCGTGAACACACCAAAGTACAGGCTGATCGACACTTCATTGGACATGCCTGGCCTTTTCGCCGCGTTCCTCGACCTGCCACACCCTGTGCTTCTTGACAGCCCGCAGTCCGGCAACACACCTGCTCGTTACTCATATCTGGCTGCCGATCCGTTCATGGTCGTACGCTCCAAAGGCCAGCGGGTATGGGTCGAGGAAGATTCAGTAATCGAGGGCAGCCCTTTCGACATACTGCGTGACCTACTGGGCCGCTACAGGATAGACCCCGTCCCGGGGCTGCCTCCATTCCAGGGGGGCGCCATCGGGTACCTAGCCTACGAGTTGGCCCACCATCTGGAATCCCTGCCACGCGCTGCCGAGGATAGCCTCAACTTGCCCGAGCTGAACATCGCGTTCTATGACTGGGTCGTCGCCCACGACGGGATCACCGGCAAGACCTGGGCCATCGCCACGGGGCTTCCCGATGGCGACGAGGCCGGGGCGCGAGATAGGCTGAACTGGATTGAGGAGCGCCTGGGCCAACCGATTCCTGCGGCGTCCACATCCGAACCTGCGGTCGGTGCTTCGCGGGTTACGTCCAATTTCACGAAGGACGCCTACTTGCGAGCGGTCCGGACAGTGAAGGACTACATTGCGGCGGGAGACGTGTACCAGGTGAACATCTCGCAGCGATTCGAGGCCGGTATCACCGGCGATCCGTGGGAGCTTTATCGGCGGCTGCGCCACGTAAATCCTTCACCCTTCTCGGCGTACCTGGGCTTCCCCGAGGTTTCGGTATTGAGCGCGTCTCCGGAGGAGTTCTTGAAGCTGGAAGACGGGCTGCTGCGCACGCGCCCAATGAAGGGGACCCGTCCACGGAGCATTAGCGCTAGCGAGGACCGGAAGGTGGCTTCGGAGCTGCTGGAGAGCGAGAAAGATCGGGCCGAAAACGTCATGATCGTGGACCTGATGCGCAATGACCTGGGCAGGGTCTGTGTCCCGGGCAGTATTGCTGTGCCTGAGCTGTTCGCCATCGAGGAGTATCCGACCGTCTACCAGATGGTTTCGACGGTGACGGGGCAGACGCGGGTCGGCGTGGGGCCAGTGGAGGTCCTAGAGGCGTGTTTCCCGGGGGGCTCGGTGACGGGTGCACCGAAGATCAGGGCGATGGAGATCATCGACGAGATCGAGTCGGTCCAGCGCAGCGTCTACTGTGGCGCAATCGGCTACATCGGATTCGACGGGTCAATGCTGATGTCTGTCCCGATTCGGAACATTCTGGTGACCGGGGACAGGGCTTACATACAGGTTGGCGGGGGCATCGTGGCCGACTCGGACCCTGATGCGGAGTACAGGGAGTCCCTGGACAAGGCGGCGGGCTCTCTCATGGCGCTGGACGCGGAGATTCCCAAAGCCTGACCAGGCTAGCCGCGCACCCGTGTCACAAACGTGATACTGGCAACCCCAACCTACCCTTTGATCTCCCAGCAGCCTCCGGTGGGGAAAAAGAGATTTGTCGGGTCATAGCCAAAAGAAGAGTAATCACCTGGCTGCTCCACAATCATTGGCTCGGCATCAGCGTCGAGACGGCGGCCGGATATGATAAGAGGTCTGCCAGCGGGTTTGACCCACATCACCTTCTTATTCTGGCCCTTTACCCATGGTAGTCCATTACCCTTCCAAACCCAAATATCGCGATCTGCATTGACGTACCATGGTCCTAGTCCAAAGGAATCCGCGCCGGCAGCATCGGGCGGTTGTTCACGAACGGTTTCAGACTCGGCGCAGGTCGTGGTTGAGGAAATTTCTTCCGTTGTCGTACCCCTGACAGGCACCGGCGCGCCACCATTAGCTCCACAGGCGACGACCGCTGCGACAAGGACAGCGAAGGAGCAAATCAGAATCAACGAAGACTTGGCAGTTTGAATTTTAAGCAAATTCATCTTCACCCTCGACGCCAATATCCCTATCTACTTCCGCACTAATTTCGCTCCCTAGAATTAAAATAGTTATAGCATATTTCCACATCCTAGTTCAACGAAATATCTACTGCTGTTTTCTTACTACAGCAACGTTCAAATATAACCCTGGATATCAGACTGCTTTGGGTTTGTTTCTACAATTCTGTAAGCGCCTGCCATTCACCGATAGGAGCACTTCGACCTGCCCGTAGACCAACGACATCGACCTCCGAGAGGCCCGACGCCGCACCCCGCCAATTGCCGGGGTGGTAGAATGGTGTGACGCACAAAAACGAATATCAGAGATCGGCAGCATGGCAAGAAACTACTGGATGGTGGTCCAGACTACCGAAGACTTCGAAACAAGCAGAGAGATGGGCTTCACGCTCCACGGCCTCAGGTCCAGCCAACGTCGGCGGGCCCAGAGGATGGAGCCACAAGACAGCCTCCTGTACTACGTGTCGGGAACGCGGAAGTGGTCGGCCATCGCGACCGTAACTTCCACATACTTCGAGGATCGCACGCCGATCTGGCAGACAACTGGCAGCAATGAAGAGTACCCATACCGGGTCAAGCTGGAGCCTGCCCTGGTCCTTGATGAGAAGGACTACATCGACGCGCTGCTTTTAGCCCCGAGGCTTGAGTACCTGAAGCGCTGGGCGCCGGAGCGCTGGGCGGAAGCCTTCGTGGACACGCTGCACCTGCTGCCTCAGCGAGATTTTCGCCTGATCGAAGGCGAGATGAAACGGGTCCATCCGAAGTGGAAAAACAAGCGACGGAGCAGGCGACAGCCGCAGATTGGGAACCGTGGTCGGCGTCGTGATTTTCATGCGGATGCCGACGGCCCGACACTAATGTATGAGCCGCCCTCCCCAGTGGATACGGACGCTCCATTGGAACAGCAACCGCCAGCACCTGTTGAGGGTGCCGAAAAGCCACAAGAGTGGCGTGAAGAGCACCAAGGATCGGTTGCGGACGCACAGGTCGCGGAGCATGAGCCTCGTCTTGATGCTGAGGGAGATACCGCGATCTCTGATCAGGTGTCGAGCCCCGAAGCGGACATTGATGACATCGTCACGGAGCACGAGCCGATACTGGAGACCAATGAGGAGAGTCGCGCAATTGATCGTGACTCTCGGCCCGATGGCGACGAAGCCGTTCAGATTCCTGAGCAGACTTCGAATGCCGACGCAGAGGGCGACGGTCCGGTCGCAGAGATGGACACCCAGGCGGACATGGTCACGGATGATGGTCCATCTGTAGAGCAGGCGTCGGACCCTCAGCCTGACGACGACACCCCTACCCTGGGGTATAGGCCCACGGCCAACGAGGAGAGTCGCGCCATTGATCGTGACTCTCGGCCTGATGGCGACGAAGCTGTCCAGATTCCTGAGCAGGCTTCAGATCTCCACGCGGAGGGCAACGGTCCGGTCGCAGAGATGGACACCCAGGCGGACATGGTCTCGGATGACGGTCCGCCCATAGAGCAGGCATCGGAACCTCAGCCTGACGATGACACCCCGACCCTGGGTTATAAGTCCATGGCCGACCCAGACGCCGAAGGTGACATCTCAGAGTAAGACACTCTGATGCTTACTCGGCTACCGACTCCTCCTCAACGCGCGGCAGGTAGAAATTCTCGTCGTGGAGCTCAAAGGCTCGATCCAGGAACTCCTGAGGGATGTCTTCCGACTCGGGCGCCGCGACAAACTCGTGTAGCTGATCCATGTTTGTGATGTTTGGCAGCACTGACGCGATCTTGGGTGCAGCCAGGCAGAATTTGATGGCTATCTGACCGATGGTCGAAGACAGACCCTCCGTCAGGTAATCCAGATGAACAAGCCTCTTGAGCCCCTCATCCAGCCACAGTTGCCTCCGATGGCTCCTATGGTCGGACGGCTCGAAGGCGGTGTCCTTGTTGTAGGTGCCGTCCAAGAGACCCGACGCATGGGGCACTCTTGAGATCAGGCCAGTCTTCTCTTCCTCCGCGATGGGGAAGAACTGCCTGGCGGGCTCCTGTTCCAGGATGCTATAGATGATCTGCATCGCGCGAATATGGCGCTCACGCATGGAGGCCTCGCCCTCCTCGAACCAGCCGATGTCCGGGCCGACGGCGACCGCATACTCGCGGATCTTGCCTTCTTTAACCATATCGTCCAGCAGCTCGAACATATCGTCGCGTTCCAGGGCGTCCAACTTCGGATTGTGGAGCTGGTAGAGATCGATGTAGTCGGTGCCGAGACGCCGCAGGCTCATCTCGCATGCGTGCCGGATGAACTCGGGGGAGAAATCCTGCGCCCGCTCCTTGTGCCCGTCCCTCGGCGTATCTGAGTATATGTCGTACCCGAACTTGGTGCCGATTATCACGTCCTTGCGACGTTTTCCCAGCGCCTTTTCAAGAATCTGCTCGCCGTAACCGTCGCTGTAGGCGTCCGCCGTGTCGAATAAATTTACGCCCAGATCGAAGGCTTTCCGCAAGAGGGCTACCGCGTCGTCCGGCTCGATTTTGCCCCACCAGTTCGTGGCAACGGTCCAGACCCCGAAACCTACCTCTGAAACATTCAGGTCGGTTTCGCCTAGCTTTTGATATCGCATATTGTTCCTCGTTGTGTCAGTTTCGCCGACCACTTTTCCAAAAAAGAGAAAATGGGAATGTGAGGGACACCCTCACACACCCGGCGAAGGGGGCGTTGCCCCTTTGCAAACCCCGATTCCTAAATCTTGAGTTACTGTGCTGCTACGACCGCCTCTGCAAGCGTCTGCTTGATGGCGTCGGCCCTTTCACGGAATTCGGCGTCGCCGAGCACAGGTTCCATCTGGCCCAGCGGAACCTCCTGGCCCAGCTCGACCCAGGACTTGCAGCCGATGTACTCGTCGAGTACGGGTATGGCCTGCGGCTGCTGAAGGGTGTAGACCCGCAGCAAGGCCACCGTTAGCGGATACTTCGGTCGCCAGTGAAGGCGCGTCTGGGCATAGTCGTCGGTCCATATGTGGTACTTCGAGAGCATCGACAGGGTCGCCTCATCCCGCAGTTCGATTACCTCCGCAACCTCTGTCCACGCCGAGACGGTGACAAGACCCTCGACATCGTCCTCGTCGAGGGTTGCAGCCAGGTCTCCCTGGTATTGCTCTTTGAGCAGTTCCGGCGCCTGGTGCTCGTAGGTCGGGAAGAGCAAGAACTCCGGGTGAACGATGCGGAAATCCTTGTCTTCACGGTGGATTCCACCTTTTCGAAGGATCATGATCTGCCTGCCGGTAGACAGCGCGTTTACCGCGACTGCCCACTCTTTCAGGGCCAGCGTTGAAACACCTGGAAGAAAGGTCACACCATCACCTCGCATATGTGCAATTGATTCGAAACCATTATACGAGAGTTCCACTGAGAGTCGCACCGTGCAAGCACCGGGCTTCCGCCTCGCACCGTAGCCTTCGGGGTTGCGGGGGCAGTACGTTTCTTGTTATCTTCAAATCAATCTCAGCCCCGATTAGTTAGAAAGAAAGGAATCCTCCATGAACATCCTAACGACGCTCCGGCGACTGCTTCCGATCGATGAGGTACATGCCCACTGCGACATCCCCTGCGGGATCTACGACCCTATCACCGCGAAGATCGCGGCACAGACCGTGCTTAAGATGGTAATGAAAATCCAGGCCCTTGAGCATCCGGACGGACCGGAGGGACGCACAGCCTACGTCAACTCCCTTAGCCGCTTCGTCGCCGTCAAGGAGCAGCATGCCGATCTCGTCAAGCACGAGATAGACGTGCTCTGGCACGACTACTTCAAGCCTGAGCATCTGGACAAGGTTCCCGATCTCCACACGAAGGTCTGGGAGACCACAAAGCTTGCCGCAACCAACAAGCAGGGCGTCGATCTGGACGCAGCCAAGAAGCTCGTCGACTCGGTGGACTCCATCGCCTCGGCGTTCTGGTCGACCAAGGGCGTCGAGTATGACGATGCCGTGGCAACGGTCAGGTTCGGCAGCTAGTTCTACCCGCACTTGTTTGAACAGGGGCCTCGGCAAATGCCGAGGCCCCTGTTTCATTTCGCGGCCCTCAGCTCAGGCACATGGAGCTGAGCCAGTGGGCCGACATGGGCAAGTTGGACGAGCGACGCTACCCCTAAACATCCGAGGGCTGCAATGCAAAGAATCGCCATCATAGGCTCGGCCGGCACTGGCAAGTCGACCCTGGCACGGCGGCTCGGAGAGCTCACGGGACTCAATGTGATCCACCTCGATGCGCTCTACTGGCGCCCGGGCTGGGTCGCACCCCCCGACGAAGAGTGGGACACCATTGTCGAGGAAATCGCCTCACAAGAGAACTGGATCACCGATGGCAACTACGGGCGCACTATGGAACCACGTCTGGAGCGCGCCGACACCGTAGTGTTTCTCGATTTTTCGCGAGTGGTTTGCCTGTGGCGAGTGTTCAAGAAGTGGCTGCGATTCCGCGGCAGGTCTAGGCCGGACATGGCGCCCGATTGCCAGGAGAATCTAACCTGGGAGTTCGTCCTGTGGATATGGAATTATCCGAAACGTAGCCGGCCCCGAGTCATGGAGCGCATTGAGGGCCACTCAGCAGACACCGAGATTATCGTGCTCGGGAACCAGAAGGGCATCGACGGATTTCTGGCTCAAATTGCCGCCCAACACGATGGTTCGACAGGCTCACCATGAGAGGATTGGCTAGCTGACGATGGGCGTATGAGATGGTTCACCGTGATCGAGGAGCCTACGTCTGATCAGTGACCTTGTAGTCCTCGCGAGGCGGCGAAAATATGTCGAGGGCCAGCGACCAGCCTTCTGAGCCCACTACGCCGTGCTCTACCCCACCGGGAATTACGTAGGCATCGCCTGGCTTGAGAACGCGGGTCTCGTCCCCGATTGTCATCTCGAACTCCCCCTGCATCATGATCCCGGTCTGTTCGTTGGGGTGCGAGTGGAGCGGCATTATCGCCCCGGGCGCAACCTCGACTAGGCTCATCATGACCTTGTCTCCCCACATCGTGCGCAGTACGACGCCTGGCGCCACCTCTTTGCGGGTGATCTCAGACGAGTCTCGAAAATAGGACATTGTGGTTCTCCTTCCAAGCGCGTTGACAGGCTAACCTCGGCTCTTCACACCCCGATCATGGGCGATCGTCAGGCACGCCGCTATGAAATCGTTGATCGGTGTTGCTACCGAATGCTCCTTCCCGAAACGAGATACGGCTCCATTGAGAACCCCTACCTCCAGAGGGCCACCCCGCTGGAGATCAAGATACATCGACGAGATGCCGTTGGCCTTCACCTGGCGAAACCGATCCATTGTCTGCTCAACAACCTGTGGGCGTAAGGCTATGCCTCTGGCCTCGGCCACGGCCTCGACCTCCCGCATTGCTGCCCAGGTCATTTGCTCTGTGCCGGGATTCGCAAGTATTTCGGGAAACGTACCCCTGGTGATGCACATCATGCCGCTCAGGGCGCAAATGTAGACCAGTTTGGCCCACAACTCAGATGTCACGGCGTCGGTCAGATCGACGTCGACTCCAGCCGACACCAGGGCATCCCGAACCGCGACCGCCTTGTCACTGCGATCGCCAGACTCCGCCCCAAACACGATCTCTCGCACGCGGCCGGTCTCGGCCACGGCACCCGGAGCAGTCTTCTCGGCATCGATATAGGTCGCGCCGAGCAGGACCTTTTTCGCACCGAAGGCCTGAGCAAGAACGTCGCCGCTGCCGATACCGTTCTGCAACGTCAGGATCGACGTATGCGCCGCCACGGCGGGGGCCATCAGAGGGATCACCCCATCGTTGTCGTAGCCCTTCACGCAGAAGAGCACGAGATCGGCGGCGTGGGATGAGTCCGGTTTGTTAGTGGCGGTAGGATGAATCGTGAAATTTCCCGATCCGGCGCTCTCGACCCGCAAGCCGTCTCGTTGTATGGCCTCCAGGTGATCGCCTCTAGCGACAAAGGTCACGTCGTGACCGGCGCGATGTAGCACGGCCCCATAGTAACCACCGACGCCGCCAGAACCCATTACAAGCACTTTCACCTGAGTCCTCCTACGAAACGAATTTACCACGCGATATCATATGCCGAAGATGGTGGCGTCAGCAATTTTCTCACCATCAACATCGTGACAGCAGGCTCTGATGGTCATAGACTTGTTCCAACTTATGGCGTCGAGCGCAATGGGAAATATCTCGATCACTGAGGTCTGTCCATGATGAAGAATGAACAAAAGGCTTTCCAGGAGCTGATCCAGGGTAACCATTGCTTTGGCTGCGGGAGTCTCAACGAGCATGGTCTCCAAATCAGGAGCTACTGGGACGGTGAGGAGACCGTGTGCAACTGGAAGCCGCGAGATTACCATATGGCGGGGCCCACCCACGTTCTCAACGGTGGGATCATTGCCACGCTGATAGATTGCCATAGCATCTGCACGGCTATAGCCGCAGCATACCGGGACGAGGGCAGGGAGATTGGTTCAGGGGAGCGCATCTGGTACGCCACTGGTTACCTAAACGTGTCGTACAAACGCCCCACTCCCATCGCTGAAGAGGTCACGTTACGCGCTCAAATTACGGACATCACCGACCGAAAGACCCTGGTCGATTGCTCGATCTACGCCGAAGACGAGGAGTGCGCCCAGGCAAAACTACTCGCCATCCGCGTGCCACCGAAATGGCTGTTGCCACCTTCGTGATCTGCAAGGCGTACCTGTTATCCAGACTACGTACGAGGGGGTGATTTCAACATGCGAGCGGCCAGTATGCCGACGAGGAAACCGGATAGATGGCCCTCCCAGGAGATCTCGGAGGAGGTGGGCGAAAGACCCAGTAGCACTCCGCCGTAGAGAACCAGGGCTACCACCGCGATCACTATTGACTTGAACGTGTGCTCGTACCAGCCTCGGGCCAAAAGGTAGCCGAAGTACCCGAAAACCACCCCACTCGCCCCCACGTGGAATGAGGCGCGAGCCATCAGCCACACGATCCCACCCCCGCCGAAGATCACAAACACAGATAGCAGTACGTAGCGTCGAGCACCCTGCATGAGTACAGCGCCGCCCAGCACGACAAAAGGAATGGAGTTCGACAGCGCATGGCTTGGACTGCCATGAATAAAGGGACTCAGCGGAATGCCCAGGAGCCCCGACACGGTCCGCGGTAGGATTCCCCACTCCACCAGCCGGTGGTCGACCAGAATGTTCACGAGCTCGACCAGCCACATCGCCGCCAACGGCACGAGTATCAGAGCGGCTTTCGCTTTCATAGTGGCATCAAGCCTGTCTTCGCGATATCGACCAGTGCATCTTGTATCCCAAAACCCTCGCTGATATATTATCGCGCCAGTACAACCACGGAGGAACGGATGACAACTTACAAGGCGGCGGTGATAGGCCTCGGTCGCATGGGCAGTACATTCGACGACGATATGGTACATGGCGGATCAGTGTTCCTGCCATACTGCCACGGGCCGGCCTATTTTAACTCGCCCAATGTCGACCTCGTCGCAGGGGCCGACCTACACGACGGGCAACGAGAGGCGTTCGGTGAGCGGTGGCAGGTTCCTGACACTCACCTGTACACCGATTACCGCGAAATGCTCGCCAACGAGAACCTCGACATCGTCAGCGTATGCACAAGCGCACGCGCACGCTCACAAATCGTGCAGGACGTGGCCCGGGCCGGCGTCAAGGCGATCTGGGCGGAGAAGCCAATCGCCCTTTCACTGGAAGAGGCCGACACGATGGTTCGGGTCTGCCGCGAGGAAGGCGTGGCCCTGGCCATCAACTGCGCCCGCAGATGGAACCCGCTGTACACTCAGGCAAAACGCATCATCGATGAAGGCCAGATCGGCAAGGTGCTTCAGGTCACGGCACACGCGTCGTGCACCTTATCTCATAATGGGAGCCACCTGCTGGACACGGTGCGTTTCCTTGCCGGTGGCGACGTACAGTGGGTAGTCGGGGAGATGGAGTCGGACGAGGCCGCAGCCAGCGACGACGATATCGCGGGTAACGGCTACCTGGCCTTCGACAACGGCGCTCGGGCGTTCATACGCAGCATGCCCTCGGGCGCGGCCCAGTGGAACTTCGACATTATGGGCGAGGAGGGCATGATCCGATCGGTGGGCGACACCCGCGAACTGGAGCTATTCGCCATGACCTCGACCGATTTCCCGGTATTTTCAGACTCGCCCTATCGCCCACCAGGTAAGGGCCATGTGGCCAGGTATCCATTCCCATGGCCCACGACAATCCCGGGCATGGGACTCACCATCGTCAACGATTTGGTCAATTCGATCGAGACCAGGACACCCCCAAAGTGCTCCGGCGAGGATGGCCTACTAGCCCTTGAGACGGCCATAGCCCTTCGAGAGTCACACAGGCGCGGGATGTCCAAGGTCAACGTGCCACTCGAGGACCGCAGTCTGCAGATACTGTCGGCAGGTATCCGTGGTGACGACCAGCCGTATCGCATCCTCCACGAGGGCGTGCCGCAGGCAAGATAACACCACCGCAGAGATCGCAAAGAGCGCCGAAATTCCAGTTGTTTTTCGGCGCGTTCAGCGTTCTCTGCGGTAAGTCCGGTTTACGCCATTCCCTTCTCCCCCAGGAAGGCACTGATCCCGTTAAGGAAGAAGTTGGAAGCGCGGTCGGCGACTATCAGATCAATGCCCAGATAGCGCTTCCCCTTCGATTCGACGGCGGCGCGGACGCGGGCCACTCGGTGGTCTGGGGCTACCTCCCGTAGCTCTGGTATTCCGGCCTGGCAATACTAAGAGCCTCAGGCATTAGATATCCAGGCTGGCGTTAGTGGTGGCGCCGAATCCCAGACCCTTGTCCTTCAGGCTCACGTGGCCTTGACCGCCTATGATGATGTGGTCGAGCACCTCGATATCCACCATCTCCGCGCCTGCGACGATCTTGCGCGTAATGAGGATGTCCTCGGGGCTGGGCGACGGGTCGCCCGAAGGGTGGTTGTGGACTACTATAAGCGCCGGGCAGTTCTCCCGGATGGCTGGGCGCAACACCTCCGCAACCCTGACGATGGACGAATTGACGTTGCCAATGTACACGCCGTGGATACCGAGCACCTCGTTCTTGGTTGATAGCAGCAACACCCGCAGGTGCTCCTGATCGAGGAAGCCCATCTCCGCTGCTAACAGGTTCGCCACATCCTATGGAGAACGAATTACGGGCCGGTCCTCGGGGCTTAGCGACACTAGCCGCCGTCCCAGCTCAACGGCCGCGAGGAGCTGGCAAGCCTTGGCATCGCTGATGCCGTGGAATGCGCTCAACTCGCCGTAACTGATTCGTCCAAGCCCGGCCAATCCACCAACCTCGGCCAGCATACGCCTGGATAAATCCAGCACGTTTTCGCCCGTGGTTCCGGTCCTGAGCAGAATCGCTAACAGTTCTGAGTTGCTGAGCGCCCCG
>Ga0209403_10002577_pt1 | contig 21464 bp, 16 predicted proteins | sample ArcticOcean_MG_C_8_FD_187440 | JGI IMG/M metagenome (GOLD analysis project Ga0209403, IMG submission 187440) | Marine microbial communities from western Arctic Ocean - ArcticOcean_MG_CB11_86 (SPAdes) (version 2) | ecosystem: Environmental > Aquatic > Marine > Oceanic | place: Arctic Ocean... | reverse complement strand
CGGAGCCCGAGCCTGTGGTGGCCGCGGTCACGCCGGAGCCCCCGCCGCCACCGCCGGAGGTCAAGCCCGAACCCGAGCCGCCGGTTGCGCCTCAGGCCCCGCAGGCCCCTCAGACCAGTGTGCCCAAGCCTCGCGCCAAGCCGGCGCCGGCACAGCCCAGTTTCGATTCGCTGCTGAAAAGCGTGGTTGAAGATGAGCCCGAGAAGAAACCGCAACCCGAGCCCGAGTTCAACACCCTGCTGGCCAATGTGGCGGACACACTGCCGCCCAAGCCGAAGACCGAAACACGCGACCGGCCGCAGCGGACAAGTACGATGAAATTGGCACTGGCCAATCAGATTGCCGCGGAGATCAAGACCCGGGTGGAAGCGAATTGGAGCGTGCCGGCGGGCGTGCGTGATGCCGGCGATCTGGTGGTTACCATCCGCATCCGCCTGGGCCGTGACGGCGCCGTGCAAAGCGCCGAAATTCTCGACGCCAATTACGCCGAGGATCCAAATTTCCGCGCAATGGCTGAAAGCGCCCGACGGGCGGTTCAGAGAGCGAGCCCGATCAAGGCGTTGCGGCGCTTTGGCTATGACTATAATGAGTGGCGCGATGTCACGATGACATTTCGCCCGCCGGTATAAGGTGCGATTATGACAGACGTGATGATAACAATGGCGAATGGGCACCAGCGATGACGCAGCGGAGACGTAACGCATGATTTGGCAGGCCCGCAGGGAACCAGGCAAGTCCGCGATTTGCCGCCGCGGCGTGCCGGCGCGCGCTCTTGTCTCGCTGGTTGCAATCTTCTTCTTTTCTATTGCCATACCTCTGATGCCGGCGCGGGCGGATCTGCGCGTCGATATCACGCGCGGGCAAGTAGAGCCCATGCCGGTCGCTGTATCCGATCTATTCGGCGAATCCGAAGACGCGGCCAAATTTGGCCGCAGAATCGCCGAAGTCGTCGCGCGCAATCTGGAACGCTCCGGCCTGTTCCGTCCGATTGATCAGCGCGCTTATATTCAGCGCCCCGAAGCCATGCTGAGCGGGCCACGATTTGCCGATTGGCGTCAGATCAACGCCCAGGCGCTGGTGACCGGCAAAGTGCGAATCGTCGCCGGAGACAAATTAGAGGTCGAATTCCGCCTGTGGGATATTTTTGCCGAACAGCATTTGGTCGGATTGCGCCTCGGCAGCGTCACCAGCCAGTGGCGCCGCATCGCCCACAAAGTGACCGATGCCATCTATGAGCGGCTCACAGGCGAGGTCGGTTATTTTGATACCCGTATCGTCTATATCGCTGAAACCGGCCCGCTCGACGCGCGCATTAAGCGTCTCGCGATCATGGACCAGGACGGCGAAAATTTGCGTTTTCTGTCGGACGGCAAACAGCTGGTGTTGACGCCGCGTTTTTCGCCCACCGCGCAGGAAATCACCTATCTTTTCTACGACCAGGGCATCCCCCGGGTATATTTGCGCAAGATCGATTCGGGGCAGCAGGAAGTGCTGGGCAATTTCCCCGGCATGACGTTCGCGCCGCGTTTCTCGCCCGACGGCAACAGCGTGGTGCTGACCTATGCGGCGGACGGCAATTCGGATCTATTCGAGATGGATTTGCGCAGCCACAAAGTGCGCAGACTGACTGATAACGGCGCGATCGACACCGCGCCCTCCTATTCGCCGGATGGCCAACAGATTGCCTTCGAATCCGACCGCAGCGGCGAACAGCAAATTTATATCATGGCGCGCGAAGGCTCGAAGGCGCGGCGCATTTCCTTCGGCACGGGCCGCTACGGCACCCCGGTTTGGTCACCTCGCGGAGATTTGATTGCTTTCACCAAGAGCTATAGGGGCCGATTTTCCATCGGCGTGATAAAACCGGACGGCACGGGAGAGCGAATTTTATCGCAGGATTACCTTGTGGAAGGGCCGACTTGGGCACCGAATGGGCGGGTGTTAATGTTTTTTAGGCAGAGCGAACGCAATCCAGACAGCTCGGAATTGGTCACCGTCGACATCACTGGCCATAACGAGAGGATATTGTTCACAACCACGGCGGCGTCCGACCCGGCTTGGTCGCCCTTGATCCCATGAATATCCAGAGTTATAAGTCTTCATTCCTATTTGGCCGGTTCATAAAAATTAATGGGTATTACATACCGGCAATCACAAATAAGACCCTTTTAAACTTGTTTTTCCATTGGCTCGGCAAAACAGGCCGGAATACATACCGCGCGCTATGCACTTCGTCCGAGCCATCGGCAATCTGAATCATATTTGAGGGAGCGACCTGATGTGGAAGAGAAATTTTGGAGCAAAACGGATGGTGGCTTTGGCCGCCGTATTGCTGATTGCGGCGGCGTGCGAAAGCACGTCGGATGATACTGCCGCGACCGCCGGCGACGGCGACTCGACGGAGACTTCGTCCGCGAGCAGCGATTCCTCCGCGAGCAGCGATTCCGGCGGCGGTGGCGACGTGGATGTTGCGGCGGTCGATTCCTCAGCTCCCATTCCCGGGACCCAGGAAGACTTCGTGCAAAATGTTGGCGACCGTGTGTTCTTTGAATATGACAGCGCGGTTTTGACGCCGGATGGGCGGCGCACCTTGGAACGCCAGGCCGAGTGGCTGCGGCTTTTCCCGGAGCATAACGTCATGATCGAAGGCCATTGCGACGAGCGTGGAACGCGCGAATATAACTTGGCGCTCGGCGAACGCCGCGCTTCGGCGGCGCGCGATTATCTGATCGCCTTCGGCATGGATCCGGCGCGCCTGACCACCACCAGCTACGGTAAGGAACGCCCCTACGCGCTCGGACACAATGAGGAAGCTTGGAGCCTCAACCGGCGCTCGGTCACGGTGGTGAACTAACTCGGAGCTGTCGGCATAGCGGCAGGGAGTAGCCGATGAAGGCGCTAAATGCGGTTCTGCTATGCGGCGGACTGGTGATTTTTCTCGCGCTTTCGCCGGCCGCCCATGCGCAGACCGACACGATAGTTCTGCGCAACCAGATCAAGCTTCTCAAAGGCAACCTCGCTTCGCTGTCCAAGCAATTTCAAGACTTGCAGCAATACGTTTTCACAAACGGTGGGGGCGAAGCGGGCGCGAATAATGCGGCGGCATCGGCGAGCAACTCGCCGGTTGCCAGCGACGACATTTCTGGTCGGCGACTGGCGGTGGTCGAATCGCGGCTCGATCAGATCGATCAAAACGAGATGCGCAAGATCGAAGGCCAATTCGATGAGTTGCGGTACCTTATCGAGCGCATGGACGCACGTCTTGAGAAGCTGGTAGCGGATGTAGATTTCCGTTTAACCGCGCTCGAATCCACACCCCAGGCCAGGGCGGGGAGCGGCCAGGCTCCCGGATTTTTGGACCGCGCCGACAGCGATCCGACACGGTCCGGCGGCGCGGGTTCCCTCGTCGACCCCGATGAAGAATATAAGCCATCGGGCGGCCCGCGCATTCTCGGCACTATCCCGCTTGAGGACGGCGTGGTCGAACCGGTCGCGCCCGAGCCTGAGCAGACGGCGCATGCCTCTGTCCTGCCGGACGGCACGCCGGAAGAACGATACAAATACGCTCTCGGCCTGCTGCGCAAAGCACGATATGACGAAGCCGACCGCGTGCTCGGCGCTTTCATCGAGGTGCATGGCGATCATCCGCTGGCCGACAACGCTTCTTTTTGGCGCGGCGAGACCTTCTACGCCAGAAAGATGTTCGGCGATGCGGCGCGCATCTATGCGACCAATCTCCAGCGCTATCCCGAGGGCGGAAAAGCGCCCGACAATTTGGTGAAGCTGGGCATGGCGCTGGAAAATTTGGAGCGCACGAATGAGGCTTGCCAGGCGTTTGCGGAGCTCGACCGCAAATTTCCCGACATGCCGGCAAATGTGCGCCAGGCGGCGGATCGCGGGCGTAGCGCGGCAAATTGCCCGTAGCGGGTTCGCGCCCGCGCAGCGGGCAGTCAAACTGATTTCATGAAGACGCCTCACATCGTTCCACCGGAGTGCGCGCCGCTTTCCGCCAAACGACTGAGCCACATCGAGTTCAGCCACTTGATGGCGCAGGCGGGTCCGTTCGAGCCGGCCCCGCATGTTGCCGTCGCGGTTTCAGGCGGCTCCGACAGCCTGGCGCTTTGCTTGCTCGCCGCTGCCTGGGCGCGCCGGCGCAGGGGCCGGGTCACGGCGCTCACCGTTGAGCACGGCCTGCGTCCCGAATCTGCGGCAGAGGCCGCGCAAGTGGCGCGCTGGCTCAAGGCGCGCGGTATCGCCCATTGCCTCCTGCCGTGGCGCGGTGAGAAGCCCAAGAGCGGCGTTCAGGCGGCGGCGCGGACGGCGCGGCTGGCCCGCTTGGCCAAATGGTGCGCTCGCCACCATGTCCTTCATCTTTTGAGCGGGCACCAATTGGAGGATCAAGCGTCAACCGTCTTGCTCAGACTCTCTGCCGGCAGTGGCGGCACCGGCCTGGCGGCCATGCCGTTGGTGCAGGATCTGGAAGCCGAAGACGGCAGTGCCGTGCGCCTCATTCGCCCGCTCCTCTCCGTGCCCGAGTGCCGCCTGAAGGCTGTGCTACGCGACAACGCGCAAGCTTGGCTCGACGATCCGTCTAACCGTAATCCAGCCTATGCCCGCACCAGACTGGCGGCGGCGCTTGAGACGTTGAGCGGCGAAGGCATGACGGCGCCTCGCCTGGCCCGCACGGCGCGCCGCGCCGGACAAGACCGGGCAGCACTCGACACCACTTGCGGTGAACTGCTGGTACGGGCCGCTACACCACACCCGGCTGGCTTCTTTCGGCTCGATTGGAGCGCCTGGCGCGGCGCGGCGGACGCGGCGTCTCTGCGCCTCTTGGGTCGCCTAGTTGCAACTGTCGGCGCGCGCCCATTCGGCGCGCGCCTAGAGCGCCTGGAGCGCTTGTTCGAGCAGTTGCGCACTACCTATCCAACGCGCGCTGCCACCCTTGGCGGCTGCCGTATCGTGCCTTACCGCGGCCGGCTATTGATTTGCCGCGAGCCCGCTGCAGTTGGCGAGGCCCTGACGATGAATCCGGGCGACAAGCGGGTGTGGGACAATCGCTTCCGCGCCGTCGTACCGCGGCTCGCAGAATTCCGAGGAAAATGCACGCTTGCGCGGCTGGGGTCTGAGGGGATTACGCAGTTGCGCCGAGTGATGGCCGATGGCGAAACGGCGCTAAAGAATATTCCGGCACCGGCGCGCCCGGCGCTTCCGGCGTTTAGGGACCTTGACGGGCTGCTCGCGGTACCCCATCTAAATTATGTCAGATCGCCCGCTGAGCGGGGATTCCAAGCAGAGTTTTATCCGGTGGAAAACCCTGGTGGGAACGTTTTTGGTCCGATCGCGTGAGAGAAGGCACTACAAATTCAGGAATTATTGTACTAAACCGGTATATTATTGAATATTAAGTGGCAAATCGTGGCGATATTGGCGGTAACTTGCTGCTTATATCGAGCCGTCGGTAGATAGCCGGCCCATCATCTGGTTGCGACGACTAGCGCCACGAAGGGAATGAGGACATTCGATTGGGTAGCTTCGGCAAGAACATAGCGCTTTGGATCATCATCGGACTGCTGTTGGTAGCGCTGTTCCAATTATTTCAGGGCGGCTCAACGCGCAACCCGAGCCATGAATTGGCATTTTCTGAATTCGTGACGGATGTCGAAAACGGCAAGGTTTTGGATGTCACCATTCAAGGCCAGACGCTGACCGGCCACTATGTCGATGGCCGGGAGTTCAATACCTTTACCCCGGACGACCCGTCGCTGGTGGCGACGCTACGCGCCCACAATGTACAAATTACCGCTGCGCCGATCGAAGGCGGGGTGCCGTTCCTCAGTATTCTGTTGTCTTGGTTCCCGATGCTGCTTCTGGTCGGTGTCTGGATCTTTTTCATGCGCCAGATGCAGTCGGGCGGCGGCAAGGCAATGGGTTTCGGCAAATCGAAGGCCAGGCTTTTGACCGAGCGCCAAGGCAAGGTGACATTCGACGATGTCGCTGGGATAGATGAGGCCAAATTGGAACTCGAAGAAATTGTTGAATTTTTGCGCGATCCGCAGAAGTTTCAAAAGCTAGGCGGTAAGATTCCCAAAGGCGTGCTGCTTATCGGGCCTCCCGGAACTGGTAAGACCCTGTTGGCGCGCGCCATTGCCGGCGAAGCGAGTGTGCCGTTTTTCACCATATCGGGTTCGGATTTCGTCGAGATGTTCGTCGGCGTCGGCGCCAGCCGCGTGCGTGATATGTTCGAGCAAGGCAAAAAGAACGCACCCTGCCTGATTTTCATCGATGAAATCGATGCCGTCGGCCGGCACCGCGGCGCCGGCCTCGGCGGCGGCAATGACGAGCGCGAACAAACCCTCAACCAATTGCTGGTTGAGATGGACGGCTTCGAGGCGAACGAAGGCGTGATCCTGATCGCCGCGACCAACCGTCCTGATGTTTTGGATCCGGCACTGTTGCGCCCGGGCCGTTTCGACCGCCAGGTCGTCGTGCCCAATCCGGACGTGCTGGGCCGCGAAAAGATCCTGAAAGTGCATATGCGCAAGGTGCCGCTGGCGCCGGACGTGAACCCGCGCACCATCGCGCGCGGCACACCGGGATTCTCCGGCGCCGATTTGGCCAATCTGGTCAATGAGGCGGCGCTCCTCGCGGCGCGGCGCGGCAAGCGCGTCGTGACCATGGCCGAATTCGAGGACGCCAAGGACAAGGTCATGATGGGCGCCGAGCGCCGCTCGATGGTGATGACCGACGAAGAGAAGCGCCTGACCGCCTATCATGAAGGCGGGCACGCGATCGTCGCTGTCAATATGCCGGCGTCCGATCCGATCCACAAAGCGACCATCATCCCGCGCGGCCGCGCGCTCGGCATGGTCGTGCGCTTGCCGGAAGGCGACCGCATATCGCTCAGCCGCGAGAAACTGGAAACCGATATCGCCGTCGCCATGGGCGGGCGCATCGCTGAAGAAATGATATTCGGCTACGACAAGGTCACGAGCGGCGCCTCATCGGACATTAAGATGGCGACCCAGATCGCGCGCAGCATGGTGACCCAGTTCGGCATGTCCGACGAAATGGGCCCGCTGTCCTACAACGAAGACGAACAGGAAGTGTTTCTCGGACATTCCGTGACTCAGACCAAGCATGTGTCCGAAGAAACCGCCAATGCAATCGACCGCGAAGTGCGCCGCATTGTCGATGAAGGCTATAAGCGTGCACAGGATATCTTAAGCGCCAATGAGGATCAGCTTCATAGTCTGGCAAACGCGTTGCTCGAATATGAATCGCTGAACGGCGATGAGATCAACACGATTCTTCGCGGCGAGACTTTATCACGGCTGGATGATGATGACCCGCCGCCGCGTCGCGGCAAACACGGCACTGTACCAAGCTCAGGCGATACCAAAGGCACCGGCGGTTTCGAACCCAAACCGCAACCTGGTGCCTAACACCACGGTTTTGACTGCTGCGCCGCTGCCGACCGCGTTCGGATGAACGCTTCTTCTCCATCTGAACTGAATTGGCCGAAGGTTCGCGACGGCGCCCGTTTCTATTTGCGCCCGCTGACGGCGCTGCCAGTCGCCGCCAGCTCCGCCGACCGGTTCGAGTTTATTGCCGCCAGCGCTGGGCAAGAAACCCGGATGCGTCTTGACCGCGCCGATCTGTTAGCCGGTGCCGGCCGGGCCGGCGGAGCGCTGCAACACCGCATTTTGGCCCTGTTGGCAGGCATAGACGCCACGCGCGGCACTGTTTGCGGCCTCGCGATGGATAGCCCGCGCGTCATGGGTGTGCTCAATGTGACGCCCGACAGCTTCTCCGACGGCGGTAAGAATTTCGATCGCCGCACGGCCATCGCCGCGGCGGTGGACATGTGCGAGGCCGGCGCCGATATCATCGATGTCGGCGGCGTTTCAACCCGCCCCGGCTCAGTCGCGCCGTCCGAGGCCGATGAGTTGGACCGTGTGATACCGGTGGTCGCGGCACTGGCCGATGCCGGTGTAATCGTTTCCATCGATACCCGCCGCGCCGCGGTGATGGACGCCGCGTTACAGGCAGGCGCCAAAATCATAAATGACGTTTCGGCGCTGACAGCGGATCCAAACAGCCTGAACGTGGCGGCACACTTTGCGGCGCCGGTCGTCTTGATGCACATGCAAGGCACGCCCGAGATCATGCAAGACGTGCCCACTTACGATCATGTGGCGCTCCATATATTCGATTACCTGGAAGGGCGCATCGAAGCCTGTGTAGCGGCCGGCATTGCGCGCCACCGGTTGATCGTCGATCCCGGTATCGGCTTCGGCAAGACGATGGCGCACAATCTGCAAATTTTGCGGGATGTCGGCATTTTTCGCGCCCTCGGATGTCCGCTATTGATAGGCTTGTCGCGCAAATATTTCATTGCCCGCCTCAGCGCCGGCGAGGCCGCCGAGGGGCGCGTGCCGGGATCGATCGCCGGCGCTTTGCATGCGATTTCGCAAGGTGTGCAGATCGTTCGAGTCCATGATGTGCGCGAAACCGTTCAGGCGCTGAAGGTTTGGCAGGCCATCCGCGGCGACACGCCGGGCACGGAATCGCCGTAATATGGTATTACTGACAACTGGAGTCGCGCAGCGCGGCTGTGATCGCCGAGGCAGGTGACGGACGATGGCGAACAAACTGTTTGGCACAGACGGCATACGTGGCACGGCGAACAAGCCGCCGATGACGGCGGAGATCGCACTCAGCGTGGGCGAGGCCGCGGGTGCGCAATTCCTGCGCGGCGATCATCGCCACCGCGTCATCATCGCCAAGGATACTCGCCTGTCGGGTTATATGCTGGAGCCGGCGTTAACAGCCGGTTTCATATCCGTCGGCATGGACGTGATCCTGGTCGGCCCGTTGCCAACGCCGGCAGTTGCCATGCTGACGCGCTCGCTGCGTGCAGATATCGGTGTGATGATCTCTGCCTCTCACAATTCCTATGAAGACAATGGCATCAAGTTGTTCGGCCCCGATGGCTACAAGCTTTCGGATGAGGTCGAGGCGGCGATCGAAGCGCGCATCGGCAATGGCGATGTGGCGCACCGCGCTGCGCCGGCACAGCTCGGGCGGGCCAAACGGCTCGAGGACGCGGAAGGCCGCTATATAGAATTCGCCAAAAATACCTTTCCGCGCAATCTGCGTCTCGACGGGCTAAAAATCGTTGTCGATTGCGCCAACGGCGCGGCCTACAAGGTGGCCCCCAGCGTGTTGTGGGAACTGGGCGCGGAAGTGGTCTCGGTCGGTGTCGAGCCCGATGGTCTGAATATAAACAAAGGCTGTGGCTCGACCCATTGCGGCGTCATGCAAGCCGCCGTCGTCGCGCATGGCGCCGATCTCGGCATAGCGCTCGACGGCGACGCCGACCGCGTCATTATGTGCGATGAGACCGGCGCGTTGCTGGACGGCGATCAAATCATGGCCCTGGTCGCGGACTATTGGGCGCGCACCGATCGACTGCGCGGCGGCGGCATCGTCGCCACCGTGATGTCAAATCTCGGTCTCGAACGCTATCTCAAGAAAATTGGCCTGACCCTGGTGCGCACCAAAGTGGGAGACCGCTATGTGGTCGAGCATATGCGCCAATTTGGCTTCAATCTCGGCGGCGAGCAGTCCGGCCATATTATACTTAGCGACTACGGCACCACCGGCGATGGTTTGATCGCCGCCCTGCAGACCTTGGCCGTGCTGGCGGCTTCCGGCCAGCAGGCGAGCGAAGCGGCGCGGTTGTTTACGCCCATTCCGCAAATGCTGCGCAATGTGACCTATGGCCAGCAGGATCCGCTCGACTTCACCCAAGTGAAAAGCGCGATTGCCGAAGGAGAGTCGCGTTTGGGGCAGGACGGCCGGTTGCTGATCCGCAAATCGGGGACGGAGCCTGTCGTTCGCGTGATGGCCGAAGGCGACGATGAAAACCTGGTCAACGAAGTCGTCGGCGACATTGTCAGCGCCATGCATGAGGCGGTGCAGTGACTATCGAAACAAGCTTAGAGGCATGCGCCGGAGCGACGGCCAGGTGAAAGGCCGCGTCCTAATCGTCGCCGGGTCGGATTCCGGCGGCGGCGCCGGTATTCAAGCCGATGTGAAGACGGTCACGGCGCTCGGCGGTTATTGCGGGACGGCAATCACCGTGCTGACCGCGCAGGATACCAAAACCGTCGCCAAGATTGAGCCGGTGTCCGCCGATATGGTGGCACGGCAAATGCACATGATGCTCGATGATATCGGTGTCGATTGCATCAAGACGGGCATGTTGTACAGCTACGATATCATTGAGGCCGTAGCTGAGGTGATCGATGCAAAGGCGATGGACATACCCTTGGTCGTCGATCCGGTGCTCGTCGCCAAAAGCGGCGACCGGTTGCTGGAAGAAAACGCTCTGGAGGCCTTCAAGGCCCGTATGATTCCGCTCGCCACCGTCATCACGCCGAATATTCCCGAGGCAGAAGCGCTCACCGGAACCACCGTTAAAACCCGTGAAGATATGGTACGTGCCGCCAAAATCTTGCACGGCCAGGGCGTGCCCGCCGTGTTACTCAAAGGCGGCCATATGACCGGTGATCTGCTGACCGATATTTTACAAACCGAGGACGGTACAGAGTTGTTCGAAGCCGGGCGAATTCAAAGCACACAAACGCACGGCACCGGCTGCACGCTGGCTTCGGCGATCGCCACCGGCATTGCCCAAGGCATGCAATTGCGCGATGCCGTCAGGCGGGCGCGCGAATATGTGCGTCGGTCGATTATCGCCGCACCGGGTTTTGGTAGCGGGCACGGCCCGTTGGATCACACCGTGACGGTGCGCCCGCTCGACGATTATTGAAGGCGCAATAATCGGGTGGGCGTCGGTTTACCGCTGGTCTAGGTTGCTGTTGAATACGAACAGCGGAAAGCGGACAGCGCCATGAGTGAAATTACCGAGTTGCAGCATCAATCGCGCGATTACGCCCGGGTCGAACGCGCGATTTCATATCTCGAAGAAAATTTCCGCGATCAGCCGGAACTGGAGACGGTTGCCGAAGCGGTCGGCCTGAGCACCGCCCACTTTCAGCGCATGTTCAAGCGCTGGGCCGGAATTTCGCCGAAGCGCTTTGTCCAGTATTTGACCCTTGATCACGCCTGCCAGCGCTTAGCGGATTCGGCTTCCGTGCTGGATGCCAGCTATGATGCCGGCCTTTCCGGGCCGGGCCGTCTGCATGATTTGTTTGTTACCTACGAGGCCATGACACCCGGCGATTACAAACGCGATGGCGACGGCGTCGGGATCGTCTATGGCGTTCACCCGAGCCCGTTCGGGCCATGTTTCATCGGTGAAACCGAACGCGGAGTCTGTGCCCTCAGGTTTGCCGACGATGCGGCATCGTTGGCGCCGCTCGAGGATTTCAAACAGCGCTGGTGCAACGCGGACTTTCGCGAGGATCATCATCAGACCGCCGGGACCGCGGCGCGCATTTTCGGCGCCGCTGGTGGGGAGCTTGCGCTCGACCTACGCGGCACTAATTTCCAACTCAAAGTGTGGGAGGCGCTTCTGCGCATCCCGTCCGGCGCCGTCGTTTCTTACGATGCCCTGGCCGGCGCGCTCGACAAACCGGGCGCGGCGCGCGCCGTCGGCAGCGCGGTCGCAGCCAATCCGGTGTCCTATTTGATTCCCTGTCACCGGGTGATCCGTAAATCCGGCCGGTTCCACAATTATTATTGGGGCCCGGAGCGCAAGCGCGCGATGCTGGCCTGGGAAGCGGCGCATTTCGCACCGGCGGCGTGAAATGGCGGCCTGAAATATTGACCTTTCGCCTTGGCGGCGGATGGCGGGAGACGTAAAATCGCCTCCGCCAGTGGATAAAATCTAACATATGGCACTCATACGACGGCCTCCCAAGTTCACCTGGGTGGGCGCCCGGTGCGCCGTGATGCGGTGCCATCACAAGCATCGGGCAATGTAGCCGGTGGACTTGGGAGGCCGCCTGAAGGGTCCCCTATCCCGGCTTCTCGATGCGTCGAACGCCCTTGACGATGGCACCGCATGGCCTGCGAGCGCTCTCCTGCCGAGAAACCGGGATAGGGGATCGTATGGGTGCCATATGTTAGATTTTATCCACTAGACCGGAGGCGCTCATGTTTCATTGCTATCTCGACGATTTCACCGAAGGCTCGATATTCGAGACCGAGGGAAAAACCCTGAGCGAGGCCGAAATTCTCGAATTCGCCTTCAAATACGATCCACAGTCCTTTCACATGGATGTCGAGGCGGCGAAGAACGGGCCCTTCGGCGGCTTGATTGCGAGCGGTATTCAGACCATGGCCATCGGCTTGCGGCTGTTGCTTCAGGCGCAAGTGTTTGCGCCGGGCGCCAGTATGGGCTCACCCGGCATGGACGAATTGCGCTGGCTGAAGCCGGTTCGTCCGGGCGATACATTGCGTCTGCGTGGTGAGGCGCTTGAGGTGAAGCCGTCCCGTTCCAAGCCTGATCGGGGGATTCTTAAATATCGCATGACGATCTTCAATCAACATGGCGAAGACGTCATGAGCATGCTGGGAATGCAAATCATCAAGCGCCGGACCACCGACTGAGCACAGCATGATAACAGCGCCGAACAAGGAGCGCGCAATCGCCATCTGGCTGTTCGTTCTGTGCGCCATGATCTTCGCCATGGTTTTGCTGGGCGGCGCCACGCGCCTCACCCATTCCGGCCTATCGATGGTCGAATGGCGTCCGTTGTTCGGTATTTTGCCGCCGATGAGCGAAGCGGCTTGGCAGAACGTGTTTCAGCAATATCAAGAATTTCCAGAATATCAGAAGATCAATTTCGCTATGACTCTGGCAGAGTTCAAACGGATTTTCCTGTTTGAATACAGCCACCGCGTTCTCGGCCGGGCGATCGGCGTGGCGTTCGCCCTGCCATTTCTCTATTTCCTGCTGCGTCGGCAATTGTCGTGGCACTTGGCGCCGAGGCTCGCCGTCATGTTCGTGCTAGGCGCGCTACAGGGCCTGCTCGGTTGGTACATGGTTCAGAGCGGCCTGGTGGAGCGCCCCGATGTCAGCCCTTATCGCCTGACCGCGCATCTCGGCCTTGCCGTGATCATCTATGGCTACATGCTATGGACGGCGATGTCGCTCCTACAGCCAGTCCGGCGCGCCCCGCTGGCCGTTGGCCGGGGCCGGGTGTTGCGGATCGTCGCGCCAATCGTGACCGGAGCGATTTTTCTCACAATCTTGTCGGGCGGCTTTGTCGCCGGCAACGACGCTGGGCTCGCCTATAACAGCTTTCCCCTCATGGACGGCAGATTCGTGCCGATGGATATCTTCCGGCTCGAACCCTGGTGGCGCAATTTTTTCGAAAACCTACCCTTGGTGCAGCTCGATCACCGCCTGCTCGCCTTGCTGGTGATTATCGCCACGATAATTGTTTGGCTCGCCGGCCTGCGACAGCCGCTTTCTAGGGGTGCGCGCCGCGCGATTGGCGCCTGGGCGGTGGTCGCCCTGGCTCAACTCGCTCTCGGCATTTCCACGTTGCTGTTATTCGTTCCGGTGCTGCTTGGCGTCGCCCATCAGGCCGGCGCACTTTTGACCTTCACCATGGCGCTCTGGAGCTGTCATGAACTGTCGCGGAGAGGCTAACGGCGGGTGTATTTAGTTCTCCACACCCTTGAGGCCGAATAGCGGGCGGAGATAAATGCCGGCGAAGGTGCCGAGAAGCCCAAATATGATCCACACCCAGCCATGCAGGCTGCCCGACACGACGCCGCTGACAAACGCGCCGATATTGCAGCCAAAGGCGAGACGCGCGCCATAGCCCAACAACAATCCGCCGATCAGCGCGGCGGCGAGCGAAAGCGGCGGGATTCGCATCAACGGGGCAAAACGCCCGGCGAGAGAAGCGGCAAGCGCGGCGCCGAGCACGATGCCAATATTCATCACCGACGTAACATCCTGTTCAATCCCGGCGTTGAGCATGCGCGCCGGATAGGGCCATTGCCAGAATGCCCAGGCCGCGACGTCGAGGCCGGCGGCATCAGCGATCTTGGCGCCCCACAGTGTGTAACCCCAGGTGATACCCCAGGGCCGCCCGGCCACAAGCAACGTGGCAACGCTGAGAATCGCCAGGGCAATCGCACCCCATAAGATCGGCCAACGCCCGAACAGGAGGCGTTGGAAAACCTCTTTCCAACTGGCGACGGATTCGCGCTTCTCCAGCGTTCCGTGGCGTTTGCGTTCGATACGGATGGTCACCACGGCTAGGGCAGTGATGAAAGCCAACTGAAGCACCAGGCCGCCTGGCCAGCCCAGTTCGTTGTATAGCGAAACGGCAGCGATTTTCGGTTGCTCCACCCACCAGGGTAGATGCGCCGAGCCGGCGAGTGAACCGGCGATGAAGCCGATCAGAGTCACCATCATGCGGGTGCTTCCGCCGCCCGCGGTGAAGAGCGTGCCCGACCCGCAGCCGCCGCCGAGCTGCATGCCGACGCCAAAGATGAAGGCGCCGGCCATCACCGACACGCCGATCGGCGCCAAGGCGCCGCTCAAGGATTGGCCAAAAACACTGCCGCTGGCGAGAAGTGGCGCGAATACCAGGCTCGCCGCAGCCAGCATAATCAATTGCGCCCGCACGCCGGAGCCGCGGCCTTCCACCAGTAGTCGGCGATAGGCGCCGGTGAAGCCGAACACCGCGTGATAGAGCGAGATGCCGAGGGCGCCGCCGATGAGGTAGAGCGCAGCCTGCCGTCCACCCACTTCGTCGCTCAAATAAACGACGCCGCCCATCAACACCAAAAGCGCTACGCTGAGCGGTAGTATTTGTGGTTGTCCGAGCGCAAACCAGGAAATTTTTCGCACCATTGTGGTCATGCCGTCACTATCGGTAAAGGGCCGCACACACACCAATAAATATCTGTTGATGGGCCCGTGTGGCCCTTTGAATTTACCAGCGCAATGCAGGAATTGCGGCGCGCGGGCGCTCGTTTGCCTTGTGGCAGAGCGCATTCAGAGCAGCGGGGTCTGGCACTTCAAGGCGCGATACACCAAGTTCCTCCGCCAGCAGGCCGCCGGTTACCAGGAGAGAATCAATGCCCGCCGCGCGGGCGCCGGAGATATCGGTTTCCAGCCCGTCGCCCACCGCCAGCACGCGCGCCTTTTGCGCGATGCCCAACATGTCCAGGGACAGGCAGTAAATGAACGGGTAGGGCTTGCCGACATAGGACACGGTGCCACCCATTTGTTTATAGCGCGCCGCCAAGGCGCCGGCGCACAGCTCGCGACTGCCCAGGCGGATCACCTCGCGGTCCGGGTTAACGCATAGCATCGGCAGGCCAAGCGAGACTGCTTCGCTGAGAAATGGCTCATGTGCCGCCAGGGTCGAGCGCTCGTCGCTCAGTCCGATCGCGAGTAGAAAATCAGCCTCCGCCACCGTTGCCGACGGCGTATAATTGAGGCCGTGCAGAAGGTCGTTGTCGTCTGGCGCTGCCAGCAGGAAAAAGCGTTTGCCCAATTTTCCGATGGCCGTCGTGTCGCCGGCTTCGAAGGCGAGCCGCGCTGCTTCGCCGGAGGACAACACGCCGTCATATAGCGTCCGTGCGATGCCTTTGGCTTCCAGGATAGCGGCAACCTTTTCCGCCCGCCGCGGCGCGTTTGACAGAAATATAACCCGTTTGTCGGCGGCGCGGAGATGGCGGACACAGTCGACGGCCTCGCTATAGGCGCCGCCGCCCTGGTGCACCACGCCCCAAATATCGAGAATAAAACCGTCATAGGCTTCGCTGAAATCGGCGAGGCCGGACAGGAGCGGTATGTTCATGTTGTCCAAGGTCCAGTCACGGACAAGCTTCTGTCACAGACTGGCATATTTTGGAAGGGCTAGGTCAGGGCTTGCTTTCGCGCGGTTCGCCGAACAAATAACCCTGCCCAAAGCGGATATTATGGTCGAGAAGCTCAACGAGTTGGGGTTCGGTTTCGATTTTCTCGACGATCATTGTGACGCGTGAATCAACCAGATCTTCTTGCAGGTAGCGCAATTGTTCCAGTCCGCTTTCGGTTCGGGCCAGGGAAATCAAATTGGCCGCATCCACCTTGACGTAGTGGAAGCTGCGTTTGGCAATTTCCACGAAATTGAGATCGAGACGTTCGACGCGATCGATCGAAAAGTTGAACCCCAATTTGGCCAAGCGTTCGAGATTTTCCGCGAATTCGTTGTAATGAGTTTCCACATCGTTCTGTGAAAATTCGAAAATCAAATCGTCCACTAATTCTAGGTTTTCGGATAAAAACTCGATGAATTGGCCGAAAAATGCTTCGTCGCGCAAGGTGTGCGGCGACACGTTGCAGAAGAATCCATAGTCCCGGTTGTGCCGTCGCACTCGGCGCAACAGTTGAATACAGCGGAACAGCAGATTGTTGTCGATAGCGCCGACAAGACCCGCGCGTTCAGCGAGTTCAAGATATTGCTGAGGGCCGATAAAGTTTCCGGCATGGTCTTGGATACGGGAATAGGCCTCATAATATTCGACCCGGCGCGTCGGCAGTGAAACAATGGGTTGCAAAAAAAGGCTGACTCGGGCGCGCTCAAGGGCGTCACGCGTAATGGCAAGTATATCCTGCGCGTTGCTGCTGAGCGGTTGTGAATCCGAGTAATCCTGGTTTTGGCTATCGGGAAATTGCACCGGCTCCGAGTCCGGTGACTGATGCACTGAGCTGCTTAAATTCATATAGCTCGCGCGGTACTCACTGGCGGCTTTGACTGGTGGTGGCGCGGTTTTCTGGGACGGCATATCCGGCGCCGCCGGCGCGGCGTGTTTTTTTGCGCCTTTCTTATTGGTCAATTGAGAGAATAGAGTCCGCAACAGACGCAACTCGCCGAGCACCTCATTGCTGGATCGTGTATTGGCTTCATGGTCTGCCCCCGGAACTCCGAGAGGGTGGCCGCCGCCAAACCGAGTTTTAATTTCGCGTAGTTCATTGCGCGCAAGCTCCAAATTGCGCTGCACAGCCGCGCTGTTGGTCGTAACGGTGCTGAGCTCAGCCGCGATGAAACGACCGCGCCTGTTCTGCACCACACTTTGGTGCCCTAGCGCGCAGACGACCAAGATCGCTGCCCCCGCAAACAGCGCGAGCATGGGTTCGATGCCGGTGCTCAACAGCGGCAGGCCGAATGCGGCGGCGGCCGCGACGGCTATATAACTTAAAGCGACCAGACCATGGAATAAGACGGACATTCTCGAGGTGCGCATTTCCGTTGATGAAGCCCGGAGATTGCCTGGAGAGCCTTGATTTATGGTTAAGATTTCGCATTTATCCGCGACATAAAGTGTGTTGCGGGCGCGGTGAACTTGGCCGTCGCAGGAGTTGTAGGAATTTACGGCCTTATCAAATTACGGGTAAAATCCAGCGGGCGCGTCGCCTTAGCCCTGGTGGCAGGGACCGCTTTGCAAGGAATAATCCTTTCGGTTAAGGTTTCGCCGTCAACGCCGAGGGATAGCCGAAATTCGCGCCGCGTTAGGGGCGCTCAGGGATTGGCCGGAAATCCGCTCGCGCGGCGTGGGTAATTGAGAGGAGAAACACCGCCAGTGCGTGTTGTGGCATTTAGTGCCCTGATCGCCGGAATCGGTGCGATTATTGCTCTCGTGCTCTACCAGGGCGTCGGAGACGTCGCAGCGGCAATTGCAGCGGTCGGCTGGGGGCTGGTTTTGGCCATCCTTTCGCGATTGGTGCCAATCGCCCTTGATGGCTATGTGTGGCGTTTCCTGTTTCCCAGAGACACGCTACGGCCTGTCCTCCTATTGCTGTGGGCGCGCTGGATCGGTGAAGGCGTGAATACCCTGATGCCGGCGTTTCAGGTCGGTGGCGCACTGGTCCGTACCCGGCTTCTGGTTTTGCGCGGCTTTCAGGGAAAAGTTGTCGGCGCCAGCGTCGTCGTCGACCTCACTTTAAGCACCCTGACGCAGCTTCTCTTTACGCTGGTCGGCGTTGGTCTGTTACTGGCGCATTACGGCAACAACGATATCGCCAAAGGTGCCGGCGCCGGCGTCGGATTTGGCCTGGTGTTGGTTATCTTCTTTTGTTTTTTCCAGCATCGCGGCCTGTTTAGTTATTTGGTCGGTATGGTCTCGCGAGTCGCCAAGGGCCGCGATTGGGTAAAAGCGGTCGGCGGTGCTGAGGCGTTGGACGATGCCATCCGCGCGCTTTATCGGCGGCGCTGGGCGTTGACCTTCAACGCCGCCGGGCAAATGATTGCCTGGACTTTGGGGGCGGCGGAAATCTGGCTGGCGCTCTATTTTATGGATATTCCGGTCACCATCGCCGACGCGCTGTTGCTGGAGAGTCTAATTCTAGCGGTGCGGGCGGCTGCCTTTTTTGTGCCCGGCGCGGTCGGCGTGCAGGAGGGCGCGTTTGTCCTTCTCGGCGCTGTCATTGGCATTGGACCAGAGGTCGCTTTGGCGCTTTCACTGATCAAACGGGTGCGAGAATTGGTTATTGGCGCACCGGCACTGATCGCCTGGCAAGTGGCGGAGGGCAAACATCTGTTTTCGCGGCGGCCGGCCGCGGCCATCGAAAAAACGCTTCCGCAGTCTGTTCTGGAGCGTTCGAGCAGCGAGTAAGCGTGTTAGGCGGCGAGATCCTCGCCGGCCAGAGTCCGTCGAATCAACGCCACGGTTTCGGAAATTCCATAGAGTGCGATAAACGAACCCATGCGCGGTCCCTGTTCTTGGCCGAGCAATATTTCGTAGAGTGCCTTGAACCAGTCGCGAAGATTTTCAAAGCCATGGCGTTTGCCGATTTCATAGACTTCACTTTGAATGTCTGCGGCGGTGGCGTCTTCCGGCAGTGCTTCGAGGACTAAAACCAGCTCCTCCAGCGCCTTCGATTCGATCGCCTCCGGCTGGCGGTAGCGCTTATCCGGCTTGACAAAATCGCGGTAGTAATTGATCGCAAGCGCCACAAGTTGGTCGAGTATGGGCGTCGTCTCGGGCGACGCATTTGGCGCGTAGCGGCTGATGAACCCCCAAAGAACCGAAGGATCCTCAGTATTGCACACGCTAGCGAGGTTAAGGAGGACTGCATAACCGATACCGGCCTCCGGCGTCGGCGGCTGATTGGCATGAATATGCCATACCGGGTTTTCCAGCTGCTCCGCCGGGCCCAGTTCGGCGAACTTCTGAAGATGGCTGAAGTAATCGTCGACATGGCGCGGGATCACATCGAAATGCAGGCGCTTGGCGCGGCGCGGTGTGGCGAACATGTAGAGCGACAGACTCTCGCGCGAGCCATATCGCAGCCATTCGTCGATGGTGAGGCCATTGCCGCGGGATTTCGATATTTTTTCGCCGTTTTCGTCCAGAAAGAGTTCGTAGATAAAGCCGGCCGGTGGCGTCGATCCAAGGATTCGACAGATTTTTCCGGATAGCTCGACCGAAGAAATGAGGTCCTTGCCCGCCATTTCATAGTCCACTCCCAGGGCATGCCAGCGCATCGCCCAATCGGCCTTCCATTGCAGTTTGCAATGGCCGCCGGTAACCGGCACTTCGATGCTTTTGCCGTTTTCGTCCTGGTAACACACCGTGCCGGCGTCTTCGTCACGCGCCGTGATCGGCACTTGCAGCACCCGTCCGGTGCTCGGGCAGAGCGGCAGGAACGGGCTGTAGGTGGCTTGGCGCTCCGCACCCAATGTCGGCAGAGTGACGGCCATGATTTTCTCATAATTGCGCAGAACATCGAGAAGTGCCGTATCAAATTCGCCGTCTTGGTAAGCTTGCGTGGAGCTCTTGAATTCATACTCGAAGCCAAAGGCGTCGAGAAACGCGCGCAGGCGGGCATTGTTGTGATGGCCGAAGCTTTCATGGGTGCCGAACGGGTCGGGGACGCTGGTTAGCGGCATGCCGAGATGTGGCGTCATCGCGTCGCCGTTCGGGATATTGCTCGGCACGCTGCGCAAGCCGTCCATATCGTCGGAAAATGCCACCAGCCGGGTCGGCAGGTCCGACAGTAGTGAAAACGCCCTGCGCACCATCGTCGTGCGCGCCACTTCCCCGAACGTGCCGATATGCGGCAATCCCGATGGCCCATATCCGGTTTCGAAGACGACGGCGCCGCTCGACGGCGGGTGCTTCTCGAACCGTTTGGCGAGGTCGCGCGCCTCTTTGAACGGCCAAGCCTTTGCCTCCCGTGCGAACTCGTTGAGCCTGGCTGAATCGCCGGTCATTGCTGGTGGTCCTCAATTAATTCATGTGCGGCGCAAAATGCGTCAAGCGAACTAAGCTCGTCAATGACTATACTGCCAACATGCCGCGAGCCGCCCCTCCCGACCAAGAAAAGCGCACCACAACATCGTCTGTGATGGTGCCTGAGGCGGCGGCTCTGGTGCTGGCGCCGGGGCGCGCCATATGGCTTGGCGTGAGCGGTGAGATCGAAGAGATATCGCCGGGTGAGGCGGCCAGGCGCCTGGCCCAGGGCCCGCCGCCATTTGTCTGTCACGCCCGGGCGATGGCGCGGCGCCTCGGCATCAACGCGTTTCATGCCTATGACCTGTTAGAGCTTTACGCCTTTGTACGTCCGGCGAAATTTTGCCTTCCGACAGCAATCGGTTTGGCCGACGCCTTGTCCTTGCGGCGGCCCAGCGATCATGCTGGCGAAGCCCTGCTATTACTCGACGCCGCGACGGCATTGCTGTCGGCGCTGGCCAATCAAAACGAATCGGCGGAGCAGTGCGAAGGCGACGATGCCACGGTCCGGATCGCCGCCGTCTTGGAGAAAGCGGGGTGGATTTGGAGCGAGGCGGTGTTGCAAGCGCTCGGATCGGCCGCCCAGAAGCGCGGCGCGACGACGGGCACGTCGACCAGCAGTGACAACACGGCCCTGGCCGTCTGGACGCGCCTCAAGGAATGGCAGGATTCAGCGCCCCTCGCCGCGCCAAGCCATTTTGGCGTGAGCAACTCCGAGGCCCGCGCGCGCCTGGCGGAATTGCTGGGTGAAGGCGCCGAGGCGCGTCCGCAACAGGCGGATTACGCTTCTGCGGTGTGCGGCGCGTTTCAGCCGGCAGCGGCGCCCGAAGAGCCGCATTTGGTGCTGGCCGAGGCCGGCACCGGCGTCGGCAAGACGCTCGGCTATATCGCACCGGCAAGTCTGTGGGCGGAGAAGAACGAAGGTACGGTGTGGCTGTCGACTTTCACGCGCAACCTGCAACGGCAAATCGACGGCGAACTGGATCGACTTTTCCCCGACCGCGCCGTCAAGGCCGATAAGGTTGTGGTGCGCAAGGGGCGGGAGAATTATCTCTGCCTGTTGAATTTGGAAGAGGCGGTCAGCCGCAGTGTCCTGGTGCCGGGCGAACGTATAGCGCTGGCGATGATGGCGCGCTGGGCCGAGGCGACGCGCGACGGCGATATGGTGGGGGCAATCGAGGCGGGCCGGCACGCCGACTTCGTGGTCATCGACGGTGATCCGTTGACCGATATCACGGTCC
>Ga0209403_10002572_pt1 | contig 21492 bp, 16 predicted proteins | sample ArcticOcean_MG_C_8_FD_187440 | JGI IMG/M metagenome (GOLD analysis project Ga0209403, IMG submission 187440) | Marine microbial communities from western Arctic Ocean - ArcticOcean_MG_CB11_86 (SPAdes) (version 2) | ecosystem: Environmental > Aquatic > Marine > Oceanic | place: Arctic Ocean... | reverse complement strand
CATGACCCCGTAGAGTACCCACTGGCCTTGCAACTGGGAGGCAGTGAACCCGACGCCATGGCTGTGTGCGCTCAAATGGGAGAGGACGCTGGCTACCATGAGATTAATATCAACATCGGGTGTCCCTCGGATCGGGTGCAGTCCGGGCGATTTGGCGTCTGTTTAATGCGTGAGCCCGACCGCGTAGCGGCGTGTGTCCGGGCGATGTCCAAGGCGATCTCGATCCCTGTCACGGTAAAATGCCGGATCGGCGTCGATTTGGACGACCGCTTCGAGCAACTGGTCAATTTTGTCGACGTGGTCTCTAGTGCAGGTTGTACAGTCTTTATTGTGCACGCACGCAAAGCCTGGCTTTCGGGCTTGAGTCCTCGTCAGAATCGTGAAATTCCGCCTCTTGACTACCCACGGGTGTACCAACTGAAAGCCCGGTTTCCTGAACTGACCATTGTTATTAATGGTGGTATTTGTCAATGGGATCAAGTCCAGACCCACCTCAGCCGAGTCGATGGAGTCATGGTAGGGCGTGAGGCTTACCAGAACCCGTATAGATTAGCGACTGTCGACCACGAGCTTTTTGGATTCACCGGTCCTGTTTTGTCACGTTGGCAGGTACTAGAGTTATACAAGCCGTATATTCGCCGTGAACTCGAACGCGGTGTGCGTCTTAAGCAGTTGTCTCGCCATCTTTTGGGCCTGTTTCAAGGTCAACCAGGCGCGCGCAACTGGCGTCGGACTTTGAGCGAGCGCGGAGCACGCGCTGGCGCGGGAATAGAGGTGATCGATGCCGCTGAGGCCCAAATCCGAAAGGACGGCGACCTGCACTTGGCAAGCCAAGTGACTCAACCGGCACATTTTGCAGCATGAAAAGCGCGATCAAATGGTTATTGTGGCTGTTTGGGGCTGCGATTGTCCTGCTGGGAATCAGTCTGGTTTGGCTCGCCATGTTTTTTGAACCTTCAGATTACCGCGATGAAATTGCGCGGTGGGTCGCAGAGCGTACCGGGTATCACTTTGTGATTGAAGGCGCGGTGTCGGTCGATTTTGAGCATGAGCCAGTACGGGGATTTTTTGTGGATATCGGGGTGCGCGATGCCAAGTTGACCCGGGCGAACGAAATCCCCGGCGAGCAGCAACTACACCTTAATGCTTTGGACTTCTCTGCGGATCTGGGCGATCTTTTGGCCAGCGCCCGTGGCGCACCCCTTGCCGGCAAAGGGCGTTTTGATGTGGTTAATGCAGACTTGCGCAAGCTATTGGCCAAATCTGAAGTGAATTGGAATGCGTTTACGCCGCAGGCCTTCCGTTCGGTTAATGCCACAAGTGACTTTTGGATATCAGGCGATACTTTGTCCCTGACAGGCCTTGAGGTCTCGATGGACGAAACCCAGGTGAGCGGTAATCTGGAAATTGACAATTTGTCAGCGGATCAGACCTTCCACTTCGATCTGAATGCGCCGTCGCTGGATCTGAAAAACATTCTCCAACTGAGTGCCCCCGGGCCTTTTGACGGTCTGATTTTACTGAACCTGCCGGCTATTCTGGTTGCGCAAAGTGAAGTCGCGGGATTACTTAAAATCGGCACGCTACGATCCGGCGGAGTGGTAATGAGTGATGTCGTTATGCCCCTTCGCGCACACGGGGGCGTTGTCGTTTCTTCACCAATCACTGCTGGCTTTTACGGCGGCGAGGCGCGTATCGATACGGTATTGCGGGTCGATGGCGCGCTTCTCGATTTTCGCACCCGACAGCAAATCAGCGAGTGCCGCCTGGGTGAATTGCTTAGTGATCTTGAACTGACTGAAGTGATTGAGGCGCGCGGCAGCCTTGTAGCGAATCTGGCTTTTTCAGGTGTGGATAAGGCCAGTCGAATTCAATCCGCGCGGGGCGTGATTGAGTTCGCTGCGGATCAAGGGCGGATCAAGGGCATTGATCTGCCGACCCTGATAAAGCAATTGGGCCGTAGTTCGGTCGAGATCGCCGATGATTCAATAGGCGAGAGCGCATTTACATCATTGGGGAATATTCGAGCGACTTTGCGAGTTGAGGAAAGCCTACTGATCAATGAAGACCTTGCCTTCCAGGCAGGAGGGCTAGAGGTACGTGGGCGTGGTGGGTTGGCGCTTTTGAGCGAGCAGCTCGATTACCGTATCTCTTTGGCCCTTAACAACCATGAGCTCGCGAGTGTGCTTCCGCCGCCATTTAATAGCGGTATGATTGTATTGCCACTACGGATTAGTGGGCAGTGGCATGCGCCATCGCTGATGATAGATATGCCTCGGATGTTGCAACTGCAGTTTCAGGCAGCGATGGGAGGAGGCTCTGGGCTAGAGACGCCCTTTGTGGATGCCCAAGCTGCCCGCTTAGCGAAGGACCTGGACGCGGAATTAGCCCAGGCTCTGGGTGGAAAACAAGACGCGGCAGCGGAGCAGTGAAGCTTGCGCGTTACGGGCGCTCGGCGAGCGCTACCAGCACAGTTTACACTGCACAACTTTAACAGCGTCGGTGCAACAAGCGTAGCGAGATCGCTTGTTAAAACCTTTGCCCGACCAGGCATTTACTGACAGATGGAGAGATTAATGAGCGACAAGTTGAATAAGGTTAGTTCACGGATTACCCAACCCCGTTCGCAGGGCGCTTCTCAGGCCATGCTTTACGCTACCGGAATGAGTCGAGCGGACATGGATAAGCCACAAGTGGGTATCGCCAGCATGTGGTGGGAAGGCAATCCTTGCAATATGCATCTCAACGATCTTGCGGCCCGTATTGGAGAGGGAGTCAACGATGCCGGCATGATCAGCATGCGGTTTAACACGATCGGGGTGAGTGACGGAATCTCTATGGGTACCGAGGGTATGAGTTACTCGTTACAGTCACGTGATCTGATTGCAGACTCCATTGAAACAGTCATGGGTGGGCAATGGTATGACGGACTCGTGACCGTGCCCGGCTGCGACAAAAATATGCCTGGATGCCTGATTGCTATGGGCCGCGTCAACCGCCCATCACTGATGGTTTACGGTGGCACCATCAAGCCAGGCTATGCCAGCAATCAGACAGTAGATATCGTCTCCGCATTTCAGAGTTACGGTCAGTACATCGCTGAAGCCATCAGCGATGACGAGCGTCAGGAAATTGTCACGCGGGCGTGCCCAGGCGCTGGCGCCTGCGGCGGAATGTATACCGCAAATACCATGGCCAGCGCTATCGAGGCGATGGGTATGTCGTTGCCGTACAGTGCTTCGACCCCAGCCGTGCTGCCGGAAAAAATGGAAGAATGCTTTAAGGCCGGCGCAGCAGTGCGTAAATTGCTTGAGCTCGATCTACGCCCGCGCGATATTATGACCCGGGAAGCCTTCGAAAACGCGATGGTTATCGTAACGGTACTGGGTGGATCAACCAATGCCGTATTGCATCTGATCGCTATGGCCCGAGCAGTCGATGTTCCGTTGGGTATCGATGATTTCCAGAATGTCAGTGATCGCGTGCCCTTCCTTGCAGATCTCAAACCCAGTGGCCAGTATGTAATGGAAGACCTGCATAACGTCGGCGGTATCCCTGCTGTGATGCGTTATCTACTTGCGCAGGGGCTTCTTAATGGTGACGGTATGACTGTGACCGGCCAGACAATAGCGCAAAACCTTGAGCAACTGGCGGATCTGGAAGAAGGGCAGAAAGTGTTTCATTTTGTGGATAACCCAATCAAGGAGACAGGGCACATCCGCATCCTCAAGGGTAATCTCGCACCCGGGGGGTCGGTGGCCAAGATTACCGGCAAAGAAGGGCGCCAGTTCAGCGGGCCAGCTCGTGTTTTTGATGGTGAAGAGGCAATGCTGGGCGCCTTGGAAGAAGGTCAAATCAAAAAGGGCGATGTAATCGTAATTCGGTACGAAGGCCCCAAAGGCGGCCCAGGCATGCCCGAGATGCTGACTCCAACCTCGGCCATTATGGGTGCGGGGTTGGGCTTAGATGTGGCACTGATTACGGACGGGCGTTTTTCGGGCGGCTCACATGGTTTTATCATAGGCCACGTTGTGCCTGAGGCCCAGGAGGGAGGGCCGATTGGGTTAATCAGAGATGGTGACATCATCTGCCTGGACGCAGACGCCAACACGATTGATGTGACCCTTTCCGATGCCGAACTTGCTGAGCGAAAGGCAAACTGGAGCATGCCGGCGTACAAAACCACACGCGGTACGCTTCATAAGTACATCAAAAACGTCAAGACCGCGAGCGAGGGCTGTGTGACAGACGAGTAGAGCGCCTCGGACGCAGACGTTAAGTTTTGCTAAAAGCGTATCCGATCGGGTCAGGGCGCTGGTAAGCCACCGATGGGAGCATCAAATATAAGAGCGATCTAATATTTGAGCGCATTACCGCTAAACGCGACACTGACGGGATCGGTCTCAGATGTGCCAGGGCCAATCGAGCGCCTACTAACGCGAACTTTCAGCGTGGTAGCGAAGATCAGTTCAAACTAATGCGCAATGCCGCGCTAGTTGCCAGCGGCGCTAACGAAAGTGCCAGGACTGCCATCGCGCCAAGAGCGTAAAAGTGCCCAGCCGTAGGCAGCCCGGCCTCAGCAGCCAGAACCACGCTGGAGCCGAAGATCAACACCGGGACATAAAGTGGCAGGACCAACAGAGTCAAAAGCAGGCCGCCACGTTTCACCCCGACCGTCAACGCCATCCCGACTGCACCAATCAGGCTAAGTGTGGGTGTACCCAGCGCCAGTGCGGCCAGTAGCGTTAGTTGCCCGGTAACGCTCATATTGAGAAGTATTCCGAGCAACGGCGCCGCTACAAGGAGAGGTAAGCCGGTGGCACACCAATGGACAAAAACCTTACCCAATACCAGTGCCGAGAGGGGGTGAAGCCCAAGCGCCATCTGTTCTAGCGTGCCATCTTCAAAGTCGGAACGAAAAAGGCCCTCGAGCGCTAACAGGGTTGCGAGCAGCGCCGCTACCCAGACGATTCCCGAGCCGATAAGGGCCAGTTGCGCGGGATCCGATCCCACGCCAAAGGGAAATAGTGTAACCACGATGATAAAAAACAGCACCGGGTTGGCAATTTCAAAGCGATGTCGAACAACCAGTCGGATATCCCGACGGACCAGGGCGACCAGAGCATTACCAAGCGTGGGCGCCATCATGAACTCAATTCGATGGTTGTGATCGGATATTGTCCGATCTTAATGGCTTGGTGACTGGTAAAAATCACCATTCCGCCGGTATCGAGGTGGGTACCGAGCAGGGCTTCGATGTCACTGACTCCTTGCGAGTCGATCGCAGAGCATGGCTCATCGAGAATCCACAAAAGCGCTCTGGCAAGGTGTAGTCGGGCAATAGCAACGCGTCGAAGCTGCCCAGCCGATAGATGACGACATAAAAGATTAGCCGACGCATCCAGTCCTACGCGTTCGAGTACCACATCAATGTCCACATGCTCTTGGACCGGCTGCAAAGAAAGCGCAAACAACAGGTTCTCTCGCGCGGTCAGGTCGAGTTTTAATCCAGGGGCGTGGCCTACGTACGCCAATTGCGCATGGTAGCGGGCGCGATCCTGGCCGATAGGTGCTCCGTCCCACAGTACCTCACCGTACTCCGGCAGGCTAAGGCCGCAAAGGATACGCAACAGGCTGGTTTTGCCTGCGCCATTAGTGCCACGCACTTGGCGGATCTCACCAGGGCGGATCTGGAAGCTGATATCCTCGAATAGCAGACGGGTACCCCGCACGCAACCCAGAGAACGGGCTTCAAGCATGTCCAATTGAATTAAGCCCCATTCGTGGTATTGGTCTTTCGGTATCGATCGGCAATGGTGTGAGATGCGGGTTCACGGACAGATTATGGGGCCAATCCCTTGCACATGCTCCAGCCCGGATTAGAATTGGTGGCGTCCACCGATCTATACTTGAATTGTAGCTACGCTCGCAAAGTGAAGCACAGACATTATCCGACGACTTAAATCTGTTGACCTTAGAAAGTGAGAAGGACCTCATAGCCATCTCAGTTTCTCATAAGGTGGTTATCTTTATGACGTATTTGGGCTATCAATATTCCACAAGCGAGGCGATGATTTGATTAAAACAGTCTATCAATGTCCAGCGAATATCCCGCTACAATGCCTCCGCCTGCCCGATCAGGACTGGAAAATTTATGAAAAACCCCAACACCAAGCGTAATCGACTTCCTGGGCGTGCTAAGGGCCGCGCTGTCGATCCTATTGCACGAGATGAAGTGCTTGAGGCAATCGACGGCATTAGTCAGACAGCGGATCAACTGATCGAATGCCTGCACCGATTACAAGATGCTCATGGGTATTTGTCATCGCAGCATCTGGTGGCGCTGGCAGATGTGCTAAGGCTCGCGCCGACTGAAGTGTATGAAGTAGCCACTTTTTACCATCACTTTGATGTGGTTCGTGAAGGTGAAACCCCGCCACCCCCACTGACGGTCCGAGTGTGTAACTCGGTAACCTGTGAGATGTTTGGCGCCACCCAATTGCTGGGTGCACTGCAAAAGGGGTTGGGAGACGGCGTTCGGATCCAGGCAGTGCCTTGTGTTGGGCGTTGCGATCAGGCGCCTATTGCCGTGGTCGGTAAGCGCGCAGTCACTCACGCTACTCCGCAAAGCGTCGCCGAATGCCTCGATGCAAACCTGACAGGGCCGGGGACACCCGATGACTGGATTCGTTTTGATGCCTATTGTGCCGCTGGAGGCTATGCTTTGGCGCGTCGTTGTAACGACGATAATCAACTTGGCGAGGTAATCATTAAAGAACTCGAGTCCTCCGGGCTTCGAGGCCTTGGCGGCGCTGGTTTTCCAGCCGGGCGTAAGTGGCGCATCCTCAAAGAGCAAGATGCACCGAGGCTGATGGCGGTCAATATCGATGAGGGCGAACCGGGCACTTTCAAAGACCGCTATTATCTGGAGCGTGATCCGCACCGTTTTCTCGAAGGCGTGTTGATAGCCGCACAGGTGATTGGCATTGATGCGTGTTATCTCTATGTTCGAGACGAATATCCTGGTGTGATCGAGATTCTTCAGAGTGCGATTAAGGAACTTCAGAACGGTTTCGATCGATCGCTTCCCGAATTGTTTGTGCGCCGTGGTGCCGGGGCCTATATCTGCGGTGAAGAGTCGGCGATGATCGAGTCGATTGAGGGTAAACGCGGTATGCCGCGGTTACGCCCGCCCTATGTGGCCGAGGTTGGCCTGTTTGGTCGTCCCACGCTGGAGCATAACTGCGAGACACTTTATTGGGTTCGACAAATCATCGAGCGAGGCGCTAAGTGGTTTAGTGGAGAAGGCCGTCGTGGGCGCCAGGGGCTTCGTTCATTTTCGGTCAGCGGTCGGATAAACAAACCCGGTGTACACCTTGCGCCGGCTGGCATTAGCGTGCGCGAACTGATCGATGAATACTGCGGCGGAATGCCCGAAGGGCATAGCCTCTATGCGTATTTTCCAGGCGGGGCCTCAGGCGGTATCCTGCCTGCCACACTGGCTGACGAGCCATTGGATTTTGATACTCTACAGGCGCATGGCTGTTTCATCGGTTCGGCCGCTGTGATCATTCTTTCCGATCACGATCGAGTGAGAGATGCTGCGCGCAACACGATCCAGTTTTTCGCCCACGAATCCTGCGGCCAGTGTACGCCATGTCGAGTGGGTTGTAGCCGGGCGGCACAGTTAATGGAAAGTTCCAGTTGGGATGCTCCTTTGCTTGAAGAACTTGCCACGGTGATGGAAGATGCCTCGATCTGCGGACTCGGTCAGGCCGCACCAAACCCCATACGTTGTACGATCCGCTACTTTCCCAAGGAGGTTGGCTGCTAATGAACCTTTCCGATTCCACTGTCGACGCCACCGTTAGTTTTTCCTTAAATGGCCGCGAGGTCAGTGCAGGCCCTGGCGAGAGTATCTTGCAGGTCGCACGGCGCGAAGAGATTGAGATTCCGCACCTGTGTTACGCAGACGGTCTTGCCGCGGCCGGCAACTGTCGCTCTTGTATGGTAGAGATCGAGGGTGAGCGGGTGTTGGCACCTTCGTGTTGTCGGACACCGGTCGATGGAATGCGCGTTGTCAGTAACAGTGCCCGCGCTAAAAGTTCTCAGTCGTTGATACTTGAGTTGCTGCGTGGCGAGGTTGGTGAATCCAGCCACACCCAGGCATCTGAGCTTGATGAGTGGTGCAACAAACTCGACGTGCGTACAAGCCGTTTTGGCGGCCGAACTCAACCCAGTGCGGATATTTCCCATCCGGCGATCGCTGTTAAGCTGGAGAGTTGCATTCAGTGTACCCGTTGCGTCAGAGCCTGCCGCGACGAGCAAATGAACGACGTGATCGGGCTGGCCTTTCGTGGCGCTCATGCGCAGATCGTCTTCGATCTGGGCGATGCTCTTGGCCAGAGCTCATGCGTTGGTTGCGGCGAATGTGTACAGGCCTGCCCAACAGGCGCGTTGATGCCGGCCAACGACGTGGGTCTGGAAATTATAGACAAGACGGTTGATTCGGTTTGCCCATACTGCGGTGTCGGATGTCTTTTGACCTATCATATAAAAGATAACCAGATTCAGTATGTGACTGGCCGCGATGGACCCGCTAATAAAAGCCGACTTTGTGTAAAAGGGCGTTATGGTTTTGACTACGTCAGCCATGCTGAGCGCTTGACGATACCCTGGGTTCGAAAAGAAGGAATCCCCAAGGGTCTAAACGAATATTTCGATCCGGCAGATCCGGCAAAAATGTTTCGCCCAGCTTCCTGGGAAGAGGCGCTGGACATTGCCGCCAATGGACTAAAGAATATTCGCAATGGGCATGGGCCTAACGCATTGGCCGGTTTTGGGTCGGCCAAAGGAAGTAACGAAGAAGCCTATCTGTTTCAGAAACTGGTGCGCACAGGCTTTGGCACGAACAACGTCGATCACTGTACCCGGCTTTGCCATGCCTCATCGGTGGTAGCTCTGCTTGAAGGCATCGGCTCGGGCGCGGTCTCCAATCAGGTGGAAGACGCGGCCTTGGCTGAAGTCATCGTAGTGATCGGCGCTAATCCCACCAGTAATCATCCGGTCGCCGCAACCTTTATCAAAAACGCATCCCGCCGCGGTGCAACGCTGATCGTGATGGATCCCCGGCGTAACGATCTCGCACGCCACGCAGATCATTTTTTGCAGTTTCGTGTAGATACTGATGTCGCATTATTGAACGCGATGATGCACACCATTATCGATGAAGACCTTGTCGATTCGGATTTCATTGCATCGCGTACTCATAACTTCGAGGCACTAAGTGAGAACGTAAAACATTTCAGTCCCGAGGAGATGGCCCCGATCTGTGGTATCGATGCCGATGTGATCCGCAAGACTGCGCGGGCCTATGCAAGCTCAAAAGCATCGATTATTTTCTGGGGCATGGGTATTTCTCAGCACGTACACGGCACTGATAACGCGCGTTGTTTGATCGCACTTTCATTGATGACTGGTAATATCGGCCGTCCCGGTACGGGACTGCATCCTTTGCGGGGTCAAAATAATGTACAGGGTGCTTCGGATGCCGGATTAATACCAATGATGTTTCCGGATTACCGTGGTGTCGATGATGAGGATGCCAGTGCATTTTTTAGCCAATACTGGAACGCGTCTCTTGACAATATCCCAGGTCTTACGGTGGTCGAGATTATGGATGCGGCCTATGAGGGACGTATTAAGGGCATGTATGTCATGGGAGAAAATCCTGCGATGTCGGACCCAGACCTTAATCATGCACGTGGTGGCCTCGCGGCACTGGATCACTTGGTCGTGCAGGATATCTTTTTGACGGAAACGGCTGCGTACGCCGATGTGGTATTGCCGGCTTCAGCTTTTCCGGAGAAAACCGGTACATTTTCCAATACCGACCGTCGTGTCCAGATGGGCCGCCAGGCGCTGGGCATGCCCGGCGAGGCGCGCCATGATATCTGGATCATTCAGCAACTGGCTGCGCGACTTGGCCTGGTCTGGGAATATGATGATGTCAGTGACGTGTTTGAAGAGATGCGTGGGGCGATGCCGAGCATTGCCGGGATGACCTGGCAGCGTTTAGAGCAAGAACACAGTATCACCTACCCTTGTGTTGATGAGCAGGATCTGGGTCAGGGCGTAGTATTTCAGGAGAAGTTTCCAACGGCGGATGGCCGAGGACGCTTTGTGCCTGCCAAGCCTGAGAGCGCCGATGAAATGCCAGATGAGGAGTTCCCCTTTGTATTGATCACTGGGCGTCAGCTTGAGCACTGGCATACCGGATCTATGACCCGGCGTGCCAAAGTGCTCGACGCCATTGAGCCCGAGGCGGTGGTTAGTGCGCACCCCAAAGATCTTGAACGTCTGAAGATCAGTGAAGGAAGTTCGCTTCGGGTCGCATCGCGACGCGGTGAACTGGTGGCACTCGCACGCGCTGATAGTGGGCTCCAGCCCGGCGAGATCTTTATACCATTTTGCTATCACGAAGCGGCAGCAAATCTGCTTACCAACGCCGCTTTGGATCCGTTCGGCAAGATTGCCGAAGTTAAGTACTGTGCAGTAAAAGTTAATCCTGCCTGAGGAATAAGGAGAAACCATGGCGACACGGATTGATGGCAAGGCATTTGCTGCTGGCTTGCGGGAAAAAGTTTCCGAGGCGGTAAGCACACTCACAAGAGAATATGATTTGGTGCCGGGCCTGGCAGTCGTACTGGTAGGGGAAGATCCGGCCAGTGAGGTCTATGTTCGCAATAAGGGTAAGCAGACACTGGAAGTCGGCATGAACTCTTACGAGCATAAACTGCCGGACACGGCCAGCCAATCAGAATTACTCGCAGTCATCGAACAGTTAAATAACGACTCTAAGGTTCACGGCATACTGGTGCAACTGCCACTACCGGATCAGATCGATTCACAGGCGGTCATCAATGCCATCGATCCAGACAAGGACGTCGATGGTTTTCATCTGGTTAATGTGGGGCGACTGGCAACGGGCGCGGCCGGTCTGGTGCCCTGTACCCCGTTAGGGTGCATGATGTTGCTCAAGGATCAATTGGGTGATTTATCCGGTAAAAATGCGGTCGTGGTAGGGCGCTCAAATATCGTGGGCAAGCCGATGGGGTCGTTGCTGCTGGCACAAAGCTGCACGGTGACGATTGCGCATTCGCGAACGCGGAACTTAGCTGGGGTTTGTCGGGAAGCGGATATTCTGGTGGCGGCCGTGGGTCGCCCGCAGATGATACCGGGCGACTGGATTAAACCCGGCGCAGTGGTGATCGATGTCGGCATCAATCGAATTGAAGGTAAAGAAGGTAAAACCCGCCTTGTTGGTGATGTGGATTTTGATTCGGCATCAGCGATCGCCGGAGCGATTACGCCGGTACCCGGCGGAGTAGGGCCTATGACGATCGCCTGTCTTTTGCGTAATACAGTGCAGGCGGCTTGTGCTGCCAATGACCTCCCTTTTAATCTTGACTAGCTTTAGTTGTTGGCCCATGGCAAGCGGGAAAACTCGACGGTGATCGGCTTTTGTCGGTGCCTAGCGAAAATCCCGACTTTGCGTGGTGAGGCTTCCCAGCAGGGCCGTGTAATCGCTCAGCCTGCCGGCAATGACATGGATCACATCGCCGTGGCGTTGAATTTTTCCGTGAACGCCAAGTAGTCGCGCCCCGACCAACACCTGATGCTGGTTTTCAGCCAGGCGCTGCCATATCACCAGATTAGTGTTGCCAGTCTCATCTTCAAGCGTTACAAAGGTGACATTGTTAGCGCTGGCTGGCCGTTGTCGAGTGGTAACGATTCCCGCCGTGTGCACATAGTGACCATCTTTTTTCTGTGCAATACCATCGCTGGTAATGACGCCAAGCGTTCGTAGTTGGTTACGCAGTAGAGCTAATGGGTGTGGGCCCAGGGTTAGGCCGGTGCTGGCGTAATCAGCGCAGGCTTCTTCACCTGCGTGTGGTGTATTCAGCAATGGCGTGGCTTCACGGATATGAGGTTGGGGAAATACCGGGGAGGGTTTCTCAATACCGCTAACCAGCCATCCAGCTTGACGGCGGTGATGCTGCACCAGAGTTGATAAGGCATTGGCGCTAGCCAGCGCGCGTAGGTCACCGCGCTCCAATGAGGCGCGATGGGCAAGATCATCGGCGCTGGTAAAGATTCGATGCTGTCGCGCATCGAGTAATCGCTTGGCGCCGGTATAGCTAAGATGCTTGACCATTCTTAACCCCAGGCGCAATACAAGATCTGCCCCCTCTGATTCCAATGTGCAATCCCAGGCGCTCTTCATAACGTCAATAGGACGTACGGCAACGCCATGCCGGCGTACGTCCTGCACTAATTGTGAAGGCGTATAGAAGCCCATTGGCTGACTGTTTAGCAAAGCGCAGGTAAATGCAGCTGGTTGGTGACACTTAAGCCAGGCCGAAACATATACCAATAATGCGAAACTGGCCGCATGCGACTCGGGAAAACCGTATTCACCAAAGCCCAGGATTTGCTGGTAGATGCGCCGTGCAAAAGCCTCACTGTAACCACGTTCACGCATACCCTCAATTAATCGGGTTTCATAATGCCCAAGCCCACCGTGGCGTTTCCAGGCAGCCATCGCACGTCGCAGGCCATCGGCCTCTCCCGGGGTAAAGCCTGCAGCGACCATCGCCAGTTTGATGACCTGCTCCTGGAAGATAGGCACTCCCAGCGTGCGCTCGAGCACCTCACGGACTGCTTCGCTGGGGTAAGTGACCTTCTCTTCACCGTTACGTCGCCGCAGGTAGGGATGCACCATGTCGCCCTGAATAGGGCCCGGCCGGACGATGGCAACCTCGATGACCAGATCATAAAAACAGCGTGGCCGTAAGCGCGGCAGCATAGCCATCTGTGCGCGAGATTCGATCTGAAAAACACCTACGGTGTCGGCGCGGCTGATCATCCGGTATACCGCGGGGTCTTCCTGGGGTAGCGTAGCCATGGACAGCGTTTTGCCGCGATGCTGCTTGAGCAGATCAAATGCTTTATGAATCGCGCTCAGCATGCCCAGTGCCAGGCAGTCCACTTTAAGTAGACCCAGCGCATCGATATCGTCTTTATCCCACTGGATTACTGTCCGATCTGCCATGGCTGCGTTTTCGATAGGCACCAGGTCACACAATGGCTCATGAGAAATAACAAAGCCTCCAGAGTGCTGCGACAAGTGGCGCGGAAAGCCAACCAGCTCCTGGACCAATGCCAGCAGCTTTCGCAGGACCGGGCCCTTAGGGTCCAGACCGATTTCACACACACGCTGGGGTACAACTTTCCCGTTTTGCCACCAGGCAAGATTACCGGCCAGGCGATCAAGCTGGTCTTTGGATAGATTCAGGGCGCGTCCAATATCCCGCACTGCACTGCGTGGGCGATAGGTGATGACTGCGCCGGTTAAAGCGGCCCGCTTACGCCCGTAACGCCGGTAAACGTACTGCATCACCTCTTCACGGCGTTCATGTTCAAAATCGACATCAATGTCCGGCGGTTCATTACGCTCACGAGAGATAAACCGTTCGAACAGCATCTCCATATGGGCCGGGTCCACTTCGGTGATGCCAAGCGCAAAGCACACTGCTGAGTTGGCTGCCGAGCCCCGGCCCTGGCAGAGAATACCCTGTGAGCGGGCAAAACGAACGATGTCGTAGACGGTTAGAAAGTAACTTTCGTAATCGAGCTCCTTAATCAAAGTCAGTTCGTGTTCAATTTGTTGAACTACTTTGAGCGATGGACCATCAGGCCAACGTGTGGTCATGCCTGCTTTGGTTAACTGGCGCAGGTACTGTGTTGGCGTGAGATCGGCAGGTATGAACTTGCGTGGATAGGTGTAGTTCAGCTCATTTAACGAAAAATCACAGCGGTGGGCTATTTTTACGCTCTCATCGAGCAAAGTGCGAGGATAGATGCACTCAAGAACAGCTGAGGTTCGCAGATGGCGCTCGGCGTTGGGTGCAAGGTCATACTTGATTTCAGTCACCGATTGTCTGCGCCGGACCGCGGTTAAAGTGTCCTGTAGCGCCTGGCGTGAGCGTACGTGCATGTGTACGTTGCCAGTGGCAACCAGGGGTACACCTGTTTTTTGTGACAAAACCTGCAGCGCTTTTTGGTGTGCCTGATCACCTCCGTTACTGGATTGCTCGAGTGTCAGCCAGGTTCGCCCAGGCATTAATGATTGGATATGCCTCGCGTGATAAGACAGGGCCCTGTAGCGCTCCGTAAGAGTGCTGGCTGGCGCTGGAGTCGGGTCACACGGCAGCAGGGCGAGGCAGTTCTGCAGGCGCTTAGTGCAAAGGTCGTCAATGTTCAGGGAGTACGAGCCCTTGCCTGCACGCTGGCGCGCCCGGGTAATTAACCGGGTCAGGTGGCGGTAACCTTCTCGATTGGTTACTAACAGAACCAGATTATTGCCGTTTTCCAGCGTGAATTCGCTGCCAATGATGAGCTGTAAGCCCAGCTCCTGTGCCGCGACATGCGCCCGCACTGTGCCGGCAATACTGCATTCATCCGTCAGTGCCAGGGCCCGATAACCAAGCTCAGAAGCTCGGCGGACCAGTTCGGCAGGGTGTGAGGCGCCGCGTAGAAAGCTGAAATTTGACAGGCAGTGCAGTTCGGCATAGCCGGACACAGTGTTTTCTCTAGTTACTGTATATTTATACAGTATATAAGAATTCTACCAGTAGCGCTAAGTTACGCCAGCGTCATAGGTGATCAGCGTCGCGCGGTTGCGATAAAACCCACTGCGAGTAAAGATAAGCCTCCAGCAAGCCCAAAGCTGGCCACCAGGCTGAAATCCCCGACCAGGCCTGCAAGCACTGCGCCCAGGGCGCCAACGCCGTCGAGCACCACAAAGACAAAGCCCAATGCGGTGGCCTCATGTTTACTGGCGTGATCAACCGCCATTGCCAGGACTCCTGATCGAATGGTGACCAGCGCAGCCATTGCCATCGTCAGCAGACTGATGATCAGCACAGGGGTATCAAACAGGACTACAGCGCCGGCCAACCCTGCAGCAACCACCGAACCGACAGCAAAGATTCCAAAGCGCCCCCGCCGATCCGATAGCCGCCCGACAATGGGCTGGCCAATAGAGCCCACAAGCATGGCGGCCGCGAAGGCCATGCCGGTTTGCGCTGAGTTGAATCCCAACTCGCGCTGCATAAAGAGTGGTGACATGGTCATCAAGGCAATGAGAGCCATGTTGTAGGTGGCGATTCCAGCGATCAGAAACAAGCCGGTCCGACTGCGCCACTGAGTAATGAAGGCGCTAAGATCAGCTCGTGATATGGCGGTACTGGCATGTCGACTCGGAATCCGGCGCGCAATAAACAAAAAGGCAATTCCCATTAAGGTAGCGGGTATCACTGAAATCTGAAGTACCACGCGCCAATCCAGGAAAGCCAGCAGAAAACCGACCAGCAGCGGCGAAAGCACTTCGGCCAGTGTTCCTCCAACGGCATGCACTCCTAATGCCTGACCACGCTGTTTGGGCATCTGTCTTACCAGTATTCCGGTGGCAATCGGATGCCACGCGGCATCACCCATACCGCCGATAGCCAGCAGGATCGCCAGCGACCAGAAGCTTGGGGCCGTTGACGCCAGTAGATAGCCCAGCGCTACCCACCAGAATGTACCGAGCAGTAATCGCCCCTGCAAACGTGTCCGGTCTGCCATCACACCGGCCGGAAAATAGGCAAGCGACGCACCAATCGAATGAATGGCAAGTAGCAGTCCGACCTCGGAGGGTTTTAGATCAAAGGCCAGGCCGATAGCAGGCGCCAGCAGCCAGATTGCTGCAGGTAGCCAGTCGTTAGACAGGTGGCCAAACACGAAGACACCTTGCAGTGCTGCCAGGCCCAGGGGTTTTTCGGTTTTAGGTTTTTGTGTTGCCAATGGGCTTTAGGTGAAAGGTTGTGTCAGAATCGCATTTACGCCACAAACCAGGAGAAGGTGTCAGAGTCCGCCATGGATGCACCTGTACGCCAGAAAGTTGATCTACCCATTTACCCCTCGCCTGAGGCGGTTGTTGCAGATCTTGATCCGAGCTACCCAATTTTTTGTGTGCGCCCCCATAAGATTCATGCAGTGGCCCGGCGTTTTGTCGAGGGCTTTCCTGGGGACGTTTTATACGCGGTGAAGTGTAACCCTGAACCGCATATGCTGGACGCGCTTTTCGCAGCCGGTGTGCAACATTTTGATACCGCCTCTTTGGCTGAGGTGGCGCGTGTATCGGAGCAGTTACCCGGCGCCACCAGCTACTTCATGCACCCGGTCAAGAGCCGGGCGGCTATTCTTTCGGCCCACAGGGTATATGGCGTAGATCATTTTGTAGTTGATCACCCGGCAGAGCTTGAAAAGATTGCCCAGATTGTCCCGCCAGGACCTGACACCGTCATTGTGGTGCGACTTGAGATTCATTACGAGGGTGCAGTGTACGAATTATCCAGCAAGTTCGGTGCGCCGGTACCCGAGGCGGTAGCGTTGGCGCGTGACGCTTTGGCCCGTGGCTATCGTTATGGTTTGTCGTTTCATGTCGGCTCGCAATGTCTGGAAGCTGAGGGTTTTGAAATGGGTCTGGACCTTGTTGGCCAGGTGATTGCACAGGTTGGCGAGGGGCCAGTTTGCGTGGATGTGGGTGGTGGATTCCCAGGTCATTATCTCAACTCCCAAGGCGCGGAATTGGACGATTTTTTTGTTGCGATTCGCAAGGGCTTGGCGACGCTGGCGTTGCCTGAAGAGTGCCGGGTTTTGTGCGAACCCGGGCGCGGGCTTTGTGTTGATGGGGAATCTCTTATTACCCAGATTCACCTGCGCAAGGATGATGCGCTGTATCTCAATGACGGCATGTACGGAAGCTTTATCGAGGAGAAGCTCGGCCTTCAGTTGCCCGCGCGAATGGTGGGTTCGAGACCATTCGCTTCCCAGACAAAAGAGTACACGCTGTACGGACCGACATGTGATTCACTGGATATTTTTCCTCGCCCGATCAGCTTGCCGGTCGATGTTGCCGAGGGGGATTGGATCGAGTTCGACCGTATCGGCGCTTACGGCACTGCTTGTCGAACACAATTCAACGGTTTTTACGCTGACACCTTTGTTAAGGTTGAGAGCGACTTCGGCGACTAAGCCGGGAGTATTTTTGCAGCGGCACAGTTTTTCGGGTTTCGAGTTTCGGGTTTGCTATGAGTTGGCTGGAATGGCAGGGCTTAACTAAAAGGGGTTACGGTGGACGAGACAAGTAAGAAAACAGCGCTGAGAAAGATTCCAGATGATCTATATATTTTGACGGCCCAAAGCGAGGATCAGAATATTTCGGCTGCGATGGTCAAATGGGTGACTCAGGCGTCGTTTACGCCGTGGCTGGTAACGTGAAAGTTGACTCGCAAATTCATGGGATCATCAAAAGCTCCCAAACTTTTGCTTTGAACATACTGGGTAAAGACCGGCTCGATTTAGCATTTACTTTCTTTAGGCCTGCGCAAAGGAAGGGGCAGTGGGTTGTGGACAGCCTTTTTGGTCTGGCTTTACTGGCGTGCGAATCCTTGAAAAACCCCCGGCATTTATTGAGTGTCATCTGATAGATTCGACAAAAGCTGGCGATCACTTGGTTTTTGTGGACGAGGTGGTGGTGGACCCCCGGGTCAGTCAGGAGCCTGAAGGTCGTGCGGATGAGGCGACGTTCTGGCTAAAAGAGTTGTGTGAAAAAGCGTTTTATGGTGGATAAGAGGAGGTCAAATATGAGTCATGCTATTAAGATTTACCAGACCGGCGGCCCGGATGAGATGCGCTGGGAGCCAGTGGAGATTGGTGACCCGGGCCCCGGGGAGATTCGACTGCGTCACAGTGCCGTTGGGCTGAACTTTATCGATGTTTATTTCCGTTCGGGCGCTTATCCATCGCCACAGTTGCCATTTACCCCCGGTCTTGAAGGGGCGGGCACAGTAGAGGCGATTGGTGAAGGGGTGCAGGGTTTCGCCGAAGGAGATCGGGTGGCCTATGCAGCGCACCCCTTGGGTGCCTATGCTGAGGTGCGACTCATACCCGCAGAAAAATTGGTGCACTTGCCCCCGGACATTCAAGAGTCCACCGCCGCTGCAATGATGCTAAAGGGCATGACGGTGCAATATCTACTGAGAAGTACGGTAGCGCTTAAACCCAAAGATACTATCCTCTTTCAGGCTGCAGCTGGAGGAGTTGGCCTGATTGCCTGCCAGTGGGCACGACACCTGGGCGTCACCATCATCGGTACGGTTGGGTCAGATGAGAAAGCGGAACTGGCCACGGCTCACGGCTGTACCCATACTATTGTTTATACCCGTGAGAATTTTGTAGATCGAGTGCGGGAACTGACCGATGGCGTTGGCGTGGATGTTGTATACGACTCGGTGGGTCAGCATACCTTTAAAGGCAGTCTGGATTGCCTTAAGCGGCGCGGGACTCTGGCACTTTTTGGCCAAAGTTCGGGCAAAGTACCTTCCTTTGATCCCTCCGTCCTCGCTGCAAAAGGCTCCCTTTACCTGACCCGGCCGGGTTTATTTGACTACACGGCCGATCGGTCGAGCCTGGAGCATTGTGCGGGCGAGTTATTTCAGGTGATGCAAAGTGGTGCAGTGCAGGCCGATATTAATCAGGAGTACGCTCTGTCAGATGCGTCGTTGGCGCACGCAGATCTTGAGGGGCGGCGCACTACCGGCGCCAGCGTTTTACTGCCCTGAGTAAAATAGTATTTTGAAGGCACGCAGACACCGATGATGAATTTACAAGAAGCGACACGCGCTCTTTCGCAAGGCCAGGATCTCACCAGCGCCCAGATGGGCGATGTCATGCGCATTATTATGCAAGGGGACGCGACCCCGGCACAGATTGGCGCCGTGTTGACGGCGCTTCATATCAAGGGGGAGACGGTTGAAGAACTGACAGGCGCCGCGACAGTAATGCGAGAGTTTGCTGCAACTGTCACTTGTAAGACAGATCGGATTGCCGACACGGTGGGTACCGGTGGCGATGGCGCTGGCCTGTTCAATATCTCAACCGCGGCAGCGTTGGTCGCTTGCGCCGCAGGGGCAACCATGGCCAAGCACGGCAACCGTGCAGCCACTGGAAATTCCGGCAGTGCTGATGTGCTTGAGGCAGCTGGGGTTAATATTGCGCTTAGCCCTGAAGCGGTCAGCAAGACCATCGACGCGGTGGGCCTAGGCTTTATGTTTGCCCCTACCCATCACGGCGCGACACGCCATGCGATCGGCCCGCGCCGTGAGATCGGTATCCGTACTTTGTTTAATCTGCTGGGCCCTTTAACCAACCCGGCTGGGGCCAGATGGCAGTTGGTGGGTGTTTTTGATCAGGCGTGGGTGCGCCCGCTGGCCGAGGTGTTTGCCAACCTGGGTAGCGTGCATACGCTGGTTGTCTGCTCGGATGATGGCCTGGATGAGATAAGTATCGCTGCCGACACTAAGGTGAGCGAACTGCGTGATGGAAGCATTAAGGACTACGTGATTAAACCGGAAGAATTTGGGATTGCACGTCAATCGCTGGATGATCTGGTAGTGGCAGATTCGACCCAGAGCCTGGCTTTGATTCGCTCAGCACTTACCGGGAGCGACGGCAGTGCAGCCGACATGGTAGCTCTAAATGCAGGGGCAACCATATACGCGGCTGACCTTGCCGATTCACTGCAAGATGGGGTAGAGCGTGCCCGTAAAATCCTCAAAAGCGGGGCAGGGTACGCCAAGTTAGAGGAACTCGTGGCCTACACCCAGAAGTTTTCTGTTGAGCAATAAAAGGAGACGGGCATGCAAATAATCTTTGTACAGGTCAAATGCGATCTGGGGCGCTCTTATCAGGTCGCCCAGGCGCTTGTCGATGTGGAGGGGGTGTCGGAGGTTTATTCGATCTCCGGACCTTATGATCTGCTTGCCAAGTGTTATATCAGCGATGGCGAAGACGCCGGTCATTTTGTGAATCTGCGACTTCAAACTCTGGACGGTATTCGTGACACCCAGACGATCATTGCTTTTAATGCATTCAGTTGATCGCCCAGCAGTCTAAGGATGACAACAAAAAGGTCGGCAAAGCCGGCCTTTTGTATTTTGGCAGAAGTCTTGTCACGGCGATGACACGATTGAGCTCAGAATGAACACTCAGTCCCAGACTAACCCGGCGGCATTACCCAGGATTCATCTTGGCAACGGTCGATCTGCAAGGAATCTTCCGCTGGCCCTCGCAGATCAACATCGGGCCCTCCCTATCGGTCGGACAGTCCGTGCAGTGCTTAATCCCCGCCCGACCCGCGACTGGGATAGCCAGTTGGCCCTCGACCTTGCGATCGGCGCCGGATTCGCTTCAATAGGGCCAGTTCTTTATAGAAAGGAAGTCGCGTATCTGACGCTTGAGCGGTTGCACAGCCTGTCCGATACTGTTGGCTCGGGCATGAAATTACTTGTTGTGGGTTTGAACCCAAGTCCGTATTCAGCAGACACAGGCATCGGCTATGCTCGACCGGGTAACCGGTTCTGGCCGGCGGTCCTTCAAGCCGGTATTGCAAGTATTGACCGGGATCCCCGACACGCTTTGCGTCACCACGGTTTAGGCATGACAGATCTGGTCCGCCGCACCACCCGCCGCGCAGACGAGGTGAGCATTAAGGAATACCAGGTCGGTTTTGCGCGCGTCGCTCGCCTGGCACAATGGCTGGCTCCCAGGGCAGTCTGCTTTGTCGGCTTGGGCGGTTGGCGAAAAATAGTAGATGCCAAAGCCAAGGCGGGCGTTCAAGCCAGCCAGGTGGGTTGTCGGCCGGTATACCTCATGCCTCATACCAGTGGGCTTAACGCGCACTGCCGTCTGGAGGATTTAACCCAGCACTTTGCCTGTGCAGCGTCGCTGGCGATGCGCTCATAATCTGCACAGGACCTGCCGGCAAACCTTGTCAAAAAAAGAAAACGTGATCGGCAGCAAAGAATACAAGGCGCACCTTACGGTGATACTGCTAACGGCTGATGGAGAGCCGTTCGAGCAGGACATTACGCTTATTGTGCCAGGCGCGAGCAAAGCACAGGTTGAAGAACGCCTGCGCGGCATGCAGGCATCAGTGACATTAAAGCACGTCAACATTACCTCTGTGCATCATGTCGGCAGGGATGGCATAAAACATGATGACTAAGGCGGCCTCATCACGACTGAGCGATTGCAATGCCGGGCTTGTGATCTTGATTAAACGAAGATGACTAGTCGTGTGGTTATGATCTTGCGCAAAGGCTTGTGCTGTGTGCTTTTGTCAGTGTTATTCATGGCAGGCTGCGCCCAACCGAAATCATGCGCCTGCCAGATTCCAAGAGCGTGCTGTCGGGGCCTGGTGCCACAGTGCAAAGCCTGTGAGGAGGGCTTAAGCGTCGAAGAGTGGCTTGTGAAGACCTGCCCTGATGGTGCGAGCGATGCCCATTACGGAGGCTGGAACGAAGAAACCCAAAAGGAAATCTG
>Ga0209403_10002571_pt1 | contig 21493 bp, 18 predicted proteins | sample ArcticOcean_MG_C_8_FD_187440 | JGI IMG/M metagenome (GOLD analysis project Ga0209403, IMG submission 187440) | Marine microbial communities from western Arctic Ocean - ArcticOcean_MG_CB11_86 (SPAdes) (version 2) | ecosystem: Environmental > Aquatic > Marine > Oceanic | place: Arctic Ocean... | reverse complement strand
TTAAACGTATTAAGTTATAGACTATAACGGTATATAAAATAATGCTATAAAATTAGGCTAATTACTAATGCACGGCAATAGCTTAATTCAACCTATTTTTTATCTTTAGGTTTAGATATTTTTGGTTTAGCTTTTTTTGATTTAGATACTTTCTTTTTGGTTTCAGTTTTCTTTTTGGTTTCAGCTTTCTTTTCAGGTTTTGTTCCTTCATAGTGCTCGAGAAACTCGATACCAGTAACGTCTGTATTTTTTCGAATAGCTGCAACAACTCTATATTTTGCTTGGAACCAATTAACATCGAATTTAGTTCTTTCAGGCAATTTAATTTGAGCTATACCCTTTTCTATTTTCACATCAAATTCATCATCTGCAGGATATTCCATACTAAAAAGGGCACGAATAACATCTACCGGTTTCTTAACTATAGATTTTACGGTATATTTGAAAACTAATTCTTTACCGGCCAATCCAGGGTTAAAATCAATTCGAACTCTTGATCCATAAATATTGGCTAGAATTGCAGGTCTTCCTTCAATATTTAATTCTTCTCCAACAAATCCTTTTGCATCAGGACATACGCGTCTGAATTTTGATACTGACATAGTCTCTATCAATTTTGTGTCTCTAGGTCCATAAGCATCTTCTGGAGCAATTTTAATTTCAGTTACTTTTCCCATTTTTGCTTTTTTCAAATCATTTTCCAAACCAGGTACTAAACGTCCTTCACCAACTATAACTGTAATTGGAGCATATTTTCTATTCTCAACTAAAGCATCTTCTTTCTTTGCTACTTTCTCGAGAGTCGTATCGAATAATATTCCGTCCGTACGGCCTTCATAATCCAGAGTTACAATGTCACCATCTTTTAGAGGCATATATGCAGTGTAAAAGGAGGAGTATTAAGCGCTTATGTCCAACAAATAGCTCTTAACCCCCCTTAAATTAATCATTTATGCGTTCAAAACCAGCTCGTTCAATGATATTGCCGAGAATGGTAGTCACAGGACCTGGTGTTTTGGAGCAGCTTCCAGCTATAATTGCTGAGCTAGATATACCTGAAAGAGGATTAATTGTTTGTGATAATAATACACTCCAGATTGCTGGCAATCAAGTAATTGAATATTTGGAGGCAGGTGGCCACCCTATGGAAAAAATTGAGATAGAAGGGGCTAACATTGAAGAATTAACGAAAGTTGAATCTTATTCGGATAAAATAGATTTTCTTGTAGGTTTGGGCGGAGGTAGACCTATAGATTTAGCTAAACAAGCTGGTTTCAATAAAAATATTCCATTTATTTCAATTCCAACAGCTGCGTCTCATGATGGTTTTGGTTCTGCACGATCTTCAATACGACAAGATGGACGTAAAACTTCGATGCAAGCTATTCCCCCAATTGCAGTAGTTGCAGATACTTCTATAATCTCTAAAGCACCCAAAAGATTACTTGGCGCAGGCGTTGGAGATATAGTCAGTAATCAAACCGCTGTGCTTGATTGGAAATTATATGGACAAAAAGCAGATTATAGTGAATATGCTGCAGCATTATCAGAAATGGCAGCTAAATTAGTTGAAGATGGAATCGATAAAGTCGCTAATGGTAGTGAAGAAGGGGTTAGATTAGTAGTTAAAGCACTAATTTCAAGTGGAGTTGCAATGTCGATTGCAGGTACTTCAAGACCAGCAAGTGGCGGAGAACACAAATTTTCACATTGGTTGGACTCTCATTGTGATAATCCGGCACTGCATGGAGAACAATGTGGTTTAGGATCTATAGTTACAATGTATTTACACGGTGGAGATTGGCAAAAGATCAGAGATACACTGAAAGCAGTACATGCTCCGATTAATGCAAAAGGTTTAGGAATAGATGAAGATATGATTTTGTCAGCTTTCATAAATTCTAAAGAAATAAGACCTAATCGTTTAACTATTTTAGATACTGCCAGTTCTGATAAAATTAAAGATGCTGCTTTAGCTACTGGTGTTATCAGTTAATCGTTCTTCTATTTCAGTTGAAATCCATAATACTAATATTGTAACTAAGATTACAGGAGTACTAAAATGGAATCCTTGTGTAAACCATTCCGGTATTGTATTTCCCGTTTTAGTAGACCAATAGGACCACCCAACTAGAATTTCACCTACTATTATAGACATAATACAACTATTTGCTTTTACTCTATTCCAATAAAGAACTGCTACAGTTGTTGGAAATAATACAGCTAATCCTGTAAATGCTTGAGATACTATATCGAAGATTGTATCTGGAGGGTCATATGCCAGAATTAGTCCAATTATGGCAAGAAGTATGATTAGAAGTCTACCAATTTTCTTTTCGTCCTTTTCTTCGATTATTTTATTAGAGGATAAGGCGTCTTTTGTTATTATTGAAGACATTGCAAGAATTTGAGAATCAGCTGTAGACATGAATGCAGCCATTGCTCCAATACAGACAAGGGCAGCAGCCCAGAGTGGTGCATATTCAGTTATTAAAAGTGGTAAAATATTGTCAGATTCAGTTTTGGAGAGTGCATGATCAAAATTTACAATATTTCCGTAAACACCAATTATTACGGGGAATAAAAAAAGTATTGGAACGAATGCAGGATATAACCATGCGGCAGTTCGAATCGCTTTATCATCTTCAGCAATATAAAATCTGGAAAAAAGCTGCGGAAACATTGGAACTGTTATTGGCCAGAGTATAGTATATGAGAAAATAACTTGCCAGGTAAAACTCTCTTCTCTTACAAATTTCTGAGGAGAATTCTCCCATAATTCTTCACCTCCTTTACTAAATCCGCCAATTTCGTCACTCATAAAGAATGTAAATACAAATATTATTAGAATGCTAAACATTAGGATTCCTTGAAAGACATCAGTTAAAACTGATGATTTCATTCCACCTAATATTAAGTATAAAACCATAACAAAAGTCAGAAGGCATGCTCCAGTAAAATAGGGAATTTCTCCATTTGATAGAGTTTCTAATAAAATTCCAGCGCCCATTGGTTGAGTTGCTAGATATGGTAAAGTAAATACGACTAAAACCGCACCATAAATCCATCCTAAAGGTTTTGAATTAGTTTCACCACTTATTAATTCAGGAGGTGTCATGTATCCTTTTTCTTTTCCAAGTTTATGAATCGGTAATCCAAGTAATAATATTGAAAGTCCAACAAGTGAAGTTCCCATAGCCATAATTCCATAGAATCCCCATCCTGCACGATAACTCGCTCCTGAAAAACCTAAGAAAAAGAAGGCTGAGAAATTTGTTGCAGCTAAGGTGCAAAAGAGAATCCACGGATTTATTTTTCTAGATGCAACAAAATAATCTTCCGAACTATCTTCTTTACCACGCCCATAAATTCCAATGCCAATAGATATTGCAAGATAAATTGCTAAGATAATACCAATAATCAGTAGATCACTCATCTTTCATCCACTCCTTTGAAAACTTCCAAACAGAATATGCTAACGCAAATTGAATTACAATTAGGTAAATTACCCATACTGGAATCCAGTTATTAATTCGGTTGCTGGAATCCCAACTCCACCAGTCTATACTAATGACAATTAGTGTAATGAAAATAGCAGCCCATTTTTGGTTTATCTCAGATCCTGGAAACCAGAATGGTAAAAGCTCCCATTTCTCTTTGGTCAAGCTTGGAGTCTTTCAATAAGTTCAGCTTTAGTGCCTGAAACTGGTAAATCCTTTTTCTTTAATAATTCTTTTAATTCAGCTACTTTCATTGTACTATAATCTATCTCTTCAGATTTAGTTTCTTCTTCATTATCAGCTGCAGCATCATCTTTACTAACCTCATTATTCTTTGCCTTTGGTGCCGGTTTAGTATTAGCTTCTTCTATTATTCTTTCTAGTTCATCATCTTCTGGAGGTACTTCCATAAGACTTGATGGATTCATAACCTCAATTTTAGAAATTTCAACTCTTTTTGTTGGATATGTCGATTTCAACATAATTGCAACTTCCTTACTTAGATCACCAGAATATATTTTCTTTAAGGTTTCAGATATATTTAATTTACTAAGAGTTTCATCAATACCTTTGTGTGCAATAGCTCTCAAAACTCTTTCTTGAGATTTCTTAATTTTTTTATCTACCATTAAAATTGGCTTAATTCTAATTTGAACATCATCTTGCAAATTTAGGATAAAATTACAATCTATACGGCTATTCTTTCTCCTAGTTAGTGCTCTTTTATAATCTGAAGTTAAACGGTGCCCATCAAAAGAAGTGAATGCATTGTTCCCTCTTACTTCATTAACTCTAAACTTTATCATAAAATTCTTTTGGTTAAAATCGCCAGTTAATTTTTCTAAAGGAACTTCAGTTACTCTTCCATTAACAAGATCTGCGCTATCGGCAGGTGTGTGTGCCATTATTGCGTAATTGAACATAGAAGGGGCATGTAGTTGGTACCACATTTTGCTCTTCCACTTATCTTTAACTTTTGCTCTGGTAACTTTGGCCAAATTGATTTCTCCGTCATGAACACTATGTTCAGGTCTGCGCTCACTGGACAGGGTTAAATATACGTTGCGTCGATTGCATGCAAGATGTTTGACAAACTATTGCTTCCTTTAGACCCATCGAAGCGTTTGAAACCAGCTCAAGATTATGCAATTGCATTAGCTAAGCGCTTAGAAATTCCCTTATCGGCTGTGTTTGTAAGCAATCCGTCTAAAACAGGAACTATAACGGCTTCTGGAGAAACACAACGCGGTATAGAGGCTCTTGGAGAAAGACAAATGAATCAATTTATTAGTGGAGTTTCTGATGTTAAAATTAAACCTATATTAAAATCTGGAAAGAGACGTAAAGTTTTAGCTCAATTGATTGATAAAGGGGTTGCAGACACTTTGATACTTGGTCCTTTTAGATCTATCTTAACTAGATTATTTACTGGTTCTGAAGTTGAGAGAATATTAGATTCGGAATCATCAAATGCATTTGTTGTTAGAGAAGATCATCCACTTCCAGGCCCCGGCTCACCATCTTTAGTTGTTTTTGATGGTCTTTTACTATCTGAAGATGCTATTAACAAAATAGAAGACTTTTCACTAAAATTTAATAGTGATATTGAGTTATTACATATTGGCACTGAAATTTTTGGAGGTGCTGAAGCTATCGATAAAGCGGTTGAAATTTTGAGAGAGAAATTAGGGACTGATACCCTTGTTACTTCTAAAATAGTTCCACTCAGTTTCTTTAAAACTAGGAAAGCAATTGCAAATGCAGTAATAAGTTCAACCGGTGCTCGCATAGTTATTCTTCCAGCTATTGAAGATGCAGTTAGCGATAATCTTCTTCACCAATTAGTTCTGAGTGCATCCGTTCCAGTGTGTGTTCTAAGATGAGCAAAGATGATGATTTTGAGAAGATGCTGGAAAATCTTGATATTGTGGCTGAAGCCTTAGATGAAGAAGAACATGCCGTTTTACCTCGTATTAATCAACTTAAACGTAGAAAAACATTATTAGAGTTGCAATCCGATTTGTTTGATCCTATAGAGAGGCAACACGCAATTTATAGGCTATTTCGAAATTCAACTTTTAGAAAATTTATGGCCGGTGTATTGATAGTTTCTTTTATCAATATTCTATTATATTTATTTGCAGATGGATTAACAACACCTGGAAGAAATGTTTTTGTATTATTTTTGTTCATAATATATTTGTGGGTTTCGGAAACATTTCCTCTTCCAGTTACAGCTTTGATGGCTGGTGTAGCCTTAGTATTATTAGGTGAAGATCGTGACGATGCCTTTAGTTCTTATGCTTCCGATTCTGTATTTATGATTCTAGGTTCTTTGATTATTGCTCAAGGAATAACTAAATCAGGTGCTGAAAATTTAATCATAAGGAAATTTTTAAGACCCTTTACTGGTTCAAATTATTCGCTTATTTTTGGAATAATTATTATTTGCAGTTTTATGGCTGCTATAATTCCGGATCATAGTGTTGCAGCAATTATGCTTCCTTTAGTATTGACTATTGCAGATAAAACAGATATGAGAAAGCGGCCAAATGAACTGATCGCATTAGTTCTAGCTGTCGCATTTTCATGTTCTATTGCCGGTTTAGCAACACCCTCTGGCGGTGCTCGAAATGTGATAGCTATGGGTTTCTTAGAAGAATTATATGATATACGGATTTCATATATTCAGTGGGTTGTTTTGGCAGCTCCGATAACGATTGCTGCAATTCCCGGTGTCTTTCTCACTTTGATTTTAGTTAATAAAGTAAGTTATCGTAAAATTGATTATTCTAATGAACAAACTCAACCAATAGATGATAGACAATTATTATCATTATCTATTTTAGGATTAACTTTCTTACTATTTTTAACTTCAGGTTTTAATGGTCTAACCTTGGGAACTAGTGCAATGATTGGAGGGATACTAATGCACACTTTTGGAGTTCTTGAATGGGAAGATAGTCGTCAACGATTGCGTTGGGGTGTAATGTTCATTTATGGTGCCGCTTTAACTATGGGTAAAGCAATGGTTACTCATGGAGCTGCAGCTTGGTTAGCTGGAGGATTATATAAATTAGCTGAAATTGGTTCTCAATTTGGAGGTGATTCGGTAATTATATTTTTAATCATAATTGTTACGGTATTATTGACGAATATAATGAGTGATGGAGCCGCAGCAGCTATACTAGTACCAATTACATTAGCAGTTGGTGCTGCAGCCGGTTTACCTTTAGCCTCAGTAGCTTTGATTACTGCGATTAGTACTGCATTTGCATTTATGACTTCATTTGGTACGCCACCTAATTTGATAGTTCAAGCATCCGGTATTCCTAAATCTAGTGATTTTCTTAGAAATGGAGTTCCATTAGTAATTTTTACGATTATATTATTGATGACTGCCGAATATTATTATTGGGATATGGCTAGGGAATGGGTTAATCTTACGAACTAATTACTCATTCTTTTCTTTGCTTTACTTTCCACATTTACTAATCCACCAATAAATGCAAAAGTTACTACGGATATGAATACTGAAGAGTTACTATCGGGCATTTTTGAAATAGGACCTAAAGCACTTTTATCGGGATTATGTCCTAACATTTCCCCAATTTTATCAGCTATGTCATTTGGTCCAGAACCTGGAGGTAAAGCTCCAGAAGATGCGAGAAGATAAGCACTAGCAATAACAAGAAAAGGTAACATTGCAGCAGTTAAAGCTCTAGCTGGATCACCAGCCTTTCTTCCGCCAAAGAAGCCCCCCACTGCGGCAGTAATTGAACCAGGTATAGTCAGTATACCTAGCACTATCATTATTGTAAATATGTATATGAAACCAGCAAAAATCCCTTCATTAAATAATTTTGTAGTGTTAAAATCGGATTTTAAAAAAGGATGTGTTTGTTCATCTTCAGATTTGTTTGCCTTAATCTCATCTTCAATAATATTATAATCCTCTTCTCTCTTTATTTCTTCTACAGAATCTACTTTAGAGGGATTTGAATCAATATCTATGTTTTGACGTACCAATTCCCATATATCTTTCTCAGTATTCACTATTTGTAAATTCGTTGCTATCTATAAATTAATGATGATACCTACAACAGATTAATATAAGACCCAGAACAGACCTGATAAAACGGTGAAAGCTAAATGGAAGTTTTAACTACAGAAACACTTGCTTCTGCAATAAATTATAGCCCTGAATACTCTCATATGGGTGATGACGAATCTAGTTATTTAGCTGAGCACATCCTTAATTTCTTTGGATATAGTGATCGTATTATTGATAATGTGTTACATCCAGAAGACCGAGACACTTTCTACATGTTGGAAGATGCCGGTTTAATGGAAACAGAAAGAGAAGAAACGACACTATACGATGGAAGAGAATGGAGAATACATTACTGGTTACTGAAAATTCCTGAGATCCAGCGTCGTAGAGATGCCGGGCCTAAATATGCACCAGATGATACGGAACCTTCAGTATATGATGAAATTCCAGATGATATCTGGTCACGCGAAAATTGAAATTACCCTATTCTTTAAGATCGAATCAAAGTAAAATAATAGATTGTATTCAATCGGTACTCAAAGACCGGAATCATCTTGTTTTAGAAGCTCCAACGGGCAGTGGTAAAACATTTTCTTCATTAGCTGCAGCATTGCCTTTTATTGTTAAAAGTGATATGAAAATAGTATATTGTGTACGTACTAATTCACAACAGAAACAGGTAATCTATGAGTTACAACAATTTAAGAAATCAGGTAATAATATTAAAGTTGTAGCTATTCAAGGCCGTGAGGCACTTTGTCCACAGCAAAAAAATGATAGCGAGCTAAAGAAATCGAATTGGTCAGAAAAATCAAAGATTTGTAAATCTCTAAAGTTAAAATCTAAATTAGGAGATAGTGGATGTCCCTTCTATAGTAAACTATTGAGTGGCGGCGAATCTTTAACTAAGAAATGGTCATCAGAGATACTTACTGCACAGGAATTTTCCAAGCAGGCCGAAGAAGAAGGCATTTGTCCATATGAACTTAATAAATTAATGCTTAAAGAAGCCCAAGTTGTGATTGTACCTTATGTTTATTTTTTTGATGAATTTATACGGAAATATATGTTGGGATGGATGGGAACTTCTATTGACAAAGTAATAGCGATAGTTGATGAGGCTCATAATCTTCCAGATTGGGCTAGGGGCGCAGCTTCAGAATCGATGACATTAAAATCTATTAATCACGCAATTAATGAAGTAAAAGATTATGGATATCAACTTCCAGAAGGCCGAGATCCAATTCATTTTCTCAATCTTGTAGAAGCAGCCATGGAAAAGTTATCTGAAGAACATATTTCAGATGAAGAAGATGAAGGCCATCTGCCGTCTCATATAGTTTCACTAGATTCTGAAGTAGCCACTTTTGAAACTGAAATGATGTCTCTTGGTGCAATGACTCTTTACAGACTCAAGCAAGATTCTACTGAGATTTCTAAGATGGGTCAACAAACTCGCCAATATCTTTTAGATAAGGGAAAGCGCCCACGCTCATATCTTGGTTCAGTAGGAGATTTTCTATGTCGTTGGCTGGATTCAATAGATAGCCATACAATTCGTTTAATTGGTCACAAACCCCTAAGATTAGAGAAAGTATGTTTAGATCCAAGGCTAATGACTGGCTTTCTAGAGAATACTGCGGGAGTGGTTTTAATGTCAGGAACAATTAGTCCTTTAGATATGTTTAGAGATTTAATTGGACTTAAATCAAGTACTATTTTAGAAAAGACAAAATCAATATTTCCTGTCGAAAATAAAAAAATAGTATATTTGGATGATGTAACAACATCGTATAGTGAACTTAATAGTAAACCTAATCTTTGGAATAAAATAGTATCTAAATTAGAATTAATTACTACCAATTTTAATGGTAATATAGCTTTATTCTTCCCATCTTATAAATTGCTTGAATTAGCATTAGAAAATCTACAACTCAAAAAACCAGTTTATAGAGAATATTCGGGAATGGATCAAGAAGAATTAATGCAAACGGTTGAGAGTTTTAAATCAGATAGCGGAGCTGTATTGGCTGGAGTCATGGGTGGGAGGTTAGCAGAGGGTATAGATTATCCAGATACATCTTTAGAAATGGCAGTCATAGTAGGCATACCTTATCCTTCTCCAAGTGTTAGACAGAATGCATTACAGCATTACTATGATATTTCTTTTAATGGCCGAGGCTGGAAATTTGCAGTAGAATCACCAGCTGTACGTAAACTACTACAAGCAGCCGGCAGAGTTGTACGCTCAGAAAGTGATAGGGGATTCATAGTTATAGCAGATAGTCGAACTGGTCGTTTTTCAGAGTATATTCCCGAGTTAGAACGTTCAGATGATATAGTTTCAGAAATAGGTGATTTTTTTGAGGCCTAAATCCTTTAATCACTTATTCTTAGCCAAATGAGTGCCACCGTGGCTTAGCTCGGTATAGCGACTGATTCGTAATCAGTAGATCGGGGGTTCAAATCCCCCCGGTGGCTCCACTATTTTTTACTGTATTTAATTTTACTACGTCGCATTGCTTCCAGAGCTGGCATAGTTTCATCAGCCATGAACGCAATACATGCTCCACCGCCGGTAGATACATGTTTAATTTTAGATGATAGTCCCATTTGATTAAAGGCCATTGCAGTTTCTCCACCGCCTACAACCGTCATATTTGGATTATTTGATATGGAATTGAATACTTCTCTAGTTCCAATAGAAAATTCAGCATCTTCAAAAACACCCATAGGGCCATTAGCAATAATTGTTCCAGCTTTATTAATATATCCAATATATTTAACTAAAGTATCTAATCCAATATCATGTATTGGATATTCAGTTGGCAAGGATTCAATGGAGATTCCAATTCTTTTTCCATTATTATTCAAGGCGACATCTTTAGGATAAATAATTTGATTCCCATATTCCTTTACTAAATATTTAGCTTGACTTATAATAGTTTCATAATTAGGTATATTTTTTTTGATAAAATCCTTACTTGGTTCTCCAATATCGTGACCTGTAGCTAATAAAAATATATTGGCGACAACACCTCCTGTTAAAATATAATCAACACCTTTTTTCAAGAAATATTCAGATATCGATACTGAATCTGCAGCTTTACTTCCTCCTAAAATTGCAATTCTTGGTTGGGGCCCTGAAACTATTGCCTTTCCTAAGAAATCTAATTCTCTTTGCATTACTCTTCCTGCAACTGCAGGTAGTTTTTCTGCAAATCCGACTAATGATGGCTGGCATCTGTGGGCTGCCGCAAAAGCATCATTTACGAATAAATCTGCTAATGGTGAAAGTGTTGCAACCATTTTACAATTGGCTTGTTTTTCAAAAGTATTGTTTTCGAATGTATTTAGTTCATTTTCTTCTTCATCAAAGCGAACATTTTCGAGCATTAGAATATCGCCGTTCTTTAATTTTTTAATAGAGTCAATAACTTTCTGATTATACAATTCAGGAATAAAATCTATTTTGATGTTAATGATTTCAGCCATTATTTTAGCATGTTCTTTTAGACTTATACAATCTAATTTACCTAGCCTAGATTGATGAGCTAAAATTACGATTTTTGCTTTCTTTTCGGATAATTCTCTTACGGTTTCTGCGTGTCTTTTAATTCGGGTATTATCTAAAATTTCACCAGTTTCGGGATTTACGGAAGAATTAATGTCTATTCTTAAAATGATTACCTTTCCCTCGATTTCAAAATCGTCAACTGTCAAAAAACTACGGTCTTCTAAGGTATCAAATTCGCCGTCAACAGTTGTATAATCACTATTCTGACCCACGGGTCGCAAGGGGGTTGTTTGTAAACCTTTATGTTGTTTATTTCTCGATATGCCGACCTAATACTACAAAATTGGCAACGACAGCTTCAATTTGAATTCGGGGACTAGCACCTTCCGATAGTCTAAAGTCAGCTTCAGCTAGTTTTTCAATCATCTGCACTTTGATACTATCTGGAATCTCCAGATCCCTTACACATCGGTGCATTTGGCGTAAAATATCTTCTCCTGCCAAACCATATGTGATTTGTAGAGTATCCAGTCTTTCTCTTGCTCCTGAAAAATTACCATCTAATGACATTTGCAATGCATCTTTTACTTCTTCAGGTCTTGCAGCTGCGACAGCTTGGTAAACAACATCTTGAGTAATATCTACATTTGCAGCCGCGGCCATTTGTAGGCTGTTTATGGCACGTCTTAAATCCCCTTGTGCAAGATATGTTAGTGACTCATAAGCATCTTTTGATACCGTTAATTTTTCTTTCATTACCACAAATTTAAGGTATTTTTCTAAATCTTCAGCTTTAAGAGGTCTAAATCTAAATACTGCACATCTTGATTGAATTGGTTCTATGATTTTTGATGAAAAATTACAAGACATTACAAATCTACATGTTCTTGAATATTTCTCCATAGTTCTTCTCAAGGCAGCTTGTGCTGCACTTGTCAATGCATCAGCTTCATCTAGAAATATTATTTTGAATCCATCTACACCCAAAGGTGCAGTTCTTGCAAATTCCTTAATTTTACCTCTGACAACATCAATACCTCTTTCATCGGATGCATTAAGTTCATGTAAATTATGTTTCCATAAGTCTCCAAACATTTCTCTTGCTAATGCTAAAGCACTAGTTGTTTTTCCAATTCCAGGAGGTCCTGCAAATAGTAAATGAGGCATGGATCGTTCTTTTACATAATTTTTCAATCTTGTAGTCACTGCAGTTTGACCGACAACCTCTGAAAGGTTCATCGGGCGATATTTCTCTATCCATATTTCCTCCATTGAAAGGCTATTCGCCCGTTGTATTTAATTCCGTCTACTGGTTAATGTAAAAGATAAATAGCCCCTATCCAAACCGTATTTAATGTCCCGATATGAAGGTCTTGATTTTTTCAATTTAGAACAGAAATTGAGTGAAGAAGAGATAATGGTTCGTGATTTAGTTCGTAGTTGGGTAGATGAAAAAGTTCTTCCAATCATTGAGAAATATTACACAGAGGGTACATTTCCAGTAGAATTAATACCCGAAATAGGTTCGATGGGTCTTTTTGGATGTAATCTAGCGGGTTATGAATGTGCTGGCTTATCAAATGTAGCTTATGGTTTAGTTTGTCAAGAATTAGAACGTGGTGATTCCGCAATTAGGAGTTGTGTGTCAGTTCAGGGTTCATTGTCAATGTATCCTATTCATGCATTTGGTACTGAAGAACAAAAACAGAAATATTTACCAGGTATGGCTAAAGGTGAATTGATAGGATGTTTTGGACTTACTGAACCAGATCATGGTTCCGATCCTTCAGGTATGGAAACGAAAGCGGTAGATGATGGGGATTCCTATATTCTTAATGGGGCTAAAATGTGGATTACCAATGGTACGATTGCCGATTTAGCTATTGTTTGGGCTAAATTAGATGGTAAGATTCGAGGTTTTATTGTAGAAAAAAGTGATAATGGTTTTACTGCACCTGAAATGAAGGGTAAGCACTCGCTTAGAGCTTCAATCACCAGTGAGTTAGTTTTCCAAGATTGCAAGATACCTAAGGATAGAATTTTACCCGATGTACAAGGGCTAAAAGGCCCATTAAGCTGCTTAACTCAAGCAAGATTTGGTATTACATGGGGCTCTTTGGGGGCTGCAATGGGGTGTTTCCATTCATCAGTTGATTATTCTAAATCTAGAATTATGTTCAATAAACCAATAGCAAGTTTCCAATTGGTTCAAAATAAGTTAGCATGGATGCTTCGAGAGATAACTAAAGGTCAATTATTGGCATATCATCTTGGTAGAGCTAAAGATAAGGGAGAAGCGACTCCAGAAATGGTGTCTCTTGGTAAGATGAATAATGTTGATGCAGCTATTCAAATAGCTCGTATGGCAAGAGATATTCACGGAGCTAATGGTATCTTGAATGAATACCCTATAATGAGACATATGGCTAATCTTGAAAGTGTTTATACCTATGAAGGTACACATGATATTCATAATTTAATTCTTGGACGTTGGATAACTGGTATTCAAGCTTTTGAATAATTAGATAGTACTAGGTGTAGCTATGGCTTCATTCCATGTTTCACAGTTATAACAGCTACGTGTTAGTGATTTACCATTTCCATCAGCTCCATCACTTTTAGTATAACTAAATGTATCTTCAAATGATCCTTTTGACAGTGTAAGAGTTTCATTTGTTCCCAATCCATTGCCAATAGCCATATCTTCTACTGAGAAAACATTTGTATAGTTTCCATATGTAGATTTATAGACACTTGGAGAGGTAGTTAGTATTCCTACTTTATTTGCAGGTAGTACTATCAAATCATCATCATTTTCAGGTAATATCTTATCTTTGTCTACGTTATCAGCAATAATCCAATTTCCAATATAGATTGCAGTTGGGTTTGGATTGTATACCTCAATCCATTCGTAGTCTACTCCGTTGTTAGTTGGATTATACATAACTTCAGTTAGGTATATTTTGTTACCTAGGCTGTTTCCTTCAAAAATAGTCACAGTTAATACAGACGGTAATAATTTAGAACTATCATTGTATAACATATATCTTTCAGATTTCACACTTATTGAAGAGTCTTTTGGATCACCACCCCAAATACATACAGATTCATCTGGAATAATAGTACGGATTTCTATTCTTAATTCTTGAGTAACTTCCAATTCATTTTTTAAAGGATTATAAGGAAATTTTCCTAGAGCATCGCATTTATCCTTATCTAAATTCCCATTTGAATTTAGTAATCCTACAGTTATGCCATTTCTCAATTGGGCTTCACCAGTTCCAAACTCATAATCTTCCCAATTAGTTACATTATTAATTTTACCTTGAGAACCGGTTAATTCAGAGATAACTTCTCTAGCCATAACAACACGATTGTCATTGTTGTCAAGATCAATACCAATACGATAATTCATTGCCGAAGTGAATGACTGGATTAGTAAGACAAATATGGTTAGAGCCATAGTGAACTCAATAACATGAGTAACAGCGTCTTCCGTAGTTATTAGTCTTTGTTTCATCCTCTCATTTCCCTCTTGAATAGCCACGTCGCCATTCTAAGGCACATTATTGGCCATAAGATGACTGACAATAAAGCTAACCATCCCGGTACACCTTCTAAATCTACGGATATAGTTCTATTTGTGAACAAACCAACAACCATTTGGTAAATTACTCCAGGATTCAATAAACCCATACGCGATGCGAATTTTTGATAGTCGGGGTCGTTTTCGAAATTTTCACCATTTATATCAACTCCAATTACTGTGGCTATTGTTATTACTGCCAAAGTCCATACCAATGCAAATAGTAACCATGCACTTAATCCGTAAATTACTACACTTGAACCACTTCTGGCAGAAATTGCTAGACAAAGTTGAAATGTTACCATTGTAAAAATCATTATTTGTCCAAAGAAAAGGAAGGCAAACATACTGCCTATTGGCGGCATATTTCCCTCAGTGACCATAAAATATAATCCAATTATTTGAGCTATAAATACCGGAATTCCAACAACCATTGTCAGGCCTAGAGCTTTTCCTAAGACAATAGTTTCACGGTTGATAGGCCTAGCAAGCAATAAATCCATAGTATTCTCTTGTCTCTCTTTATGAAATGTATCTACAGATATACCGATAGCAACCATCGAACCTATCATAAATGTGAAATAGGATAATTGAATAATGCTTCCTTTAGTCGTCATGGTTCCAAGAATAGAGTTTGAACTATTCTGTAGTTGTCCTAGAAGCATACCCATGCCTACTATGAAAACAAAAAAGATGAGGCCTAAGACAATCATTCTTGGTGTTTTAAATCCTCTCTTAAATTCAAATAAAGCAATGTGTTTTGCAAATTTTATTTGCTCATTTAGATTACTAACACGTTTTAGTGAAAAATAGAGGCCTAAAGCAAAAATTATGGTCTCCACTCCGAAAAAATAATAATCTTTTTCGTCAGCTAATGCGATATCGTCTATTTCAGCTTCCCATATCTGGCTTTTGAGATCTATATTAGCATTATTTCTTTCGTAATTAAAACTTCTTTCAATTAGCGTAGCTTCTACGGTTACTACTTCGCTTTCATAGAATTTCCCCTCTAAACTACCATTAACTAAGATCCTCATTCCATTTAGGTTAATCATGCATTTACTGTAACTATCCTCACTGTAAACCAATCCATCTATTTTATCGAAAGTTCCATTAGATTCTTCAAGAGTTCCGATACTAGTATTAGTATATGGAAATATTTCTAAAACACCCTTAAATGTTATAGTTTTATTCAAAAGATTTTCATTACTATAATTGATAGTTGTTTTGTTATCCAGTTCGGTTACTTTTCTATCATTCCAGACACTTAATGGATCCGTTTCGGTAGTTATCTCCCAATGGACTTTGTGACTAATAGCAATAAGAAGTATGATAGAAATCGCGATTAGTAACGGCTGCCACGTGTAGTTTGATTTCCATTGCTTAATTGCTTTATCTTTAAACATCATCATCACCCTCAGTTTCAGTTAAAAACACATCTTCCAGAGTCGTATTATGTGGCTCAATAGAGAATATTTTTGTTCCATTCTCAACTAATTTATTAGTAACCCATGGAATTAAATCCTCTTTTAATTTTAGAATTATTTTTTTATGTTTTCCTAACTCTTTATTTTCTAATATACTAATATCTTTATTTTCATTTAGTATTTTTTCGTCTTTTTTACCAAAAATATTTACACGTAACGATAATTTTATCGCAGTCTTTTCTACAGTTTCTCTTATCTTTGAAATAGGTCCTTGTCTAATCATTTTTCCATTATTGATTATTCCTACATCAGTACATAACTCTTGAACTTCAGATAGGATATGTGAGCTAAATATAATGGTTAGTCCCTTTTCGTTTAAATCTAATAATAAGGTTCTGAGAGCCTTGACACCTCTTGGATCAAGTCCTGAGGTCGGCTCATCTAAAATTAATATTTCGGGTTCGTGAAGTAATGCCGTTGCTAATGCTAACCGTTTTCGCATGCCCAGTGAATATTCCCTAACCGTTTTAACCAAACTATTGCTGAGACCTAATAAATCTAATAATTTCCCACCTCGTTCTTCTATAATCGATTCAGATAGACTGTAAAATCCTCCATAAAATTCCAATGTCTGTTGTGCCGTTAGACTTCCATATAATCCTACTTGCTCCGGTAAAAAACCTATTTTATTCTTATTCTCAAAGACGTTGTTTTCAATGTTTTCTCCATCAATAGAGATAGTTCCACTATCACATTTTAGAATTCCAGTGATACATTTTATGGCTGTAGTTTTTCCAGCTCCATTAGGTCCCAGAAATCCAAATATTTGCCCTTTTTCAACTTTAAAACTTAATTTATTCAGAGCCTTTGAGGTTCTAATAACTCTTCCAAAATTGCGAATTCTATAGTCTTTCTGGACTTCCTCTAATTCAAGAAGGCTGTTTGCCACGTAATGTCACCTTTGATTGCGGTTATAAAACCACATCGTCTTAAGGGGATGTGCCCGAATTCTGGAGATATCCTTTTTTGCCAGCTGCAAGTAAAATTCTTGAAGGCGTTACATTAGATGCCTTGCTTAGTGACTTTTTTTACGCAGAGGCTAGGGCACTTGCACTTACTCGTCTTGAAACATCAGCATCTTTAGGTATTATTGATGTAGAAGGGCCACCAACAAATGATGAATCCGATATTGTACTAGGGTATGTAATTTCTAGATTAGTTTTAGCAGCAGCCGATAATCAAGCTCTGGTCAATTATGTCGCCTTATCAGAAGCTAGACGTGCAGAGCGTTATCTTTCTTCCGAAACTGATGAAAACCTAGTTTCTTTTACTAACCAATTTGATGAAATTAATATAATTTCCAATGGTTCTTTTTTTGACATGAGCTTTATTGATTATGTCAGAGCGGCTTCTAAACTCCGTGAGGGTGACTGGAAACTTTCCAATAGAGGTGTAAGTAAAGGAATTGTTAGTCTTGATCGTACTACATTAATTAGATTGATGAGAGAAGTTATTCGGCAGCATCTTGAGGAACTTCCTGAGGCACCTAGTGAAATAAAGAAACAGTTTGAAGGTACTATTGAAGAATTAAAATCTCAAATTTCTAAAACGTTTATAGAAAGGATTGGCGGTTTGAATAATGTAGTTAGTGAAAGACAAGCAGAGGCTATGAAGGAATTAGGTAAATTTGATCTTTCAAAGGCTCCACCTTGTTTTAATATGAATTTATTAGACTTACAATCTGGTGTAAATTTAGCACATCCTTCACGTTTTTTCATAACTACATTTCTGTCTTCTTTGAATCAAGAATCCGAATCTGTAATGAAATTATTTGCAACTGCTCCCGATTTCAAAGAATCTTTTACACGTTATCAAGTTGAACACATAACTGGAACGACTTCTAGTACAAAATATAGTGCTCCAAAATGTGATACTTTAGTTTCCAGTGGAGTCTGCCCTGGTCCGAATACATTATGTCGTCAAATACGCCATCCATTGAGCTATTATCGAGTAATGTCTGAGTCTGAAAAAGATGTAAAGATACGCTTGGAAAGAATTTTGTTAGTTGCATTAAATCGTGAGGAATATCCTACGAAATTATTAGAAAAGAACATGGGAACTTTTGGGGATTTTAGTTTTTCTTATGGTGAAGAAATAGTCAAGAGAAAGTTAGCGGAAGCGATTAGATCTAATGAAATTAGTAAAGTAAGTGTTAAAATTAGTCATTTTCAAGGTGGGGTGTATTCTGTCGAAGTTCCCAATAAAGAACGTAAAATATGGATTACAAAAGCAGTTTTGGGTATAACTGATGGTAATTCAAATTATGATTGTTTACCATTAACTGATTGGAAACTAGCACTCCCAATTGGAGATGCACAATATAAATCTAAATCAATAGATTTAATAGTTAAACCTTTCGAAATCAATATGGATGATCATGAAGTTCGGAAATTTTTCTTAATATTAGGAATTGTAGAAGAACCTTAGACTCTAATACGTCTTCCACAACTGCAGATAAATCTAGGTGTATTTTCATCTATATTGTGTACCGTTTTACACGAAGGACATGTTATATTTTTGATGTCTTTTTCCATGTTCACATTAGATTCATTACTTATTGGAGGGGCTACTCTTTTCACTATTTTCTTCTTTGCTACTCCCTTCATAATAGTTCTTTTGATAGGTTTCTTTTTTGGAGTCTGTGCCACTTTAGTTTCATCATCATTGTCTTTAGTATCTTTTAGTGTTTTTCCTCCAGTCAATTTGGCTAATATTTCACTTTCATCAAAATCTTCGTCTTCTTCATCGTCATCATAATCTTCATATTCGTCGTCTTCTATTTTCTCTTCCTCATCATCCGAATCAGCCTTTGAGTCTTCTAAACGTTTTAATTTAGATTCCGTAGGTAATTCAGAATTATACCCGACTCCTGTCAAACTTTTGCTTAATGGATTAATACTTTCCTTCATTCTATACATACTAGCCGTTTTATCTTCAGGAGCTAAAATAAAGGTGTAAATTCCAAAAGATAAGATTATAAATCCAACTAATCCAATTAGAATAATAACTAAGTTATCCATAATTGGTGCTGGAATTCCAGGAAGAGAAATACCTGAAGATGTTTCTTCTTTAGTGGATGCTTCTTCTATTGTGAGTTGTATAATAGTACTAGCTCCAGTTATCACACTTAATGTCTTGTTTGACATTACAATATTAAAGCGAATATCGCCCGTATAATCTATAAAATCTGCGTAATCGGAGTAGAATTTAACCTCATATACATCATAATCTCGTATTTCATTGTCTTTAGGTGGAACATAACGTGGCGCAGCACAGGCTCTACAAGTGTCTCTTAAATCCTCGTCATTTAAAAATTCAACATCAATATTAAGATTGTGTACTGAAAATTCTTCATCGTCAGCATCATCGCTGAACATATAGGCTCCTTTAATATGAAATTCTAGTATAATATCCGTTCCATAAGAAATAGTCGTATTTACTTCAGTAATGACTAAATCTTCTTTCGAGTCATTCATATAAATTTCTACTAATCCGGCATTAGCTACAGGAAAAAATAACATAGATAAGATAAAGCCTAGTAGCACATTCTGACCTAAGTTCATTATTTTATTCATTTCTATTCACGATATATTCTACTTTCTAATATACGACTTCCTATTTATTATTAGATATACCTTTGCGAAGTCTCTTAACAGCCACTCTAAATAGTGAATAATGTCAACTGAAAATGATTACTTGAAAAAGACTGGAAAAGGTACGCGTTCAGTCCACTCAGGGACTTCATCTGGTGAAAAATCATTGAATACTCCGGTATATCAATCATCAACATTCCTTTTAGATGATGAAGCTTATGAAATGTGGAAAGCAGGAACACCTAGAGCTCCAGTTTACACTCGGTATAATAATCCTTCAATGAGGGCCGTTGAAAAGAAAATAGCTCATCTAGAAGGGGCTGAAGATGCTCTGGTTTTTACATCTGGTATGTCTGCAATTTGCACTACACTTCTTACTTTCCTAAGTCAAGGAGACCGAATTGTTACAACTCGTAATCTTTATGGTGGTACAGTTCTTTCTTTAGATCAAGATTTCACACGTTTTGGAATAGATGTTCATTATGTTGATATAAAAGATTTAGATGCAGTAGAAGAGGCATTGAAAGAGAAAAAAACTAATGTATTGTATTGTGAAACGGTTAACAATCCCTTACTTGAGGTTTCAGATTTACCAGAATTAGCTAAATTAGCTAAGAAATATGGTGCAATACCAATAGTTGATAGTACTTTTGCTACTCCTATGGGTTGTCAACCTTTAGATCATGGTTTCGAAATAGTAATTCATTCAGTTACTAAATTATTGAATGGTCATAGTGATATTCTAGGTGGAGTTGTTGCAGGAAATAAAGAAATTATTAACCAAATTTGGTATAAATTAAGAAATTTTGGAGGCACTATGGATCCTCATCAAGCATCTTTGCTTGAAAGAGGAATAAAAACATTACATCTACGTTATGAAAAAGCGATGACCACGGCTCATCAATTAGCTATTTGGTTGGAAGCTCATCCCAAAATTAGAAAAGTTATTTACCCTGGTTTAGAGAGTCACAAAGATTTTGAATTATCTAAAAAAGTATTGAATAGTCCAAGTACAATGGTTTGCTTTGAAGTTAAGGATGGTGACGAGGCAGGTCGTAAATTAATGGATAATATGTTAATTGCATCTCAAGCAATTTCATTAGGAGGTGTTGAATCATTAATATCGATGCCGTTTTCAACAACTCATGTTTCTTGGACTCAAGAGGCACGTCTAGAGGCCGGTATTGGTTTAGGTTTCATTAGATTTTCAACAGGTATTGAGGATACTGAAGATTTGATAGCAGATTTTGAACAAGCCTTAGATAAATTATAGTCCCATAGCGATAATAGCCCACTTTGCTTGGATGTTTGTGGATTATACAATTAGGCTACTTTCTGCAATTTCTTGCACTGAAGAAATACAAGGAACGAATAGAAGTATAGTATACCTTTTTGGAACCACTAAAGAGGGCAAATCGATTGCAGTCCGAACACCTCTTCTATTACCTTACTTTCAGGTAGTTGAGCCACCTCAAAATATAATTGTAAGTCTTCGAAAAAGAGATGATGTTGAGAAAGTTGAGCCCCAAGAATTATGGGTTGATGGTTCTGTAAAAAATTGTATGAAGGTAACAGTCCCTCATCCTGGTAAGGTACCAAAGATAAGAGAATGGTTGAAAAATAATGATTTGAAATTATTGGCAGCCGATATTCCTTTCCATCATAGATATTTGTATGATAATAACATAGGTGGCTGTGTTCGAGTTCGTGGTAAAAAGATAATAAAAGATAAATGGTCTTGTGATGTTATTGAGGT
>Ga0209403_10002569_pt1 | contig 21500 bp, 19 predicted proteins | sample ArcticOcean_MG_C_8_FD_187440 | JGI IMG/M metagenome (GOLD analysis project Ga0209403, IMG submission 187440) | Marine microbial communities from western Arctic Ocean - ArcticOcean_MG_CB11_86 (SPAdes) (version 2) | ecosystem: Environmental > Aquatic > Marine > Oceanic | place: Arctic Ocean... | reverse complement strand
CCTCAATTTATGGAAGTTTGGGCACCATTAGACGGTTATTTCTTTAATGCAGGATTGAAAATTAAGCTGTAACTCTACTCAATAGTTGTCTTTTAGTCAAAGGAGATGTATTTAGCTCATTCCCCATCCCATAATGTGATGCTATGCATAGATTCAAATTTTAGATTAGTTGGGCATTATCTAAATAGATGTGGTAGTACCTTAAATTGGGATTAATAAATTTAAACTTTTTTATTCCTTAATTTTGGTTTATGAAAAAACTAAAAAGCATTGGATTTTTTTTTAGATTTAGGATTGTAATATGTTTTTCACTCCTTTTCTCTTTTTATACATCTTATTCTCAGAAAGAACTGCCTTATGTTGTTGGCGAACATTTAACTTTTGATATTTCTTTTGTAGGATTTAAAGTAGGTGATGCAGAATTAAAAATTGTGGATTTAAAAGAAATTAATAGTATTTCTACCTATCATATAATAGGATCAGGAAGAACATCTCCATTTTTTGATTTATTTTTTAAAGTTAGAGATATGTATGAAACTTATTTAGATACATCTAGTGTTCTTCCTGTAAAGTTTGTTAGAGATATTTATGAAGGAGGTTTTACTAAACAGCAAACTTATAATTTCTATCATCTTGACAGTATAGTTTATTCTCAAAATCTGCAATATAAAATTTCTAAAACTTCACAGGATATGTTATCTGCTCTCTATTTCGCTCGTACTTTTAATAAACAAAATTTAAAATTTAATGATTCTTTTTTTGTACCGATATTTATGGATGAAGAAAATTATCTTTTAGAAATCACTTACATAGAGAACCAAATGTTAGAAACACAATGGGGAACTATTAATTGTATGGTTTTTAAACCAAAAATGCAAAAAGGAAGAGTGTTTGAAGATGGTGAAAAAATGAAGATATGGATAACTGATGACCCTAATCATTTACTTATGAAAGTTGAGACTCAAATTTGGGCTGGAAAAATAATAGCAATTTTAAGTGATTATGATAAAATAAAGGTTCCAATGAAGATTGAACTAAAGGATTAAAGATTATAAATGAACAACTAAATAACCCCCTCTTTTATATCTATGATGATGGAACAGTAGAAAAGAGGAACTATTAACTCACTAATTGGAAATAACTTATGGAAAAAATTTTTGTTATTGAATTTCTATCTGTAGAATGGATAAGAAACACTTCTATTACAATCTTTTTCATTCTTCTTTATTCTTACTTTTCTTCAAAAATAAAAGGTAAAAATTTATTATTATTCTTAAAAATTAGTGCTTTAATAATATTAGGCATGACCTTGTCCTATCATATTATCTTAGCAACAAGTGGGTTATGGACACTCCAAGAGGATCTCCCTTTACATTTATGTAGCGTTTCTGCATTAATATGCTGTCTGATTTTCTTTGTAAAGAATAAGCAATTTTTATTTGAATTTTTATTCTACTCTGGTATTATTGGAGGGCTTATGTCAATCTTAACACCACAGATAACGTTATATAATGAAAATTATTTCTTTTATATAATGTTTTACTTTAAACATGCTTCAATTATAGCTATCCCTCTAGTAATGAGGTATAGAATGAAAATGAATCTCAGTAAACATTCATGGTTGAAAACTTTTGGAGTAATTAACCTTTTACTAGCTCTAATAATACCAATTAATTCTTTTATTGGTTCCAATTACATGTATGTTTCAAAACCTCCTATAGTAAACAATCCACTCATTATTGTAGGTGAAAGTAAAATATTAGGGCTGCCTGATTATGTTTTTTATTGGGAAGTAATACTATTTATCTTGCTGATTTTATTTTATTTTATTTTTAAGAAAAGAAAAATGAATCTAGATTTTTTATAAATTTTAAGTAAAAAAAGCTTTTTCATTGTTTACATTTGTATAATATATTATTAATTAAATAAACCGCAACAATAAAAGTTAAGCCCTTGTAATCCAATAGATTAACAAAGAAGTAAAATTATGAAAAAACTACTACTTATATTACTCTGTGTGCCTATTATTGGGTTTGCACAAATTAACTTTTCAAATCAAAATTCATTTGATATTATTACATGGAATTTAGAGTGGTTCCCGAAACAAGGAACTACAACTGTTGATTCCCTTAAAAATATCATTGAAATTATTGATGCAGAAATAATAGCTTTACAGGAAATAAATAATGTTTCTGAGTTTAATCAACTTATTAATAAGTTAGATTTTTATAATGGATATTCTACTAACACATCAAATCTTAATTTAGGCTATATATATAAGAAAACTTTAAATATAGATTCAATTTATACGATTCTAAATTCAGAGAACTATTTCTTTGCTGGAAGATTACCTCTTGTTATGGAAATGGAATATGGAGAAGAAGATTACGTTATAATAAATAATCACTTCAAATGCTGTGGAGATGGAATTTTAGATTTTAGTAATAATAATGATGAGGAATATAGGCGTTTTAGTGCAATAAACTTACTTAAAACCTATATAGATTCTAATTATTCAAATAAAAATGTTCTTATACTTGGTGATTTAAATGATTTAATTGAAGAAAGTTATACTAATAATGTATTTACGCCAATAATTAATGATAGCATTAATTACTTAATTGCAGATAAATATATACCATTTCAGAACACTGTTGATTGGTCTTACCCAACTTGGCCATCACATTTAGATCATATTATTATAAATCAAAACCTTTTTGATAATTTAAGTGATATTTATCAAGATGTTAAAACTATTAGAATTGATAATTACTTAGGTAGTTTCCAAATTTATGATAATATAATTTCAGATCATTTACCTGTAGGGATTAATCTTTTTTCTAATCCAACGATAATTAATGAGAACAATATTAAAATAAAAAAAGAGAGTAAGTTATTTAATATTATCGGGCAATTATCAAATCCAAAAAGGAACACCTTGCTTATAGAAGTCTATAATGATGGAACAGTAGAAAAAAAAATAACAGTAGATTAACAATGAAAAAACTACGACTTATAATTTAATTTTTTCTTTGTTGAACCTTACGATCCTAATTTCTAATTTTTTCTTTTGTATGTTTGAAAAATGAATTTACCCAAGATTGCATCAAACTCCCCTTCAAAAATAGAAATACAAGAAAATATAAAATATGTTTGGTGTTCTTGTGGCCTCTCTATGAAACAACCATATTGTGATGGTGGACATAAAGGAACAGGATTTAAACCAATAATTATACAAGAATCAGAAAACAAAACAATATTCTTATGTAATTGTAAAAAAACATCTAACAGTCCATATTGTGATGGAACACACAATAATTTATAGATGAAGAAACTACTACTCATATTACTTTGCTTGCCTATAATTGGGTTTACTCAAGATGATTGCGGCAAAGCACCAATCGATTAACAATAAAAAAACTACTACTCATATTATTTTGCTTGCCTTTTGTTGGGTTTGGACAAGTTTGCGATTCATTATTGTTAGAATCTATTACTAATCCAGGACCATTTATAGTTAATACTATAGATGAAAACTCAGGTATTCGTAATGGCCCTGATTATAATGGTTCAACTATATTTTACCCCAATAATAGCAGTGCTTTATCTAGTGTTATCATGGTTCCTGGACTCAGTCTTACAGAACTTACCATTCAGAATTGGGGAGCTTTTTTTGCATCACATGGTATTATTACTATGACAATTGGTACAAATGCATTAACTGATACTCATATTGAAAGAAGAGATGCTTTATTAGATGCAATAATTTCTTTAAAGAATGAGAATCAAAGATTAGGATCTCCTTTATATGGAAAAATAGATACATTGTCTATCGCTGTTGGTGGTTTTTCAAAAGGAGGCGGAGGAGCACAGTTAGTTCCTGCTCTAGACCCTAGCATTAAAGCTATTGTTTCTTTATATCCATGGTTAGACAATCCAACTACATCAGATTTAAATCATAGTGTCCCAGTAATTATTATTAGCGGTCAATTAGATGTTATTGCTCCACCCTCAATTCATGCAGATATTCATTATAACTTAACACCTAATACAACTAATAAATTAAAGTATGAAGTTGCTTTTGGTTCTCATGATCCTACTAGTGGTCCTAATGGAGGGAATGGAGAGATTGGTATTAGAGTGATTTCATGGTTACAGAATTTTTTATTAAATGATAGTTGTTATTGCCCTATATTGCTTCTTAATGCTAGCACATCATCTTTATATACCACAAATGTTTTATGTAACACTACTAATGTTAATCCATCTTTTCTGATTCCAAATTCTCAAAAGAAACTCCTAAAAATAACAGATATGTTTGGAAGAGAGACAAAAGGCACTAAAAATGAAGTTCTCTTTTACATCTATGAAGATGGTGTAGTAGAAAAGAAGATAATTATTGAATAAATTATTTTTTATAAATAGTGTATGATTATTAAAATTAACAATAAGAGAAATAAAATTGCAAAGGAAATCCGAGATATATTTCAAGCTTCATATACCGTTGAAGCCGAGCTGTTAAAAGCTATTGATTTTCCTCCTTTGAAAAGAACCATATCTCAATTTTTGAATAGTAATTCTGAATTTTACGCATACTATCTCAATCAGAATATAGCTGGAGTAATTGAAATAAAAAGTAATCAAGATTTAACTCACATTCAAAGTTTAGTTGTTTATCCAAAATATTTCAGGAAAGGTATTGGAAGAAAATTAGTTCAGTTTATATTGGATACATATAAGTCAAGTATATTTACTGTTGAAACTGGATTAGATAATTACCCTGCTATAAAATTATATAGAAGTTTTGATTTCGAAGAGCAAGATCAATGGAATACAAATCACGGGGTAAGAAAAGTTAGATTTAAAAAAAATTGATTAACAATGAAGAAATCACTAATTATATTAATTTAATTAAAACAAATTATGTTGACGCCTCAAAAAATAACTAGATTAAAGAATTTAAGACGATTATTATATTTTAGTGCCTGGAAGAGACTCTTTCTTTTTATTACTGAACCAACTCATGATAAATTATTTGAAAGGTTTAAAAAAATTAATAAAAGCACATATCTATCCAAACCTGAACCATGGTTTACATTTACAGCAATCGACTTTATAAAAGAAAAGCTAAAGAATGATCTTAAAATCCTTGAGTGGGGTTCAGGCTCATCTAGTTTATGGTTTGAAAAAAATGGATGTATAGTTACCGCCATTGAACATAATGAAGATTGGGCTAATATTGTAAAGGGAATGAAATCTGAAAAGATTAATGTAATTGTTAGCAAAACAAAGAATGATTATGTAAATCCAGATATTAATTTCAGTACAATTAACATTTTTCTTATAGACGGTATCTATAGAAATGAATGTGCTTCTCATTTAGTAAAATTAATTAAATCTGATAAAATTTTACCAGGTGCAATGATCATATTTGATGATACAAGTAGGTTAGAGTACCAGGAAAGCATACAATCATTAACAAAATACTGTGAAGAGGTTTATCATTTCACTGGAATCTCAAATATTGTTATTGATAAAATGACATCTGTTTTTATAATATAGCTGATGCTATTTAAAATAATTCAACTATAACTATTCTTAAACAATAGATTAATAAACAACTAAGATGAAAAAACTACTACTTATATTACTTTGTGTGCCAATGATTGGATTTGGGCAAAATACTGTGTGTTTTAATATTGAACCGAATCCAAATCCAAATGATGCGGCCCTTTCTCCATTTACAAAATATATTGATGTTTTAGGATGTTTTAGTATTTATGCTGAGAATACTATCTCTGATGAAAAGGTATTGCATGCAGCTGCTATTGTAGCCGAGCTGCTTGATAATAATGAAGATGGTATTGTTGATGATATTCTTGTTAAATCTCAGTTAATAACAGATAATGCATTAATACCAATATTTTCATCAGAAGGATCTTTTGCTGAAAATATTTTTTTTAATAATTATAATGGTGATGGAGTAAGTGCTGTATTATATAACAATGAAATTGATCCTAGTCAACCTGGTCACTGGGGAGATGATGCTTCAGTTGAAGAAATTTTACATACAATTAATCATGTAGGTCATACAAATGTATATCAATCTGCATTTAGTTTACAACCTAATTCATCTTTACTCTCAGATGCTATGGATGTTGCTAGGGGAGGACAGTTTCTAAGTATTCCAAATCCTTATCCTTTATCTTCGTGGTATCATTATGATGATTTTACTTGTGATTATGAGTGTATGGCTATTGAGTATATATACTGGGCAATTGTAAGTAATATGGGTATATTAGATGATCCTCAAACTGCATCTGGTATTGCAGATGAATGGGAGCTATATAGCCCTTTTTTATTACAAACAACAGATACTCTTATTTATGATTTAATTAGTGATCCTCAATATTATATTCCTCAATTAGCTCCTGATGGTAATTATTGTCCAAATGCTAATGCTGTCTCAGAGATTAAAACAACTAAGCAAAATAGTAGAGTTATTGATGTTTTAGGAAGAAAAGCTAAAATAAAGATTAATTCATTTTTTATTAAAATATATGATGACGGAACAGTAGTAAAGAAGATTATAATAGATTAGATTCCGTCCAGATCGCAATAATAAAAGTAAGCCTTTATAAAGTATATTTAGAAGAGATAGATATGCCATATTCTTTTACTTAAAGATGATATAAATTAAAGTTTTACAATATATTATAAAAAAGCTATGCACGCATAGCTTTTTTATAATATATTTGTTATAACTAAACATAAACAATGAAAACAGAAAAAATAGCATTAGTGATTGAGGGCGGTGGATTTAAATCAGTTTTTTCAGCCGGTGTTTTAGATGCATTCTTAATGAATAAATTCAATCCTTTTGATATTTATATTGGTGTTTCAAGTGGAGCAATGTCTTTGTCTTATTATATAGCCAGTCAATACAAAATATATTTTTCACTTTCAAAAGAAGTATCTGTTAATGAGAAATTCTTAGGTTATACACATGCTCTTTCAGAGCAAGGATATATGGATCTAAAATTTTTAACAACATATGCCAAAAAGAATAATCCGTTAGAATTACAAAAAATGAAAGAATCTACAGAGAATAAACAATTTTATGTGGTAGCAACAAATTTAGATAATGGTGAAGCTGTTTATTTAGAGCCAAACAAACAGAATATTTATAGATGTCTACGAGCAACTTCTTCATTACCATTTTTTACTAAAGGTTTGTGTAAGATTAATGGAGTTAATTTAATGGATGGAGGATGGTCTGATCCAATACCAACAAAATCAGCTGCTGATTTTGGAGCAAATAAAATAATTGTTATTAGACCACACCCTTTAAATTATAAAGTTCAAGGATTAAGTTATTTCGGATTACTGGCTGGATATTGGTGGCAGAATAATCCAAAAGTAAGAGATAAATTTTTCAAAGAACATAATCATTATAATGAGGCCGTAGATTTTTTAGCGAAAAAACATAAGAATATAGAGATTATACAAATATGTCCTGATAATTACTTAAAATCAGGTCTAGTTGGAACTAGCAAAGAAGATTTAACACAAGATTATCATCATGGCTTGGAAAAGGGGATGGATTTCCTTAATGCTAACGTTCTATAAGTAGCCACTTCTTAGATTTTTTGTTTAACAATCTGTTAAACAGGTAAGGATGATTAATTATTTACTTGTTTAAAATCTGTTAATTACTCATTTATTTCATATTTAAAACACTCTTGATTTTATAAATAATAATTTTACTATTGTTCTACTAAAATTAGAACACATAATGCAAAATAGATATATAGTAGATTTAGAAGATGTTAGACTTTCTGATCTTAATTTGGTTGGTGGTAAGAATGCCTCATTAGGAGAAATGATTCAAAACCTCAGTAATCTTGGTGTAGATATCCCCAGTGGATTTGCAATAACTGTAGATGCTTATTGGGATTTTATTCATCATAATAAATTAGATAATAAGATAAAAAGCTTAATAAAAAACATTAAAGAAGATGATATTATTTCATTAAATAAAAATGGATTAGAAATTAGACAATTAATACAAAATGGCGAATGGCCAGAAGATATTAAAGAAGAGATAAAAAATGGATATACAATGCTATCCCAGAAATACGGTTCAGATATTACAGATGTTGCTGTTCGTTCCTCAGCAACCGCAGAGGATCTTCCAAATGCATCTTTTGCTGGTCAACAGGAAACATATTTAAATGTAAGAGGAGTAGAAGAAATTTTTACTTCAGTTAGAAATTGTTTTTCTTCTCTTTTTACTAATAGAGCTATTTCTTACAGAGATAATTTTGGATTTGATCATTTTGATGTTGGGCTTTCTGTTTGTATACAAAAAATGGTTCGTTCTGATTTATCTTCAGCTGGTGTTGCTTTTTCATTAGATACAGAAAGCGGTTTTAAAGATGTTGTTCTTTTAAATGGTTCTTACGGACTTGGAGAATTAGTAGTTCAAGGAATGGTTTCCCCTGATGAGTTTCTAATTTTCAAACCTACTTTAAAAAATAATTTCTCAGCAATTATTGAAAAAAAAATGGGTAAGAAAAGTGAAAAAATGATTTACTCAAATGATCCAGGTCAGTTAGTGAAAACAGTACATGTTAGTAATACTCAACAAGATCAGTTTTGCATTACAGATAAACAAGCATTGCAATTAGCTAATTGGGTTTGTGTCATTGAAGATTACTATACTAAATTAAAAGGTCACTGGTGTCCGATTGATGTTGAATGGGCAATTGATGGCCTTTCTGAAAAATTATTTATAGTCCAAGCCAGACCTGAAACAATTCATTCAAGAAAGAAAGATCATTCTTTAATTGAGTATATACTTGATGATACAAATCAAAAAAATATTAGATTAACAGGTATTGCTGTTGGAGATAAAATTGGGCAAGGTAAAGTTCAAAAAATGTTTTCCTTAGATGGCAGAGATGGTACTTTTGATGCAGCAGATTTTAAAGATGGAGATGTATTGGTTACGGAAATGACTGATCCTGATTGGGAACCAATTATGAAAAAGGCTTCAGCAATTATAACTAATAAGGGTGGAAGAACTTGCCATGCAGCTATTGTTGCACGTGAAATGGGAGTTCCTGCAATTGTCGGCACAGAGAATGGTACTGAAATATTGTTTAATAATGAAGAAGTTACTGTTTCTTGTGCTGAAGGAGTTTTAGGGAAAGTATATGATGGAATTGTTTCTTATAAGTTAAAGAAAACAAAATTGGATAATCTTCCAACAACCAAAACTCCAATTATGTTAAATGTGGCTTCACCAGATTTAGCTTTTAAATTTGCAAAAATTCCAAATTCAGGAGTTGGTCTTGCACGTGAGGAGTTTATTATAAATAATTTTATTAAAGTTCACCCACTCGCACTTTTAACTCATAAAACATTAAAAGATGAGGAACTAACAGAAAAAATACGAATATTGACAAAAGGATTTGAAACTGAAGAAAGTTTTTTTATTAAGCAGCTTTCTTATGGAGTAGCAAAGATTGCATCTGCTTTTTATCCAAAAGCAGTTATTGTTAGAATGTCTGATTTTAAATCAAATGAATATTACAATCTACTTGGAGGAAAATATTTTGAGCCAAACGAAGAAAATCCTATGTTAGGGTGGAGAGGAGCCAGTAGATATTATTCAGATGAGTACGAATATGCTTTTGGCATGGAATGTAAAGCTTTAAAGAGAGTGAGAGAAAAAATGGGATTAAATAATGTTATTATAATGATTCCATTTTGTAGAACTGTTGAAGAATTACTTAAAGTATATAAAATAATGGATAAATACGGATTAAAAAGAGGAGTAGATGGATTAGAAATTTATTTAATGGCAGAACTTCCTTCAAATATTTTAATGGCAGAAGAATTTGCAGAATATGTGGATGGTTTTTCAATTGGTTCTAATGATTTAACACAACTTGTTCTTGGTTTAGACAGAGACTCTTCTCTTGTTGCACATCTTTATGATGAAAGAAACCCTGCAGTATTACGGGCTATTTCGAATCTAATAGAAGTAGCCAAAAAAACAAAAACTAAAGTAGGAATATGTGGACAGGGACCATCAGATTATCCTGATTTTGCACAGTTTTTAGTTGAAAGAGGAATTGATACTATTTCAGTAACACCAGATTCTATGCTAAAGACTGTGAGAGCAGTTCATAAAATTGAGACTAAAAACATAAAGCATAGAAATGCGAGTTGATTGTATAATATTATGGTTTTGAAACAGATAAACCTAGTAATAATAAAAAGGAGAATTCTAATATAAAATAGTCAAAGTATATTGAATCTGGTGAAATAGAAGGAGAAAATATTTAACAAATTTTAATATTGATATTAGTTCTAGTAGTTTTAGAAATGAAAAAAATATTTTTGATTTAGTTGGTAGTGGATTTGAATCTACAGTAAGATTAGCAAAAAGCTCACCGCAAACTTGGACTCCAATTTTTTATAGAATAAAAAAATTAGTTTTTGCTGTTGAAGAATGTATTGTGAATTTAAATAACTTAAAAGAAGTTATTAACGATAACAATTGGTCTAATTTGTATTCTATTTTAGATAATGCAAATAGAATTAAGGAAATACTAAAAAATACAGAATATGAAAATAGAAAAAAATAGAGAAATGAAAAACTGGTTAGATGATTTTAAATTAAATCATCCTTTTGTAATTGCTGGTCCTTGTAGTGCAGAAACAAAAGAACAAGTATTAAATACAGCACATCAATTAAAGGAATTAGGAATCAATATTTATAGAGCAGGAGTTTGGAAACCAAGAACTCGCCCAAATTCATTTGAAGGTATTGGAAGTAAGAGTTTAGAGTGGTTAAAACAAGTGAAACAAGAGACGGGAATGCTTATTGCTGTTGAAGTAGCAAATAAAAAGCATGTATATGAAGCTTTAAAATCAGATATAGATATCTTGTGGATAGGAGCTAGAACTTCGGTCAATCCATTTTCTGTTCAGGAAATTGCAGATTCACTTAAAGGTATAGATATTCCTATTTTAGTTAAAAACCCAATTAATCCTGATTTAGAATTATGGATTGGTGCAATTGAAAGAATTCAACAAGCAGGTATTACAAGGATTGCAGCCATACATAGAGGCTTTTCAAGTTATGGGCCTACAAAGTTCCGAAATACACCTCAATGGCAAATACCAATTGAACTTAAAAGGCGAATGCCTCAACTTCCAATAATATGTGATCCCAGTCATATTGGTGGAACAAGAGAGTTAATTACTACTATTTCTCAAAAAGCAATGGATTTGGATATGGATGGTTTAATGATAGAAGCTCATTGTAATCCATCAGAAGCATGGAGTGATGTTAATCAACAAATAACCCCAAAACATCTCAAAAAAATACTAAAAGAATTAGTTAGAAGAAAAGTAAAACCAGATAATATTTCTTTAAGTGATTTAGAAGATTTACGACATAGAATAGACAAATATGATAAAGAATTACTTACTATTCTTGCTAATAGAATGTCTTGTGTTATAGAGATTGGTAATTACAAGAAAAAGAATCAGATGACCATTCTACAGACTGATCGTTGGAATGAAATTTTGAAATCAGGATTTATTGAAGGTCGTAGTTTTTCCCTTAGTGATGAATTCGTGCAATCTATTTTTAAATCCATTCATCAAGAATCTATTAACAAGCAAGAACTTATCTTAAACAGCTGATAGATATATCATGATTGAGATTAAAAATTACAATAGCTTTAACAGGAAAATAAAACTTTTAATACAATTTGTAAATAAATAGATGAAGAAATTAGAAAATAATAAATTGTATCAGGGAATACTAAAATGTCCTTCATCAAAAAGTTATATGCAGAGGGCTATTGCCATTGCTTTATTGGCTGATGGGGACACTCATATTACAAATTCTTGTTTTTGTGATGATGTAGATGCAGTATTAAAAATTGCAGTTAATTTAGGGGCAACCATTACGAGAAAAAAAACAGAAATATGGATTTCGCCAGGAAATAAATTAAGAAAAACTGAATTAAATGTTGGGGAATCTGGACTTGGAATTCGAATGTTAACTCCAATTGCTTCATTGTTTTCAGAAGACATTACACTTACTGGAGAAGGTTCTCTTAAAACTCGACCTATGTTGAGCTTGGAGAATTCTTTGAGTCGTCTTGGGGTAAAAATAAGGACGAATAACGGTTTATTGCCGATTCATGTAAAAGGACCTTTAAAAGGTGGAAAAATATCAATAGATGGTCGCTTAGGCTCTCAAGTTTTAACGGGATTGTTGATTTCTTTACCTAAAGTTACTCAGTCAAGTTTTTTGGAAGTTATGGATCTCCAAAGTAAGCCTTATGTTGATATGACTATCGAAATTATGGCTCAATTCGGAGTAAAACTTAGTCATGAGAATTATATACAATTCTCTATTCCTGGAGGTCAACATTATCATGGAATCAAATATAAGAATGAGGGAGATTGGAGTAGTGCAGCATTTCATTTAGTTGGAGGTGCAATTGCTGGAGATATAACAATATTTGACATAAATATGTTGTCAAAGCAAGCCGATATTCAAATTTTGGAAGCTCTTAGATTAGCAAAATCAAATATGACTATTGAAAAAAATAAGATTCGTGTTAGGAAAAGTGAGTTAAAGGCTTTTAATTTTGATGCAACTAATTGTCCTGATTTGTTTCCGCCATTATCTAATTTGGCTGTCGCATGTAAAGGGGTTTCTGTTATTAAAGGAGTCGGTAGACTTATTCATAAAGAGAGTAACCGAGCTGAAGTACTTTTGAAAGTATGGCAGAAAATGGGTATTGAAATTCGAGTGATTGGAGATGAAATGCATATAAAAGGCGGACCTGTTAAAGGTGGAGAGATATTTTCTTATAATGACCACCGTATTGCTATGATGGGAGCTCTTTCAAGTCTTATTGCATCTTCACCGGTTTATATAAAAAATCCAGAAGCTGTCACAAAATCCTATCCAACATTTTATGAAGAATACAATACATTAATACAATAATTATAATATGAATACATTTGGAAGAAAAATAGAAGAAACTAATCACCCATTATTTTACATCTATGATGATGGAACAGTGAAGAAAAGAATAACAATAGATTAATAATGAAAAGAGAAAATTTTATAAAATCAGTTTTTGGTACGGGAGCATTATTAAGTATTCCTTTTTCTGGTAATTCTATAAATATAGATGAAATTAATAGCCAAATAAAAAGTATTTCTGGAAAATGTAAAGGTAATATGGTGGGTTTTAAAACCGAACCAATTGAGAAAGTTAAGGTAGGACTTATTGGGATCGGGAACAGAGGAAAAACTCTTATTCAAATGTTTGATTTTTTATTGGAGAATAAAAAAGTAGAGATAGTGGCACTTTGTGATTTGGAGAAAAAAAATATTGATTATGCACTCAATCATTTAAAAGACAAGCAATCTTTGATTCCTAAAACTTATGCTAATGGAGAACATGATTGGGAGAATGTTGCTAAATTGGAAGATATAGATTTACTTTTAATTGCAACTCCTTGGAGTTGGCATACAAAAATGGCAATTCTTGGAATGGAAAATGGGAAGCATGTTGCCTCTGAAGTACCTATTGCTTACACTTTGGAAGATTGTATGAAATTGGTAGAAACAGCTGAAAGAACAAAAAGGCATTGCATTATGATTGAGAATTGTTGCTATAACAGAGAAGAACTTTGGATTATGAATATGATTCAAGAAGGTGTGTTTGGTAAACTAACTCATGCAGAATGTGCTTACAATCATGATTTACGTGCTTTACTCTTGCATGAAACCTATTATAAGGATCAATGGAGAATGAAACATCATACTGAAAGGAATGGAAATTTTTATACTACGCATGGCATTGGACCAGTTAGCTTTTATATGAATATAGGAAGGGGCGATACTTTCAAATATTTGACTTCCATGAGTTCAAAAGAACAAAGTTTGAGTGCGGCAGTAAAAAAAACTAACAGCAATTTTCCAAAAATTAAATGTGGAGATGTGAATACTTCATTAATCAAAACAGAAAACGGAAAAAGCATCATGTTACAGTTTGATGTACATACAGGCAGGCCTTATTCTAGAATAAATCAGTTGGTAGGCACAAAAGCAGTACATGAGGGCTATCCAAGTCGACTTTATATTGATGGAGAAGACTTGGAATTTTGGGGACATAAATGGTTAACCAAAGAAGATTATCTGACATTTTCTAAAAAGTATGAACATCCAATGATTACAAAACTTAAAAAAATCAGTGAATCATTCAAACAAGGGCATGGAGGTATGGATTTTATTATGATTTATCGCTTGATTTCATGCTTAAACCAAGGGGTACCATTAGATATAAATGTATATGATAGCGTGATGTGGAGTGCTATTACCCCACTTTCAGAGTTATCGGTAAGTTTGGATAGTAATCCTATTGCATTTCCTGATTTTACTGCAGGAAAATGGAAAGAAAAAAGGGGAAGTGAAATTATGAGAGAGATTTAATTAAGATTTTTTCTAATTTAGTCCTCTTTCTATGAAAACTACTCTTATCATAATGGCTGCTGGAAAATCTAATAGATATGGATCTTTAAAACAAACCGAAACTATTGGCCCATCAGATGTAACTTTGATGGAATATAGCATCTTTGATGCAGTAAATGCAGGATTTACAGATGTCATTATAATTATTAGAAAAGAGACAACAGCTTATTTCCGAATTATTAAGAATAGGATTGGAGACTCTATAAATATTCAATTTGCTTATCAGGATTTAGAGCAATTCACAAAAAATAAGAAATTAGATTACTCCAGAGAAAAACCTTGGGGAACTGCACATGCACTTTTGTGTTGTAAGAATATTTGCAAGACAGCATTTGTAGTGATCAATGCAGATGATTTTTATGGTAGAATGAGTTTTGAAGATGCTATGCAGTTTTTTAAGACAGAAGATAAGTCGTATTTTATTATTCCTTTTCTATTTCAGAATACATTATCAGAAAATGGGATGGTTAATAGAGGAATCTGTAAGATTGAACACAATTTACTTACAAATATTGAAGAAAAAAAAGGGCTTACAAAAGATAATATAGAACTAGAGGATTCAGTAGTTTCTATGAATTTCTGGGGCTTTCAGCCAAGCATTTTTACATATATCAAATACTTGTTTGAAACCTTTTTAGCAAATCATAATCCATCTGATGAATTCTATCTTGCTGATATAGTAGCACATATCATAAAAAATAACATTGAGAGATTTAAGGTAATTCAGTCTAAAGAACAATGGTATGGTATTACCTACAAAGAAGATAAAACATATACGCATAATGCACTTTGTAAATTGCAATATCCAAAAGATCTATGGAATTAAAAAAAATCATAACTGAATTTGAAATTGAAGGGGAAATAGATTCTTTTCAAGAACTAAGTAAAGGTCTTATCAATGTTACCTACTTAATAAAAACCAATCAAAGAAAATATATTTTACAAAAAATAAATACTACTATTTTTGAAGATGTTAGTGGAATAATGAATAATATAGAGCTGGTAAATACTTATCTTAATAATAACAATTACCAATATGAATTACTAGTAGTTGTCAAAACTAAATATAACACTAATCTTTTTTATGATACATTCACAAACCCTTGGAGATGTTATAGATATATAGAGCATAAAAATTACGATTTTGAAGATTTAAATGATGAAATTATCTTTGAATTTGGAAAAGCCATTGGACACTTCCATACTTGTCTTTCTGGTTTTGATACCGTAAATCTCTCAGATACTATTCCTGGCTTTCATAATACCAAAAATTATTTCAATAGCCTAAAACAAGTAATGAATAACACGAGAACAAAGAAAACAGAAGAAGTGCAGTTATCTTTAATGTTTATTCGTCAATTCCAGGATAAGTTTCATCAAATCAATGAATTAATTCAAGCAGGAAAACTCCCAATAAGAGTTTGCCATAACGACACTAAAATTGACAATATTCTATTTGAAACAAATGGTAAAAACATAAAAGGTATTATTGATTTAGATACCCTAATGGGAAATTCTATTATTTATGATTTTGGAGATGCAATTAGAGCTTCTTGTAATACAGTAGGTGAACATGATACGCAAATTAATAAGGTGGGTTTTGAGTTTAATTTATTTAAATCGTTTGCAAAAGGATATGTAGGAGAAAGTAAAACTTTTATTTGTGAAGCAGAAAAAGACTTGCTTGCATTTTCTCCGATTTTAGTAACACTAGAACAGGCTATTCGTTTTTTTAGTGATTATCTAAATGGAGATAATTATTATAAGATTAATTATCCGAAACAGAATTTGGAAAGAGGATTAAATCAAATAGCTCTTGCAAAGAAGATGCTATTAAAAGAAAAAGAAATGGAAGATTATATTCATCTTCTTTTTCAATCTTAAAACATATATTAGCAGTAATAAATTATTATCAAGATGAAAAACCCCCTAATCATATTAATTTCTTTGTCAATACTCTTTGCTTGTAAAGAAAACATCAATAAAGAGATAACTGAAGAAATGAGATTGAATGGCTATACAGGAGTAGGTACATATATATATTCTAATGGAGATCAATATGTTGGAGAATTTATTGATGGAAAAGAGAATATACAAGGATCTTATACTTATGCTAATGGAGATAAATATATTGGAGAAGTTAAAGATAATAAGATAGATGGACAAGGAACTTATTCTTATGCAGTTGGTAAAATTTATTCTGGTGCATGGGAGAATAATAAGATGCACGGACAAGGAACTATTTCATTTGCTAATGGAACAATATATACGGGAGGTTTTAAAGATGGGCTTAGGAATGGGGTAGGACTTTATATGTCTTTTTCAGGAAATAAATATGAAGGCGAAATTAAAGATAATATGATGCATGGAGTAGGAACATATACTTCCTCTTCTGGTAATATATATGAAGGTGAGTGGAAGGATAATAAACACCATGGAGAAGGAATCTATATTACTTTAGATGGAGATACATTTCAAGGACAATGGGATGAAGGTACATTTATTAAAAAATAGTTATTATTGCCACTTATTAACCAAAATACTCACTTATGAAAAGAATTGCTTATTTAATTATTTTAACTCTGATTTTCTCCTCTTGCCAAAAGGAGCAGGGATGCACTGATAATTTTGCATTAAACTACAATATTGATGCTGAAGAAGATGATGGAACTTGTCAATTTGGAGTTGCTGGAGGATCTTGGATTACCCAATCTATAACAATAGAAGGTAATATGACTGTCTCAATGGGAGGATTTCCATTGCTTGATAGTACACTAAATTTTGTTGAAACTAATCCTGATTCTTTAGAGCCTTATAAGTTAACATTTAATGAGAATAGTTTATATACTGAGCATGATAACTCAAATAATCTTGTTGAAGGAGGCACATGGAGCGTTTCAGGAGATCAGCTAACTATTAATATGGATGATACTACATTGTTACTAATGATTGAATCGTTGGATAGAGATAATGCTGTTTTGAGTTTAGATATTATTGAAAACAGTAATGATAATGGTGTGACTATTGATGTTGATATTACTCAAACAATTAATTCTTTAAGAGAATGGTAATATAATTTATAAAATAGAAATCTTTTAATTTAGGCAAATTTCTATAGCCAACTTGTAGGTGAAGAATGGAGTCAATTTCTTCACCACTAATAAAAACAAAATTTGTAGACAAGTTTTTAATAAAAAATAAGATATTAATTACATTATTCTGTATTCCTATGCAGCGCATAGTATTTAATTTTACTTAATATATTTTTGCTCTAACAATTATAAAATAAAGAAAAAATGAGAAAAACTATTTTAACAATATTCGCATTTATGATTTTATTAAATGTGAATGCGCAAATTGAATCTTTAGCAGGACCAAGATTAGGAGGTGTGTTTATTTCACCAAGTCCAGCTTCATCTTTTTTAAGTGGAACGCTAAAATTAGAAGATATTGGAGATCTACCCCCTGATTATAATGATATTACTAAAGGAGCATTAACATCACTTTATGGATGGCAATTTGAATCTAGATTTGCTGATGGTTATGATGTTACTGGAGTAGTTGAATGGATTGTGCTTGTCGCAGGTATGGAAAAAGGTAAATTTTTACCTTCCTTATCATCAATGGTTGGAGCTAGACTTCAATCTGGACTTGAATTTGCTGCTGGTCCTAACCTTTCATTAGCAGGAATTGCTATGGTATTTGGTATTGGATATAATTTTAAATCAGGAGATCTAAATATTCCAGTCAATCTTGCTTTTGTGCCAGGAAGAATTCAAACACAAGATGCTTATTCGAATTATGAATATCAGATTATAATGGTCGATCCAGATGGTATTCCAGGTACTGGGGATGAGTATGAAGATGAGGTTAGTTCAGAGATTCAGGTTCCTGAATTTGATTATAATACTGGAAATAGGGTTTCTATTACAGTAGGATTTAATTTATCTAGATAATATTAAATTTTAATTTTGAAATTTTTTTCGTTTTTACTATTTGCAATTTTTGGTTTTACTGCTGTTTATGCTTCTTTTCCTGTAGTTGAAAATTTAAGCATAGAACTTGTTTCAGAAATTTATAATAATTCAGATTTAAATTCTTTAGAAAAGGTGTTTTGGTTTTTAAGTGGTGTGGTTTCCTGGGGTGTTCCAATAGCAATTATTTACCAAATTATCAGCAAGAAAAAAGGTCCAATTAAATTTGCTTTACTTGGATTTCTAGCTGTTATGTTGTTTCTAATTATATTGATAATTGTTTCTTTTGGCGATATAGAAAACCCATTTATTTTTGGTTAAAAAATAATTTTTAAGAGTTGGGCTGTCTAGTTTCCAGAGAAAAAGTTAGTAAATAAAAATTTTGTTCTTCAATAGCTGTCAGATAAAAAAAGGGAAATTAATTTAATTAGTTTCCCTTTTTAATTTATTTGAATAAATAATAGTTATAATTAATTTCAAATTTAGTTTCTAACTTCATTATTTTTGTGCAAAATTTATAAAAAATATACATGAAAAATTTTACTCTATATACATCAATATTTTTACTTTTATTTATGAATATTGATACATATGCTCAATCTAATTGTATTAATAATGATACTACAGAAAGTTTTGAGTCAGGACAAGGCTATACATGGTTGTTAGATCCTAATAATACAGTTGATTGGACTAATCAGAGTGGTGGAACATCTTCATTTAATACTGGGCCTTCAGCAGCTTTTGATGGATCTTATTACATGTACACTGAAGCTTCTGGATCTGGTTATCCTAATATGGAAGCTATTATGTATGTTCCATGCATTGATCCTACACAATGGACTCAAGCATCACTAGTTTTTGCATACCATATGTATGGAACTGCAATGGGTACATTAAGTATAGATATTTCTGTTGATAGTGGAGCAACATGGATTGAGCAGTGGACATTATCTGGAGATCAAGGGAATCAATGGTCAGAGGTATTTGTTGACTTAAGTTCTTTTTCAACTCCGATTTCTGTTAGAGTACAAGCAGAAACTGGTACTTCATATACTTCAGATATAGCAATAGATTTATTAAGATTTATGGAGCTTCCTATTGTTGGATGTACTAATCCATTAGCTGATAATTATGATTCAACAGCAACAATTGACGATGGTTCATGTGTTTATTCAAACTGTAATCCATTAGTTTTAAATATGTATGATTCTTTTGGTGATGGCTGGAATGGAAATGATTTTACTTTAGTTAGTTCAAATGGAATAACATTCTTTACATCTACACTTTCCTCTGGATCATCAGGATCATCTTCAGTTTGTGTTCCAGATGATTGTTATAGTGTAAGTTGTGGTGGTGGCTCCTGGCAATATGAAGTTTCTTGGACTCTTACTGATTCCAGTGGAATTGTTTTATTATCTGGAGGAGCTCCATATTCTGGCACTATATGTTTTCCTGTTATATTGGGATGTATGAATCCACTAGCAAATAATTATGATTCTACTGCTAATGTAGATAATGGTTTGTGTTTTTTTGATTGTATAGATATTGATACAACAGAGAGTTTTGAATCAGGTCAAGGAATTACTTGGATGTTAGATCTAAGTAATACTGTTGACTGGACTAATCGAAGTGGAGGAACACCTTCATTTAATACTGGACCATCATCAGCTTATGATGGATCTTACTATATGTATACTGAAGCATCTGGGTCTGGTTCTAATTCAGATGCTATTATGTATATTCCATGCGTTGATCCAAATCAGTGGAGTCAATTGTCTTTAGCTTTTGCATATCATATGTACGGATCAGCAATGGGTACTTTAAGTATTGATGTCTCACCAGATAGTGGTGCAACATGGATTGAAGAGTGGACTCTATCAGGAGATCAAGGTGATCAATGGTCAGAGGTATTTGTTGATTTAAGTTCTTATTCATCAGAAATTTCAGTTAGGGTACAAGCAGAAACAGGGACATCATATACTTCAGATATTTCTATTGATTTATTAAGATTTTTGGAGCTCCCTAATTTTGGATGTACTGATCTTTTTGCGGATAACTATGATTCAACAGCAACATATGATGATGGGTCATGTTTATTTATTGGATGTACAGATATATATGCATCTAATTACTGTCAATTATGTAATTTTTCTGATAGTTTATCTTGTATATATTATTCATGTAATATGCTTGGGTATAATGAAGATTTTGAATCTAATAGTTTATCTTTAATTGGTTGGACTAATTTATCTGGTTCTGAAGCATTAGTAACTTTAACTAATAGTAACGCAATTTCTGATACTGTAAGCCTACAGTTTGAAGGAGGTACTAATAATAATTGGATTTCTTATCTTACTGAAGCACAGGCTTTTGCAAATTCTGAGCATGTTAGCTCTGCATCATTCTGTATTGATCTTGCAGCTGCTGGAAGTAATGACACTATTACTCTATCATTTGAGACCTCACTATTTTCTTCTTTATTTTTACCATACTCGTGGATTAGATTAAAAGTAGATGGGAATATAGTTTCTGATAACTATGGTAATACATCATACAATAACCAGACATTACCTTATAATCCTGCAGGAAACACAGTTCTTACTTATGATCTGAGTGTTTTTGCTGGTTCAAGTCATTATATAACTTTTGAATCTGTAAATAAATATGGGTCAAGTGCAAACAATCCTACCACACTTAATTATGTTTGGATAGACAACATAAATTTATCACTTCCTTTAATTGGTGGATGTATGGATACAAGTGCATTAAATTATAATTCTTTAGCTCAGGTAGATAATGGGTCTTGTTTATATGATGTTTATGGATGTACAGATTCTACAGCATTCAATTATAATCCTTTAGCAACAATTGATGATAGCTCTTGTATAGTGCTAATTTATGGTTGCACAGATTCTTTAGCAAATAATTATTCTTCTCTTGCCAAT
>Ga0209403_10002568_pt1 | contig 21504 bp, 19 predicted proteins | sample ArcticOcean_MG_C_8_FD_187440 | JGI IMG/M metagenome (GOLD analysis project Ga0209403, IMG submission 187440) | Marine microbial communities from western Arctic Ocean - ArcticOcean_MG_CB11_86 (SPAdes) (version 2) | ecosystem: Environmental > Aquatic > Marine > Oceanic | place: Arctic Ocean... | reverse complement strand
AGTATCTGGATCAAACCAATACACACCATGATACTTATCAAGTGGTCCTGGAGTGATTGCAAAAGATGCAGATAGAGATTGGAAGTGATAGTGTCCTTGTTCACCTACTTTTAAGTGTAACACTGTACCGTAGTCAGCATCATCATCACCTTTATCCCAATTTTTACCATTAAAGAAAGCAGAAATTTGAAGAAGCTCTTGAAGAGTTTCAGGAACTCTTAAATCATCTCCAGTTTCAGCTTTATATTGAGCTGCATATTCAGGATTATCGATTGCATCAGTTCTATAATAAAAAACTTGACCATCGAAATCATTCATAACACCATAGCCAACACCATTCCATTCGTGTAATTTTCTTAAATTAGGCGGAATGCTATCATAGCTCCATTGACCGTAGTCAGGTGTACCATAACCAATTTCTTCTACTGGAATAATATAGTTGCCATCAACTAGGTCTCCATAAAAAAAAGCACCAGTTATTGTTGCATCATAAAGTCCTGTTCCATTCTTCATGTCTAACATCATCTTTGAGTAAAGATCAGCGAAAGGAACTAATGCAAGTTCTACTTTTGCTCCTGTTAACTCTTCCCAAATAGGACGAGCACTATACAAAGGACCAGAAATACCACCTCTAGGACCAGAGTCTAAAGCTAAAACAGTTATAGTTTCTCCTTCAAAAGGTTGTTCATCAGGTCCATACGCTGCACCTAATTGTTCTCTTGTTATATTTATTATTGTACCATCTTCATGAATTAGATCGACTGTACCGTCATCTTTCCATTTTACATATTCTCCTGCAAAAGCTGGAATACATATAGCTAGCACTGATAATAAAGTAATAAAAACATTAATAAATTTATTTTTCATATTAAATTACCTCCAGTTAATATTATAATATTTACTTAGAAATACATAACGTCAAAACAAAATCAAATAAAATACTATTTTATATATATAAATATTATAATTAATTTTTTAATGGCAGAGGCAGAAAATATCAATTTTAAACTTTATAATAGCTTAATGATTCTAAAGGTTTTTTTTCATTTTTTTTAAATAATGGAAAAATTTAAGATAAAATTAATCGACATAATGATGAAAATGATGAAAAATATAAAATTATGTCAGCATGATTTTTTAATAAAAAACATAGAAATAAAAATATAAAACATTTTATGTGGCAAATTAAAGGAACAGATATAGTTGATGGAAGGGCTATGGCATATGGTTACGCTTTTGTTATTTTGGTTGGAACCTCAGCTTTAAAAATTGGTCTTGAGGAAGGTAGATTATTAATTAGAGAAGCTTGGGATTTTATGGAAGAGTTTTTTTTGGGAAGAAAAATACTCTGCATATGCAGATGAAAGAAATATTAATTTGAATATTCTTGATCCTTACAGAGGTCAAAATGCTAATATGCATTCTGTTTAGGTATTAATTGCATTATACGAAGTAACAAATGAAGAAAAGTATTCGGACCGCGCTGTTTTAATTGCCAATCAATTTGCAAATAATTTTAACTCAAAATCTAATGGGCAAATCTGGGAGCATTATAATACTTCTTGGGAAGTGGATTGGAAATATAATCAAGATAAGCCAGATGATACTTTTAGGCCTTGGGGTTTTTAACCAGGTCATCAAGTAGAGTGATCAAAACTCCTCTTACAATTGAATGCTTATGAATGTTTATAGTGCTGAAAATTGGAAAAAAGAAAAAGCAATATTTTTATTTGATCAGGGAATAAAAATGTCTACAGATAATAAATATGGAGGATTGGTTTATGGTTATTCGTCTGAAGGAAAATTTAGCAATAGTAAAAAATATTTTTGGGCCCAGGCTGAAGCTTTAGCTGCCGCATGGAGATTATATAAATTAACCAATGATAATAAATATTATGAATTTTATATATCTTTGCGGAGTTATTGTTGGGAAAATTTTATTGATCATGAATATGGTGCATGGTTCCATATTTTAAGTAGAGAAGGTAAGCAGTTTGGTAATATTAAATCTCCCTTAGGAAAAACAGACTATCATACAATGGGAGCTTGTTGGGATATAATAAATATTATGAAAATTAATTAATTTTCATAATATTTATATATAATTATAATTAATAAATTTTATCATTTTATTTAATTTTTTTATAAACATATTCGTGTCTATGAAAAGATCTCAAATCAATAGCATAATCATAGAAGCAAAAAATTTATTTGAAAAAAATAACTTTAAACTTCCTCCTTTTGGTTATTGGGATGTCAAAAAATGGAAAACAATTTCAAAATCAGAAATTGAAGAAATTTATAATAATTTTTTAGGTTGGGATATTACTGATTTCGGATTTGGAGATTTTTGGAAAATAGGAATTTGTATATTTACAATACGAAATGGCTCTCAAGAAAATATAAGAAAAAATAGTGGAAAAACATATGCTGAAAAAATTTTCTTTTTAGAAAAAGATCAACAAGTTCCTCTTCATACTCATTTTGTAAAAATAGAAGATGTAATTAATAGAGGTGGAGGTAATCTAGGTGTAGAGTTATATAATGCAAAAGATGATGGTACGTTAGACAAAACAAGTATAATTCTTTCAAAGGATGGGAGAAAAACTGAATTTAAAGCTGGCGAACAATTTATATTAAAGCCTGGAGAGAGTATTACCTTATTCCCAGGTGTTTATCACAAATTTTTTGGTACTGATGAAAAAGTTATGGTTGGTGAGGTTTCGTTGGCTAATGATGATTTAAAAGATAATAAATTTCTTGAAAAAGTAGGAAGATTTCCTGAAATAGATGAAGATGAAGAAGCAATTCATCTTTTGGTATCTGATTATGAAAATCTATAAATGTAATGATGTTTCCAATTGCTTTAAATAAAAAAATTCTTTGTTTAGGAATAGCAAATGCTGATACTTATGCCAAATCAATAGATAAAATTCCAAAATGGAATACATTGAGTACATTTGATGAAATAAAATTTTCTCCTGGCGGATGTGCAATTAATACAGCGATTAATTTAACTAGCTTAGGTTTAAAAACTGGAGTGTCAGCTGCAATAGGTAATGATATGAATGGAAAATATATTATTCAAGAGTTAAAAAAAAGAAAAATAAATACTGAAAATATTTTTGTTAAAAATAAAAGTACAGCCTCTACATTCGCAATGTTATCTTCAAAGGGAAAAAGAAGATATTTGGTGCATTGGGGAGCGAATGATCTTTTCACTGCAAAGGATATAAAAATAAATTTAATAAAAAATTACTCATTAATTCATTTTTGTGGAACTTTTGTAATGAAACAATTTGATGGAAAAGAAACCTTAGAATTAGCCAAAAAAATAAAAAAAAATAAAATTTTGATATCAATAGATACTGTTTTTAATAATAAAGTTAATTGCTTAAAGCTTATAAAAAATATTTTCCCATACATCGATATTTTTTTCCCAAGTATTGAAGAGTTAAATTTAATAACAGGTTATAATAATATAAAAAAAAATATAGATTTTTTAAAATCAACGAAAATACCTTTTTGTGGGGTAAAATTAGGAAGAGAAGGTTCTATTTTTATTTATAAGAATGAGGCATTTTATTGTTCTCCTTTTAAAGTTAAAGTGTCAGATACTTCTGGGGCAGGAGATGCTTTTATGGGAGGATTAATTTATTCGATATTAAAGAAAAAATCATTAAATGAAATTATGATTTTTGCTACTGCATGTGCCGCATTAAATATCAAGTATTTAGGTGCTTCAGGAAATTTACCAAATTCTGCTTATATTAATAATTTTATAAATCTAGAATTAAATACATCCTATAAAATAAATCATTTTATAAGGAATATTAATTAAATGGAAAAAAAATTATTATTAAGAATGTACAGGAAAATGCTTATTATTCGAATGTTTGAAGAAAAGCTAAACTCTTTATTTTTGCAAGGAGTAATTCCAGGAACTTTACATTTATATAATGGGCAGGAAGCTTGTGCAGTAGGAGTATGTGAAAATCTATCTAACAAAGATTGGATATTAAGTACACATAGACCTCATGGCCATGCCATTGCAAAAGGAGTTTCTATAAATTCTATGATGGCAGAATTATTTGCAAAAGAAACAGGGTGTTGTGGGGGTTTTGGTGGTTCGATGCACGTTGGCGATATAGAAAAAGGATCAGTTCCAGCTATAGCAATAGTGGGAGGTAATATCCCTATAGCTGCAGGTGTAGCTCTCTCTTTTAAAATGCAAAAGAAAAAAAATATTGTTTGTTGTTTTTTAGGAGATGGGGCCATTAATGAAGGTGCTTTTCACGAAGGTATGAATATGTCTTCTATTTGGGGTTTGCCATTAATATTTGTATGTGAAAATAACCTTTATGGAGCTTCTACAAAAATAGAGAATATGATTGCAGTTGAAAAACTTACTGATCGATTAAGAGGGTATGGAGTAGAATCTGAAACAGTAGATGGAATGGATGTAACTAAAGTTTATAAAGCGGTAAAAAAACTTAAAAATAAAATACATCAAGGGAAGGGGCCTTTTTTTTTAGAATGTAAAACGTATAGATACGTTGGTCACTCCAGGAGTGATATGAACAATTACCGACCTAAAGAAGAAGAAATTTTATGGAAGAAAAAAGATCCAATTATCAAGTTAGAAAAACAATTGTTAAAAGAAAAAATAGTTGATAAAAGTTTTTTTAATATATCTCGAGATGAAGTGAAATTGAAATTAAATAAAGCAGTTGCCTTTTCCAAAAATAGCCAAGAACCTAAAATTAAAAACATGAAGAAATTTGTATATGCTTAAAAAAAATTCATCTCAAAAAATGACAATTGCTGAAGCTTTAAGGTTGGCAATAGCAGAAGAAATGAGGAGAGATAATAAAGTGTTTTGCATTGGAGAAGACATAGGGATTAAAGGTGGTTTTGGAGGAGCTTTTACTGTTACTTTGGGATTATCTGAAGAATTTGGTCATGATAGAATTTTGGATACTCCAATTTCTGAAATAGGAATAGCTGGAGTTGCAATTGGTGCTGCACTTTCTGGTATGAGGCCAATTGCTGATGTTCAATATTCAGATTTTTTATTTTGTGCAATGGATCAGTTAGTAAATCAAGCAGCTAAAATGAGATTTATGTCAGGGGGAAAATTAAAAGTTCCCATGGTTATGCGTGCACCTGGAGGAGCAACAACTAGAGGATCTCAGCATAGCCAAAGTTTAGAATCATTTTTTTTACATGTTCCAGGATTAAAAATTGCATGTCCTTCTACAGCATATGATGCTAAGGGATTATTAACTGCAGCAATTAGAGATGATAGCCCAGTATTATTTTTTGAACATAAATTATTATATGGAAGTAAGGGCAATAGATCGGAGAAAGGATCTATATCGCCTGTAGGTGAAGTTCCTCTTTATGACTATACAATTCCTTTTGGAAAAGGAAAAATTAGAAAAAAAGGTTCTGATATTACTATTTTAGGAAAATTAAGAACTGTTTATACTGCCCTGGAAGCATCTAATAAGCTGGAAAAGAAAAATATCTCATGCGAAGTTATTGATCCAAGAACTTTAGTTCCCTTTGATCTTAATTTATTAATTAAATCTGTTAAAAAAACAGGAAGATTAATAATAGTTGATGAATGCACTAAGACAGGAGGTTGGGCTGGAGAAATTTCAGCTTTAGTTCAGGAAAAAATATTTTCGTATTTAAAAAAACCAATTATCCGAATTACAGCTCCAGATACGCCCGTTCCTTTTTCACCAAAATTAGAAAACTTCTTTATCCCTCAAAGCAAAGATATTGAGAGAAAGGCTTTGATATTGATGAAATGACTTTGGTTTCTCTGAAATATATGCTGGAGACAGCAAAGAAAAATAATTTTGCTATCGGATATTTTGAAGCTTGGGATACATATTCTTTAGAAGCAGTTGCGATAGCTGCAGAAAATAGAAAATCACCTATAGTTTTGGGATTTGGAGGATTAACTGTAAATCAAAAATGGATTAATGATTTTGGCATAGAACCTTTCGGATCTTATGCTAAGAAGCTTGCAGAATCATTAAATGTTCCTGCGGCAGTCTATTTAAATGAAGTATTTGAAATAGATCAAGTCAAGAGAGGGATTAATTCAGGCTTTAATTCTGTCCTCTTAGATAGCTCTCATTTATCTTTTGAGGAAAATATAAAAATTACTAAAAAGGTTGTTGAGTTTGCTCATAATCATAACGCTCACGTTCAAGGGGAGGTTGGAACACTTCCAAATTTTGAAATAGTTAATCAAAAAAATAATTTAACTAATCCCAAATCTGCAAAAGAATTTATTGAACAAACAAATATAGATTTCCTAGGAGTATCGATAGGCAATATTCACCTACATTCCAAAGGAAAATATCATCCTGATATGGACCTATTATCGAAAATAAATAAAGAAATACATATACCTTTGGTGATACATGGAACTACAGGTTTTCCAAATAATAATATTTCAAAAGCTATTACTAATGGTGTAGCCATGTTTCAAGTAGGTACAATAATTAAAGAAACTTTTTATAGAGAAGTTAAAAAATTTATAAAAAATACAGATATAAAAAATGATATTCATCATTATGTTGGAAGTAGAAAAAAAACTGATTTTTTAGAGTCTGGTAAAGATAAAATAATAGATTTAATTTCAAATTATATCAATCTATTTAAATCCAATAATAAGAAAAATTTGTATGAGTAATAAAATTATCATACCTTCGGCAGGACAAATAACAGATGAATTCACAATACTTGATATTAAGATTAAAGTTGGAGATAGAGTAAAAGAAGGGGATATTTTAGCTGAGATAGAAACAGATAAATCTACTATGGAATTAGAATCTTTTTGTGATGGTGTTGTTTCTAAAATTCTTTCAAAAAAAGGAGATATAGTTTCTACTGGACAAACAATAATTATTATAAAATAAATGAAGTATGCTTTAGGATTTGATTTTGGAACAAATTCATGTCGCGGCATACTTGTTAATATTAAAAACGGTAAAGAGGAATGTGAATATGTTTATGGATACAAGTTTGGGGAAAAAGGAGTAATAACAAATAAAAACAATCTACTTCTGGCTCGCCAACATCCTGTTGAATATCTTAATAGTTTAGTTTTTTGTACAAAAAAAATTATTCTATATATGAAAAAACAAAAACCTAAATTTGATAAGATGCAAATTATAGGTATAGGTGTTGATACTACTGGAAGCTCTCCAATGGCAGTAGATAAACATGGGACACCGTTGGCATTTAATAAAAAATATAAGGGTAATTTAAATGCTCTTGTTTGGTTATGGAAAGATCACACTAGTTATAAAGAAGCAAATTTAATTACCAAGATAGCAAACAAATCATTTCCTAATTACTTAAAGAATATTGGAGGAAAATATTCTTCTGAGTGGTTTTGGAGTAAGATTCTTCATTTAAAAAAAATTGATCCTAAATTATTCAAAGATGCTTATAGTTTTGTTGAAATTTGTGATTATATTCCATCTGTTTTAGCAGGCAATACGAATCCTTTACATTTAAAAAGATCAATTTGTGCTGCTGGACATAAGGCTTTGTATAATAATAAATGGGGTGGATTGCCGAGTAAAAATTTTTTGAAAAAATTTGATACTCAACTAGGAACATTGAGGGATAGATTGTATAATAAAGTATACAGTCCAGAAGAATCTGCTGGGTATTTATCAACATATTGGGCAACAAAATTAGGACTTAAAGAAAATATTAAAATAGCAATGGGTGGTTTTGATGCTCATATCGGTGCCGTAGGAGCGAATATAAGAGAAAATATTTTAGTAAAAGTTATGGGTACAAGCACTTGTGATATTGCAATAATTAAAAATAATAAAAATATAAGAAATATTCCCGGAGTATGTGGAATAGTTAATAATTCAGTTTTAAGCAATTATTTAGGTATAGAGGCAGGGCAGTCGGGAGTAGGCGACATATTTGCAAGCTATATTAATAATAATGTAACAGAATATTATGGTAAAACATTTAATCAGAAATTTAGAAACTTAGAAAAATTAGCATCAACTATTATACCTGGTAAACATGGTTTATTATCATTAGATTGGCATAATGGTAATAGAACTATCTTGGTTGATACTGCCTTGTCAGGACTTTTGGTTGGTCAAACATTGCAAACGAAACAGCATGAAATATTTAGAGCCTTAATTGAAGCCACTGCTTTTGGAAGTTTGCGAATAATAAATCAAATAGAAAAATATAAAGTTCCTATTAAAGAAATTATAGTGATAGGTGGATTATCAAAGAGTAACTTAATCATGCAAATATATTCAGATATTACTAATAGGAGAATTAAGATATTACAAAGTGAACAAGTTTGTGCCGTTGGTTCAGCAATATTAGCAACTTGCAATAACAAAGAAGGATATAAAAATATTTCTGAAGCTCAAAAAAGAATGTCAGTAAAAATAAAGAAAATTTATACACCAAATAAAAAAAATAATCTTATTTATAATAAAATTTATTCATTATATGTTGATCTTCATGACAGCTTTGGTTTAAAGAAAAATACAAAAAAATCATTACATCATATAATGAAAAAATTAATTATTATAAGGGATCAAGTATAATTATTTTTGACCATAGTAAGCGTTTTTACCGTTTTTTCTCGAGTAATGCTTTTCTATTAAGTATTTATCAATCTTACTTTTTTGGTTAATTTGTATAGTTAAGTAAGCTAGTTCAGCTATGTATTCTAATATTTCTGCATTTTTGAATGCATTATCAGTATTTGATCCCCAACAAAATGGAGCGTGATTTGCAACCAAAACTCCTGGACATTCAAGAGGCTTCAGCTTGTTTTGTTCTAAGCAATTTACAATACTTATCCCTGTATTTTTTTCATAATTATTAAAAATATTTTTTTTGTTTAAAGGTTTTGTAACTTGTATATTTTTTTGAGAATAATCTGCATGAGTTGTACCCAAAATTGGAATAGTTTTTTTTGCTTGTGACCATGCTGTACCATATTTAGAATGTGTGTGGACGATACTTCCAATTTCAGGGTAGGTTTGATATAATAGGGAGTGAGTGGGCGTATCTGAAGACGGCTTAAGCTTTCCCTCTACTTTTTTATTATCCGATATTCTTATTATTGGATAATCATCATGTCTTAATTTATCTAAATTTGCCCCTGTAGGTTTTATACAAAAATAATTCTTATCTATTCTAGAACTTATATTTCCAAAAGTATGAATAGCTAATCCTTTTAAAACTAGATTAATATTAGCTAAATGGCATTTTTTTTGAACTAATATAATTTTTTTATTCATAACAGTGTTAAATAATAGATGAATTAATTATGTTTTTTAACTATAAAGTTTATCTGTATGTTTATAGGAATTGATTTAGGTACATCGTCAGTTAAAACTATTCTAATTGATCACAATCAAAGTATTTTATCAACGGCAAATTTTAATTTGACTGTTCAGACACCTAAAGACGGATACAATGAGCAGGATCCAACTGAGTGGATTATTGCAACAGAAAATTGTCTTGAAAATTTAAAAAAAAATTGTCCTACAGAGTTTTCAGAAACTATTTCTATTGGTATTTCTGGTCATATGCATGGAGCAACTTTAATAGATTCACATGGAGAGGTAATTAGGCCCTGTATATTATGGAATGACACCAGGTCATTTAAAGAATGTATAGAGTTTGAAGATCAAGACTATGATCTAAGATCAATATCTGGAAATATAACAATGCCTGGGTTTACGGCCCCTAAAATTAATTGGATAAAAAATAATGAACCTGATAATTTTAAAAAAATTGATAAAGTACTCCTACCCAAAGATTATTTACGTTTTTATTTAACGGGTGAATTTTTTTCAGAAATGTCTGATGCATCTGGAACATTATGGTTGAATGTTAGGGATAGAAAATGGTCTAACAAATTATTAGCTGCCTCATTTTTATCTGATAAAAATATGCCAAAATTGGTTGAAGGCAATCAACAAACAGGAAATATAAAAAAATCATTAAAAGAAAAATTTAAATTTAATTATGATGTGATTGTGGTGGGTGGCGCAGGTGATAATGCGGCATCGGCAGCAGGACTAGGAGTTGTACAAGAAAACCAGTCTTTTATTTCACTTGGTACTTCTGGTGTATTTTTTACTCCCACATCTAATTTTTTAAGCAATACACAAGATGCAGTTCATTCATTTTGCCACTGTTTACCAAATAAATGGCATTTGATGTCGGTAATGTTGAGTGCTAGTAATTGTCTTGATTGGGTATGTTCAATTACAGGTTGCACCATTGATGTAGCCTTAAGAAATGCAGAAAAATTTTCTTTAGAATTAAATAATATAAAGAATGCACCTTATTTCCTTCCTTACATGTCTGGTGAGCGAACTCCTCATAATGACCCGCATGTTAGAGGATCTTTTCATTATTTAAAAACAACTACGAACCCCGCAGATCTTCAATATTCTGTTATTGAGGGAATATGCTTTGGTATACTAGATGGAGTAAACTCTATAAAATCAGTTAATAAAAATTTTGATGATATTTTTATGGTGGGTGGCGGATCCAGAAGTTCTTTTTGGTTAAATCTTTTGTCTACAATTCTCGAGAGAAAATTAAGTGTATGTGAACAAAGTGAATTTGGGGCGGCTTTAGGTGTTGCAAGATTAGCTATGTTTATTGATAAAAATATAAAAGATAAAGAAACAATAATAAAAAAAATTAATATTAAAGAATCTTTTAAACCCAATTTAAGCAACATCGAAGTTTGTAAAAAAAGATATCAAATATGGAAAGATATTTATTTAAGTAAAAAAATTAATTTTAATTTATAAAAAAATTTATCATAAAATTATTTTATAAAATCTAACTATGCTTTTTTGTTGTTCATGAGCTGTCTATAGGTGTAGTTTTGTATTTAGGAAAAATTGTTGAATTTGGAAATAAGAATGAAATATTTAGAAAACCTAAACACCCATACACAAAAAAATTAATCGAATCTATTCCCAAATTGCCATTTTAAATATTTATTTTTTAAACAAAATTTTTAAGATAATTTATTTTGCAAATCAGTAATTTGTTGTTTTAAAATAGATTTAAAATTAGGGAAAAGATTTGGGATATTTCCCCATAACTCTTTACAATTTATAAAATTATCTATTTTGTTATCATTTAAAAACTGTGAAATCCAATCCCATTGAGGCTCATAGTAATCAAAAATTAATTCATTGTTATAAATTTTTTTCATAAACACATACCAACTAGCTATAGAATTAATAGCATTCGTGGGAACAATATTTTTTTCAAAGCATATTTTGATTGTTGGTAAAATCATAATAGGAAACTTACTTACTCCATCCATAACGATTCTTTCAAGTTTATCGCCAATGTGCTGGTTTTTAAATCTATCACAGATAATCAACATATATTTTTCTAAATTTAATGGTATTTCATCTCCAAGAGCAGGTATAATTTCTTTTCTTTCAAGGTCAAAAAAATATTCAAGTAATTCTTTATTATTGATTGCTTGATCATATGTTTTTAAGCCTTTTAATACTCCAAAATAACTTAACGCTACATGTCCTCCATTTAATATTCTAATCTTTGCCTCCTCATAAGGAAAAACATTGTCAACAAATTGTACACCTACTTTCTCTAGTTTTGGTCTTTTTCCTATAAAATTATCTTCTATCACCCATTGAATAAAAGGTTCTCCCATCACTGAGCATTTTTCCTCAATATTAAATTTAGTTTTTATTTCTTCAGCTAAATTTTCTGGAGACCTTGGAGTAATTCTATCAACAACACAGGATGGAAACGTTATATTTTTATCTATCCATTCAAGTAAATTATTATCATTGCAGGCTCTAATATAATCTTTTAATGCAGATTTTAACATCAGTCCATTTTCTTTTATGTTGTCACAGCATAATAGAGTCATTGGTTTATTACATGTTTCCATTCTAATTCTTAATGAACTACGGAGATAAGAAAAAATAATAGATTTTTCTTTACCTTCAATATTATTTTTAACTATAGGGAGACCAAGATTAAGTTTATTGTTTTGCAAAATATAGTAACCACTTTCAGTTACTGTCATTGTAACTAATTCTATATCTTCATTATTAAAAATAGATTCAGCCAAAGCACTATCTTTACTCCAATCATAAAAATCTATAATAGAATGAATTTCATTATACTCTTCGTGACCATTGGTGGAAATTGTTTTTAATATATATTTCCCATTTCTATCTTTTAGATTATTAAAGTTATTACTCTCACTATTTCTAAGATTGACCCCTATAATTCCCCAATTTAAATCTTCTTTTTGATTTAGATATTGATTTAAGTAATAAGCTTGATGAGCTCTATGAAAATTACCCAAACCTATATGAACAATTCCTTGTTTACATTCATTTCTATCAAACGAAGGAATTAATAATTTACTATTCATTATTTAATGTCTCCAAAGATTAGGCCTTTAATTAATTGTTTTTAAGTAAACCATCCTAATACTATAAAGAATAAGCTAGTTATTGCAATATCGGCAGGAAAACATAAATTTAAATAAATTAAAGCGGCTATAAAAGGGTGTCTTATTAATTTAATGCTTTAATAACAGATGAAAAAACTGAACAAAAAATATTAAAAAATTAATTTTAAATTATAATTTGTAATTTAATATCCGTTGACCTGTGTTCTGCAGCTCGTTCAAAAGCTTCAACACTTTGATCAAAATTAAATGTTTTAGTAATCAAAGGTTTAATATTAATTTTACCACTTGCTAGTAGGCGAATAGACGTTTCATATTGATGTGAATATCGATGAACAGTTTGAAACTCTAATCCTTTTGAAAAAAGAATAGCCCAATTCATCGGAACAGGTGTTGTATTATTACCAATTAAAATAACATTTGCTCCAGGGCAGCAACAAGAAAAAATAGCATCATATGCTTTTACTGCACCTGAGCATTCAAAGAATTTATCAACACCCCAACCATTAGTATCATCCATTATTTTTTTTGCTAAGTTTTCTTTGCTTAAATCAACGGGTATAATATCAGGATAGTTTTCACATACTTTTAATTTTTCAGATAAAATATCTGCAATATAAACTTTAGCACATCCTCCTGCTAGAGCTGCAAGTGCTGTAACTAATCCAATAGGACCACAGCCCATAACCAAACCTATTTGCCCAGGCTTAATTTTAGCTTTTGTTGCCCCTTGCATTCCAACGGCTAACGGCTCTACCATTGCACCTTCGGCAAAAGACATATGATCAGGAATTTTAAAAACCATATCTCCTGGAAAGATAACTTCAGGAGCTAAACAGCCATGAATAGGAGGGGTTGCCCAAAATTTAACTTTCTGATCATAATTATATAATCCTAATTTGTATTCTTTTGATTTTTTATCAACTACTTGAGGCTCTATACAAACACGGTCTCCAACTTGTAAATTATTTTCATTTTTACCAACTTCTATAACTGTTCCAGAACCTTCATGACCAAGAACCATTGGTGCGTTAACATGCCATTGACCAATTTTACCATGTTCATAATAGTGAATATCTGAACCACAAATACCTACAGTATGCATCTTTATTTTTACATCATCCGTAGAAATAGTTGTAGGCAGATCTATATCACGAAGTTTAAGTTCAAGTTTTTTTTCTAATACTAATGCTTTCATATTTTATCTTTTTTAAATTATATAAATAATTAGAGTGATTCCTAGCGTTATTGAAAATTAATAGATAGAAAAATTTTAATAAAGTGCATTTAAATTAATTATATAGTCACAAAATTAATGATCTCTATAAGATAATCCATGTTGAAATTTATTTCAAAGAGAATAATATATAAAAATAAGAATTTAGAGAGGTTAAAATGATATTAGATAAATTTAGAGTTGATGATAAAGTTGCAATTGTTACTGGAGGAACAAGAGGTATAGGTTTAGCTATTGCTCATGCACTAGGTGAAGCAGGTGCAAAATTAATAGTTAGTAGTCGTACTGATAAATATAATGGTTTTGATAAATTAAAAAAAGCTGGGTTCGATGTAACATTTTTTGAAGCAGATTTAACCGACCCTTCTAAACCACAAGAGTTAATAGATTTTGTTATTAAAGAAAAAGGTTCAATAGATATTTTAGTTAACAATGCAGGAGTAGCTCAGCATGGTGATATGGAAACATTTAATGATGAATTATTAAATAAAATTATGGATACAAATGTGGATTCGTTATTTCGTATGTGTCGATCAGTTATAACACCAATGAAAAAACAGGGTGGAGGAGTTATACTTAATCTAGGTTCTATTTCTGGACTGGTATCTAATATACCTCAACCTCAAGCCGCTTATAATGCATCTAAAGCAGCTGTTCATATGTTAACAAAAAGTTTAGCTAGTGATTATGCAGAAAGTAATATTAGAGTAAATGCTCTTGCCCCAGGTTATTTTAGAACAGATATGACAGATTTAGGAGATGATCCTAATAATTGGTATCCAGCTTGGAAAGAATTAACTCCGATGAAAAGAATGGCAGAAACTGAAGAAATTGCACCAGCCGCATTATTTCTATGTTCTCCAGCGTCAAGTTATGTGAGTGGAACAGTATTAGTAATCGACGGTGCATATACGACAAGATAATTTAAATGAAAGACACTGTAGATTATATAGTTGTAGGTGGAGGTGCATCTGGATGCGCTGTTACTTCTAAATTATTAAAAAAAAATAAAGAAGTAGCTTTATTTGAACAAGGTTACTCGCATCATAATTTTTTATTAGATGCTCCAGCAGGTTTTTTTAAATTAATTAATAATTCAAAATATGCAACTTATCACAAAACATCCTCCCAAGAGCATTTGGGAGGAAGACAAAATATTATTCCTCAAGGAAATGTTTTAGGGGGGGGGACTTCTATAAATGCACAAGTATATATGCGTGGACGTGCAGAGGATTATAATGAATGGCAAGAAATTTTAAGAGGAAACAATGATTCTGTGAAATGGTCATGGAATGAATTACTTCCTTATTTTAAAGGTATGGAAGGCAACAGTCGTCTTGATAATGAATATCATTCCAAAGAAGGTCCATTAAAAGTTTCGGATTCCTCTCACAAAAATCCTTTGGCTCAAGATTTTATAAATTCAGTTCATGAGTTGGGAGTACCTATAACTAATGATTTTAATGGCCAATCTCAAATGGGCGTAGGGTACTATCAACACACGAATAGAAAAGGAAAAAGAAGTTCAGCTGCGTATGCTTTTATTGAGCCAGAAAAAAATAATCCTAAATTAAAATTAAATTTAGAAACACGAATAGAAAAAATTATTATTGAAAATGGAAAGGCAATAGGAGTTGAATATAAAAATAAAAAAGGAGAAATTTTTAGAAAATATGCTGGTAATGAAGTTATTTTGACAGCTGGTTCTTTAATTACGCCTAAGTTACTTATGTTATCTGGCATTGGTAATGCCGATGAATTAAATAAACATAATATTGAATGTCTTGTTAATTTACCTGGGGTTGGGGAAAATTTAATTGATCATCCAGAATGCCCTATTATAGCAAAAGCTAATGGTCCATATGGGTACTATAAACAAGGTGAAAGTTGGAGAATGTTAAAAAATGGACTAGAGTTTTTATTATTTGGGTCTGGTCCAGTTAACTCTACAGGTGTTGAGGCGGGAGCATTTATTAATCCTTATGATATGAATGATCTGCCTTATATTCAGGCTTTTTTTCTCTCCAGCATTTATATGAATTCAGATACTATTGGAAAAATTAAAGATGATTATGGAATGTCTATAACTACTGTGGTTACTAAGCCTAAATCTCGAGGCAGCGTTAAATTAAAATCAAATAATCCAGAAGACATGCCTATCATTAATTTAAATTTACTTAAGCATAAAGACGATATGGTTATGATGATGGCTGGACAAAAATTTTTTATAGAAGCCTTTAGCAAAGGTCCTTTGGCAAAAAAAGTAAAAGAAATAATTATGCCTAATCCAAATAAATTAGATGATGCATCCTTGGAAGAGCATTGTAAAAATTTTGTACGAACAAATTATCATCCGTCAGGAACTGCTAAAATGGGTTCAGATAGTGATAAAATGGCAGTTTTAGATTCAAAAATGAGAGTTAGGGGGATAAATAAATTAAGAGTATGTGATTTATCAGCAGTTCCAAATATTAACTCAGGAAATACTTCTGCTACCGCTATGATATTAGGTTTAAGGTGTGGTGATTTGATTCTGAATTCTTAATGGCTATCCCTAGGCATACCCTTGGTTAAAACTATATTAAAATACTGCTGGTCCAAATTTAAACATGCTCCGTCAGAAAGCTGACCAGTAAATTTTCTAGATATTTCTTGCCATGGTGTTTGATTATCTGGGTATGTATATTTTGATTCTTTCAATCTTTTTTCTATTTCTTTTTGATCAATTAATAAATCTACTCTTTTATTATTTAAATCAACTTTAATTTTATCTTCATTTTTTAATATTGAAATTCCACCACCTATTGCAGCTTCAGGCGATACATTTAAAATTGATGGGCTCTCTGAAGTTCCGCTTTGTCTACCATCTCCTATGCATGGAAGAGTAGTAATGCCTTTTTTTAGTAAATAATCTGGTGGTTGCATGTTTACCACCTCTGCCCCTCCAGGATAACCAATAGGTCCAACACCTCTAATTATTAAAATACAATTTTCATCTATTTTTAATTCGGGGTTGTCTATTTCTTTATGATAATGTTCAGGTCCATCAAAAACAATTGCTCTTGATGTAAAAGTATTTAGTTCAGATGGATTTTCAAGGTATCTTTTTTTAAATTCATTACTTATTACCGATACTTTCATTATTGCGGAATCAAAGAAATTACTTTTTAATAATAAGAATCCTGCATTTTTTTTTATAGGTTCATTAAAATCTTTTATAATTATATTCTCATCTTTTTTAATATTTGATAAATTATCATAAATAGTTTTCCCGGAAACAGTAAGGGAATCGTTATTTATTAAATTATTTTTAATTAATTCTTTCATTACCACAGGCACTCCCCCAGCATGATAGAAGCCTTCTCCTAAATATTCACCCGCAGGCTGTAAATTAACTAATAAAGGTATTTTTTCTCCCCATTCTTCCCAATCATCTAAAGATAAATCTATTTTTAGTAATTTAGCAATAGCTATCAAATGAGGAGGGGCATTTGTTGAGGCTCCAATTGCTGAAGCAGTAACAATAGCATTTTGAAAAGCTTTTATAGTCATAATATCTGATGGTTTTAAATCGTCAAAAACCATATCTACGATCCTTGACCCTGTGTTGTATGATATTTGACCTCTTTCTTTATATGGAGCCGGTATAGCTGCGCAGCCAGTTAATGACATACCTAATGCTTCAGCAAGTGAATTCATTGAAGTAGCAGTACCCATTGTATTACAATGTCCAGCGCTTGGCGCTGATGCAGAAACCATATCCATATATTCTTCATATGAAATATCTCCTTTGGAAAGTAAACGTCTTCCTTCCCACACAACCATTCCGGAACCAACTTTTTTTCCTTTGTAATTTCCATCAAGCATGGGTCCACCAGATAAAACAATTGCAGGTATATTAACAGTAGCGGCAGCCATTAAGCTAGCTGGCGTCGTTTTATCACAACCAGTAGTTAGAACTACTCCGTCTATTGGATACCCATAAAGTACCTCAACTAAAGATAGATAAGCTAAATTTCTATCAAGTAGGGCGGTAGGTCTTTTTCCTGTTTCTTGTATAGGGTGTGTTGGAAACTCTAATGGTATGCCTCCCGTATCTCTAATACCATCTTTTATTCTACTACTTAATTCAAGAAAATGCCTATTACATGGAGAAAGATCACTTCCACTTTGAGCTATACCTATTATTGGCTTTCCTGATTGAAGTTCTTTTCTTGTTAATCCGTAATTTAAATACCTCTCAAGATATAAAGCTGTCATGCCAGGATTATTAGGATTATTAAACCACTCTTGGCTCCTAAATTTAATTTTTTTGTTTTTCATTTTTAAAGTATTATTATAATATATTTAAAGTGTTATTATTTTTTTTTCTTTTGCAGATTTCATAAGAGACAAAATAGTTTTAATATTATTTTTACTATCTTTTAGACTTATTTTTTGTTTTGATTTATTCATAATACTTGAATTGAATGATTCTACTTGATATTTATATGCAACTTCATCAAAATTTGTATATGAAAAATTTTTTCTCATTATGTCTCCAAAAGGACTTACATCTATTTTTTTAAATTTTGATTCTTGTATCAAAGCAACTTGCCCTGTTTCTCCGGGTGAATTACAGTAGGGAAGATCTAAAGTTATAGTTCCTTTATCACCTACAATAGTAACATTTTCATGAGGAAAAGATCTCATACTGCAGTGAAATTGCATTTCAATATTATTTTTGAATTCAAGAAAACCTGATGTAATTTGATCTACTTGGCCGTAGCCCTTTTTTATACCTTGATTAGCAAAAACTTTAATAGGTTCTAAATCAAGTATATTTCTTACAAAACTTATGCAATAACTTCCCAGATCATATAGTGATCCTCCTCCTACTGAATACTCATAACGAATATCTTTATAGTTAAGATTAGTAATGGAAAAAATAGCAGAAATATAATGTATATTACCTATTGTATTATCTTTAATTAATTTTTTTACATATTTAGTTTGAGGATGAAATCTCATCATAGTTGCTTCTTGAATTAATACCTTATTTTTTTTAGATATTGCTATCATTTGATCAATTTCTTTTATTGATGGAGCTAATGGTTTCTCGCATAAAACATTTTTTTTTGCATTAGCTGCTTTGAGGGTCCATTCACAATGCAGATGATTAGGTAATGAAATATATATTACATCAATTGAGTCATCTTTAAGTAAATCATCATATGAACCGTAGGCTTTTGGTATATTAAATTTTTTCGCATATTTTATTGCACTTTTGTGATCTCTACTTGCTACTGCCATTAGAGAGCTGTTTGGAGATTCTTTTATATGGGGTATTAATCTTTCATTAATTCTTGCAGTACTTAACAAAGCCCAATTTAATTTTTTTTTATTCATATACAATACTATAATATAAATAAATTTAAATAAATATTATTAAATACCTATTTTAATTTTTAGTTTAATTTTTATATTAAAATTATCTATAAATTCTATATTGATTATCAAGATTATTTAGATTGCTTTTTTTTGAAAAAATTATCTAATGCCAATCTAATAATTATATAAAAATGAATTTAAGAGTAGGTATAATAGGTTTGGGTGTGATGGGAGCCGATCACGCCAAAATACTTTATTTAAAAAATGCTAACGCATCAATTACTGCAATTTATGATAAAGATTTAAAACATGCAAATAAAATTTCAAAAATAATAGGTGACGCAGAAGTTAAAAAAACCCCCTATGAAGTTATTAAATCAAAAAATGTTGACGCTATACTAATAGCATCTCCTGATTATACACATGCTGAATTTACTTTAGCATGTATTGAGCAAAGAAAACCTGTCCTATGTGAGAAACCTTTATCCCCTAAATTAAAAGAATGTAAAAAAATTATTGATGCAGAAATAAAGCTAGGAAAATCTTTGGTTCAAGTAGGTTTTATGCGTAGGTTTGATCCAGCATACAACGAAATGAGAAATAATTTAAATAGTAAAAAATTTGGAAAGCCACTTCTCCTACATTGCATTCATAGATGCCAGTCTCCTCCTATTTTTTGGAAATTAGAAATGTCTATTACAAATGCTCTTGTCCATGAATTTGATATAAGTCGCTGGCTTTTGAATTCAGAGATAAGAGAGCTTCAAATAATTAAAAGTAATGTTAGAAAAGATTTGTCTTTTGTTGATCCTCTTTTGGCTATAATAAAATGTACCAATGATGTAATTATTGATGTTGAGATTAATCAAAATGCTAACTATGGTTATGATGTAAGGGCAGAATTATTGTGTGAAAAAGGCTCTATACTTATGTCTCCCCCTAGAAATAATGAATTAATGAAATCATCTAAACATACTTTTGATTATCCGAAAGATTGGAGACCAAGGTTTGCAGATGCCTATCGTGATCAAAATCAATCATGGATAAACTCAATTTTAAATAATGATAATATACAAGGGGCATCTGCATGGGATGGAATGATGGCAACTAAAATTGCAGAAGTAGGTATTAAATCTTTTAACAATAATAAATCTATTCCAATCCCATTGCTTCAAACTCCTAAGTTATATAAAAAGAAATAATTGATATGCTTGATGATAAAGAAATAAACGAATTACGTATTAAAGGTTATTTTTTAAAAAAAGCTTTATTTAATAAGCAAGAAATAGAAGCAATAAGTTCAGCTTTTGACTTAGATGAAAATATGAGAAAGCATGCCAATGGATATGTTGATGAAGATGGAAAAGCTGTTACTCATACTTTGTGGAATCATCCTAAGGACGATATCTTTGGAGCTTTTGCTAGATCAGAGAGAATAGTTAATTCTTTTGAAAATTTTTTTGAACAAGAAATTTATCATTATCATTCAAAAATTATATGGAAAAACCCTGGAGATGGAGCATTTAATTGGCATCAAGATTATGGATATTGGTATAGAAATGGATGTTTATTGCCAGATATGGCAAGTTGCACTATTAGTATTGACCATTCAACAAAAGAAAATGGATGCCTTCAATTCCTTCAAGGGTCTCATAATCTTGGAAGAGTTGATCATATTGTTGTTAATCAACAAGAGCAAGCTGACCCCGAAAGAATAAGAGAAGCTAAAAAAGTTTTAAAACATGAATATCTTATTACAAATCCTGGTGATGCATTGTTTTTTCACTGCAATCTTCTTCATAGATCTGATGCAAATAAATCTAATTCATCAAGGAGATCTTTAATTTGTTGTTATAATACTAAAAATAATAACCCTTATAAAAAACATCATCACCCTCAATATACTCCTTTAAAAAAAATTTTTGATAGAGATATAATTAATTATGCAAATAAAACTTCTAATTCTGATGAGCATTTTATGAGAGTAAAAGATGTTGATCAAGATTGGGCAAAAAATAAATAAACTTATTTATAAATTTAAAATTATATCAAATTAAAAATTAATAACAATGCCAGTTAAAATTATTGATAAAATTGAATTGATAGAATTTGATAAATGGAAGACACATTATATTAAATATTTAATTTTTAATAAAAATAAAGTATCTCAAAAAAATATAATGAATTTATGGAGATGGTTAACTAATAAAAATCACCCATCAAATATAATAATAGCAATTGATAAAAATGATATAGTTGGTCATATACATTATAAATTTTTATCAAATCCAGTCCGGGGAAAGAATATTGGATTTATAGATGATATTTATATTGATAAAAAATATAGAAAATCCGGAATAGCAAAAAAACTAATTAAGCATTT
>Ga0209403_10002561_pt1 | contig 21525 bp, 21 predicted proteins | sample ArcticOcean_MG_C_8_FD_187440 | JGI IMG/M metagenome (GOLD analysis project Ga0209403, IMG submission 187440) | Marine microbial communities from western Arctic Ocean - ArcticOcean_MG_CB11_86 (SPAdes) (version 2) | ecosystem: Environmental > Aquatic > Marine > Oceanic | place: Arctic Ocean... | reverse complement strand
GCTGAGGCTCGAGTTGATATTAGATCGGAACTGGCGAATCTTCAGAGCGAGCTATTCGAATCGGCTTACGAAGTGGCTGAAAATGGACGCGGGCTTATCGGCAACGGTTCAGGTGATGCCGCAGCCGAGATGTTGACGAAATACATGACAGAGAATGTTCAACGGGTGATTTCCAAAGTAAAATCGATGGTTCCTGTTACTGCCTCTATCAGCTAGTGATTCGTAAATATGAGACGTATCCGTTGAAGAACCGTCAAGAAAATAAAGAACTCTATCTTCAGCAGATTCAAAAAGCTGCCGATAGCGCCGCCGCTGCCGCAAGCAAAGTGCTACTCGCAAGATTTCGACCTAGCTCCACCGAAGCCCTTGATACGTTCTACAAGTCACCGAATGCCTTAGTGACCGATGCCGATTTGGCTAGTGATAAGGCGATCACTGAAGCGCTCAAAGCGTCGAATGCTCCCGGGCGAATACTTTCTGAGGAGAGCGTGACGAAGCTTTCGGATGACGACTCGTTAACGTGGCTCGTTGATCCTCTCTGTGGAACGGTTCCGTTCAGCACTGGTATGGATCACTGGGGTGTGAACATCGCTTTGCGTCAAGATGGCGATTTGATCGCGGCATCGCTTCCGCTGCCGTCGCTCGGCGAAAGCCTCTCTGCGACCAAGGGCAACGGAGTAATTCGAAACGGCGAACCGTTCACTGCTTCTTCGCCAAGGCAAAAACTATCTGAATCGGCAATTGGCTTAGAAGTGGATGGTCCTGAAGAGTGGCGCACGAGATTGGCTGGTGATCTCGATTGGATAGCTTCGGTAAGTCAGATAAATACGTTCGCTTCTGCTGCCTATCCGGTTGCGCTCGTCTGCCTCGGTCGATTATCTGGGGCGGTGTTCTACGGCATCGAGCCGGTGCACTTTGCGGCAGGAGCAATGATTGCCGATGAGCTTGGCGTATTGGTGACAGGCGAAGCGGGAGAGCCTATCGACTGGTCGAATGATGACGAGCTTCCAGTGGTAGTCATTGGCTGGCCTGTGATTCACGAACAATTACTTGCTGCGATGGCGAAGTAGTCTGCGAATGCCGTGTCACACGTGCTTGGCGTAGATCTTCAGTTCCGAAACGTTTAATCCGGCTGATTCGAGAAACTTGGAATCACGATCGTCTTCGGCGAGCAGTACCGCGTAAATCTGCTTGATGACTTCAGTGCGCGCCTGTTGCTCAAGCGCTTGGACTAGTTTTCTCCCGATTCCAGCTCTGCGTAATGTGGGCTCAACTGCCATGGCGACGATTCTGGCTCCAGGTGGCAGCCCGTAAGCGGTGGTCTGCCGTTCAGCGAGCAGGAATCCGACTAAGCCGGACTCGGTTTCTGCAACGTAACAGCCCCAAGGTGGTGTCGAGTTCGATGATCGAAAGTAGACGCTTTACGTACAGATCCCAGGTGGAAATCGATCGGCACCTTGGATGCTCGAATCAAGCAGTCGAACCGCTTCTGAATCGGTCTGGCGAATCTGTCTGACGTTTATATCTGGTGACTCAGGGATGCCTTGCAAGTGACTTTCCGATCATTCGATTTGATCCGTTGGTGGGCGCAGTATAGCGACTGCGGGCAGCACGGTGGCTTTGCGCAGTCGATTGCCGTTTGACTGACAAGCTCTTTGAACGTAGCCTCGGCAGGCGATTTTCCGCAAGTATGTATATCCAGATCGAGAAAAAGTATGCCGTTCAACGTAAACCACATCCACCTGAAGTCCAGCGACCCTAAGAAAACTGCCGATTGGTTCGTCGAGGCGTTCAAAGTGGAGATCGTTTCCGACAATGTACGTCCTGTTGGCGATCGATTTATTGTTACTAAGTCAGAAGGCGGACTGGCGATCAACATTTCGTCCGAACGAACGGACGAGAAGCTCGGACCTGCCGACGCGAACCCTCACTACGGTCTCGAGCACTTTGGTTTCGACACTGACGATATGGATGCCGATATCGCTCGATTGGTTGGGCTTGGAGCGGAGCTTAAAGAGGGCCCGATCAACAACGGCGGCGGCGTGAGCATTGCATTCGTAGCCGCTCCCGGCGACATCCGAATCGAACTCATTCACCGGCAGTAATACTGCGATTTCTGAGAGGTCGGTCGACGGTGACCGATCCGCTGAGATGGCTCTGCTGATCATTTAGGCTAGTGTTGATGAGATTTTCACAAGCCATCTGAGTCTGATTCATAATCTCACTAGGGGACAGTGCTGTGGCTAAACAAAATGAGAGTGATGAAGAAAAATGGGCGAGATTAAAAAAACTCAGGCTTGAGAAGACAAAATCTTCTGCTTCTGTGAAACAAGACGCTCGGTTTGAGCGAGAAGACGTTCACGCTAAAAAAGAAATGGTTCGCGCTAGGAAACAGCAAAAAGATCTGGAAACTCTGGAAACTCTTCATTCGGAAATATGTGAAAGAACCCATCCGCTTATCAGCCATGGTGCGTGGGGCAACATAGTGATTCAGCTCGGTTTTAAATCTGAATCTACTGAGGATTCATCTCGGTGCGCTAACTGCCATTCAGACATCCCGCCAGGTGAAACATCTTGGGTAATGAACAAGCGGATTCGTCAAAATACCGGTAAGAGGTCGAAGCAAAAATTCAAAGTTCATTATTGTCGAAAATGTGGATTACCACTGCTTCTGCCCGAACCGGGAACACCGAAACAAAAAAAATCTAAAACTCCGAGTGCTGGAGCTGTTGGTTCACGCAAAAGTGCGAGACTGTTTTCTGGTCCAAGAGGTAATCGGGAATAGCAGTCAGCTGGGTGAAGGTCATACTGAACTTGTTTCAGAATCTCGTTCAATGGCAGCTACGGTCGTCGATGCTGCAATTTGTAACCCCACGCCTCAACGGCGTGGGGTTACCTTTTTTGGGCACAAGGATGAAAAAATGAGGCTCTCAGTGATCGAATGCGACTCAGCACCAGATCTTTCGGTTGCATTCGAGAAGTCGAATTTGGGCGTGTTGCGAACGTGATTAGTTCTGGCTATTCATAGTCGCTGCAGATGTAGCAAGATTAAGCACATGGAAATTGCCGACATAGTGAATCGAACGATTCCGCCCCAGCCGTGGGAGGAGGGCGAGAAAATTCCGTGGGATGAGCCTGGTTTTAGCGAACGAATGCTGAAAGAACACCTTTCTCAAGATCACAATGCCGCGAGTAGGCGATTCGATATCGTTCACCGGCAGGTCGATTATCTTGAGAGGGTCGCTGGTGGGTTGAATCATGACCTAAAAGTGCTCGATCTCGCTTGCGGCCCTGGACTTCATTCGCTTGATTTCGCGAGACGTGGGCACAGCACGCACGGAATCGACTTTTCTCCGGCGTCGATCGAGTGGGCTAGGTCGTCTGCAGAAGAGCAGTCGCTTGGCAGCGAATTCGTTCACGGCGACGTTCGTACTACGGAGTTCGGAACCGATTTCGATATCGCAATACTACTTTTTGGCGAGATTAATGTGTTCAATTCCACCGATTTGAGCTTGATCGTTGGCAACGCACGTGCTGCTCTAAAGAGCGATGGTGTTCTGCTGCTTGAACCTCACGAACCAGAAGCCGTTCGAGCCAACTTCGAGACCAGCCCGTCGTGGAGTTCACATTCGTCTGGTCTTTTCAGCGAACGACCTCACATGCTTCTCGAAGAGGGGTTCTGGCACGGCGACGTGAAAATGGCGGTGAAATGCTGGTATGTGTTGGATGCCGAAACCGGAGAGGTGACGCCGTATTCCCAAACTGTGGTTCAGCACACGAAAGCCGATCTGGTGCAGATGGTCGAGGCCGAAGGGTTTACAGTGTCGGATGCTCCGGGTGGCTGGTCGGCAGGCAACGAGGACGGCTCACCAGATTTCTACCCACTCATCGCAACCTCAAAGTAATCACGGGAAGTCGCCAGAATGACAATAAAACTAGCAGTGGCTGGCGGAAACCGAGGCGCCAGATTCGATCAGGTTTTGGGTGGTCTCGAAGATCAGATCGAACTGGTTGCGATCTGTGATCCTTCAGACGAAGTTCGATCTCGGTGGACGGACGGCAGACCTGAGCTAAAAGCGTATTCGCAGTTCGAATATATGGTCGAAGATCCCGGCATCGACGCTGTGTTCATCGCAACTCCGATGCTGCTTCACGCAAGACAAGCGTTAACCGCCCTAAAAGCTGGTAAGCATGTTCTCTCCGAAGTGATAGCCGCAGCGACTCTCGACGAGTGCTATGCGCTGGTCGAGACGGTCGAGAAGACTGGGCTGACGTACATGATGGCCGAAAACTACTGCTATCGACGTGAAGCAATGATGATCAAAAACATGGCAGATCAGAACGTTTTTGGTGAACTGACGTACGCGGAAGGTGCGTATATTCACGATTGTCGCGACCTCATGTTCAATGCCGATTTAACTCGTACCTGGCGGGGCGGTGGAACCGGTATTACGCAGTCAACGCGTGGGAACGGATATCCAACGCACTCGCTGGGTCCGATTGCTCAGTGGCTGGGAATAAATCGAGGAGATCGACTAACTCGCACAACGACGTTTGTCACAAAATCGGCAGCCCGGCAAGAATGGGCACGATCAGTGTTGCCAGAAGGACACGTCGATGCGCAGGATGCGGCATGGGCTGACTTCACCGACTCCGCAACGACATTGATCGAAACGGAACAAGGACGCGTGATTTGCCTGCGCAAAGACTCGGCTAGCCCGAGGCCGCACAACATGGCGCTCCACACGTTGCAGGGCACGCAAGGGGCATACATGTCGGGTCGGTTCGATGGCGAGCAGCCACTTGTTTGGCTCTATGGCGTATCGACCGGTGTCAGCCCCGCGAATTTTGGATACGAAGGCATGGCTCGACCACCGGGTCAATCGAACGAAACCCACCCCAAGTGGCAGCCGCTTTGGGATTTGAGCGACGTTTACGAGCACCCGTATTGGAAAGAGCTAGGGGAAGAGGCGATTCAGGCGGGTCACGGAGGCGGTGATTACTTTGTGATGTACGACTTCGCAAGGGCCGTGGCCGGCGAAATAGAACCTCCAATCGACGTGTACGACGCGGTCACTTGGAGCAGTATTTTTCCTATCTCAATCGAGAACGTGAAACGCAACTGTGAACCGCTCGATATTCCCGATTTTCGACATCGGTAAGGTGTGGTGTCGGAATATTGAAAACTGCCATGGTGAGAATGAAGAGCGTTGGCCGGGAGTTCAAGATGATTAACCAAATAGGCGGATACCGTTTGGTATCCGCCCTTGGGGCATTGGGAGTATGAGGCTGTCCGTGTGCCCTTGAAATGTGCGAACTATGAGTTAGGTTCAGTCGTTCGCGCGTTCAGATTAGATTTGACGAAGTCGCTGGAGCAATTCGTGTAGACGATTACGTAAGTTGGAAACTCGATCGGTTTGCTTTTCGAGATGTCCATCGACGCGATCTCGGGCCGACTCGAGCTTTTCTCGTGCGTGATCTTGCGCCTTTTCGAATCGCTTTCGCGCTTCAGCTGCCTTTTTACGAAGGCGTTCATGCAAACGACGTAGTTCATCATCGTCGAGTTCGCTATCTGCCGTGGGCGTTACTGCGTTCGATGGCTCCGAAGGCTCGCTTAGACAGTTATTTCGCCAGGGTTTGAAATTACGGCGTAACCGTCGGCACGCACACTGTTTTCGGCCGGTAACCACGAAACCGCGGCGACCTGATCGCCAGCTCGTGCTGTTACGTCAGTTGGAGTGTCGGGAATTGGATGGGATCAGGATCGGGTGATGTAGTTCCCGAATCTGCGCTTGCCCATTGACCCGATCCAAAGATCGAAATCGTAAATGCGGCGAAAGTTGCTACTAGTGCTGCAATAAATCGGTTCGATACCGAGAAATAAATCGTAATTTTAGCTGTGCGGTTGGTGCTATTGGTGCCCGAGACAGAACGAAATCGTGAGAAGTTCATAGTCAAAAATATCTCCTTCGCCTCCTTCGCCTCGGTCTCCTCGTTACCGGATGGTGGTTGCCTATTAACTATGATCTTTTTGCTGCGATTACATGAGTGTTACTCGCGTACGTGACGATAGTCCTAGCTTAGATGTGCATTATGTGTGCTGTGAGCTATCCAAACCGACCTACGGAACTGCGTGCCCGGCCATCACACCTGTTACCGCCTCATTTTCGACGACCAGCTTGCCGTTAACTATGACGTGCGGGACCCCTTCCGGGTGAACCGCAGGGTCTTCGAACGATGAACGGTCGGTGACGTTCTGTTCATCGAAGATCACGAGATCGGCGAATTTGCCTTCCGCTATCACTCCGCGATCTGTCAGGCCGAAGCGTTCGGCTGGGTTCTGCGTCATTCTTTGAACGACTTGTTCGAGTGGGTAGTCGTATCGGCGGCGTAATCGTCCGACCATTCTAACGAAGCAGCCATAGGCACGTGGGTGTGGTATGCCGCCGACCGGAATCGAGTCTGAGCCGACCATGTAGTCGGGTCGAGCCATCAGTTGCATCACGTCTTCTTCGACCTGACGCCATTGCCGAACGTTTCCGGGAGGAGCGACTCGCATTCCACACGCCAGCGACGTTTCGACCATCATTCGGCACATCATTTCTTCGATGCTCACGCCCCATTCCTCGGCGACATCCTCGAATAGCCAGCCCTCGAATCGCTGGTCGCCACCTTGCCCGATGTGCGTCCAAACGTTTCCGCTGGTCGAGGTGTAGACGATTTCGTTCATTCTCGAAATGAGTTCAGCACGTTTGTCTTCGTCCGTGAGAGTGGCGAGCATGCTTTCGGGTCCACCCTCATGGAAGTAGCTAGGAAAGAAAGCCTGTGGGAACGAGGAACCAACCGGGTACGGGTATGTTTCGAGCGTTATATCGACACCTTCCGACTTCGCTTTGTCGATTGGCGCCATTAACGCGTCGATTTGGCCAGCTGAATCGATGGAAGTTCGGTAGTGTTCGAAGTGGAGTTTTGTCCCTGTGCGGCGTGCTACTTCGATGGCTTCCGCAACGCCTCCGCCACCGTAAGCACGATCAACGTTATGATTTCGAAGGTGGATCGACATTGGACGGTCGAAGTCACGTGTGACCTCCATCAGGGCGCAAAGTTCTTCGGTGTCTGACCAGCTATTGGGATAGTACGAAAGACCTGTGGCGAAGCCGACTGCGCCTTGTTCTAGCGACTCTCGTAGCAGGCCTTTTGCACGATCAAGTTTGTCGCCAGTGATCGGAACGTCGGTCATACCGGCGGCTTCGAGCCTTATGGGCCCGTGACCGGCGAATGTCGCAACGTTGCACGAAGTCTTCTGGTGATAATTTTTTCGCGACGCCTCGATCGAGGACATATCAAGGTTTTCGGGAGCCCAACCGAGGATTCCCGAAAGGTAATGGCGGTACGTCTCGTAGTTTTTGGCCGAGAGCGGAGCGAGAGTGAGTCCGTCGGGAGAGATGATCTCAGTCGTCACTCCTTGCCGAATGCCGCTAGCGTGCTGACCGTCGTTCAATAACGCGGCATCGGCGTGCGAGTGGACATCGATAAAACCGGGCGAGATGTGAAGTCCGGAGGCGTCGATAGTTTTGGCTGATTCATTAGCCGACTCAGGAATATAGCCCAAGACGCTGATGCGGTCGCCGGTAATACCTATATCAGCTTTGGTAGGCGCTGATCCCGTGCCGTCGACCACTGTGCCACCGCGAATAACTACATTGATTACCAAGTTTTTGCTCCTGTGCGATAGGCAGTTGATCTGCCGAACGGTGGCAGGTTACGCCGTCACCAAGTAATGGTCGAGCGTTTTGACTTACGATCTGAGGGAGGTCATTCTCATGTGAACTATTCATTTCACAGCTAAATATTGCGAGGTTGAGAATGTCGTTTCGTCGAGACGATCATTACACGTGGAAGGCTTTTCTGACTTTCCTGATGATCGGAATTCCTGGCATCTTGATACAGATGATCGCCACTTGGTTTGTTGGATCATGGTCATGGGGGCAGGAAGACAATCGTCCAGATGCCGTGATGATGGGCTGGGTTTCGATGGTGAGAGGCCTTGCGGGCTTGTGGGTGCAGTTCGCTGTCATATCTTCGTTGTCGTCAAGTACGCCTCGAGCGCAATTGTTGAAGTTCAGGAGAATCGTTCGGTCGCCCGTGCTCGCCAATCTTTCGAAGTAGCTACAAATCTGGAACAATGGCATCGTTCGGTTCACACACACTTTCAGACGAACTCTAGAGGCGAAATTAATGGGCAGGTTTGATGGTCGGAGCGCAATTGTTACAGGTGGGGCGCTCGGTATTGGCGGCGGGTGCGCTCGACGAATTGGATCAGATGGCGGCAGCGTTTTGATCGTCGATGTGAACGAATATGCCGGTGCGAACACCGTCAAAGAAATTCGTGCAGCCGGAGGCAAAGCCGAATTTATGGCTGGCGATGTCTCTAAGCAATCTACTGCCGAAGAAATGGTCGAAACTGCTGTTTCGTCGTTCGGTCGTCTCGATCTTCTCGTTCAAAACGCCTACGCAGGAGCCGATAACGCCGGTAGCGCGGTAGAAGTAGAACCTGAGAACTGGCACAGCGGGATGGATCTGCTCGTTGGTGCTTTATATCTAGGAGCCAAGTACGCCGTTCCTGCGATGGAAGAGTCGGGGACTGATCCGAAGTTCGAGCAGAAGCCGTGGGCTGGTGCGGGACGACGTCATGGCAATCCGCCAGCGCAGAATGTTGGTCGAATAGTAAACATGGCGTCCGTGCATGGACTTCATCAGGCTCCGCGTTCGCTGATTTACAACGCTGGTAAAGCCGCTGTGATCGGACTAACTAAGCAGATGGCGATCGACTTTGGTCCGCTCGGAATAACAGTGAACGCAATTGCTCCAGGTCACATCGTTACAGAGCGTGGAGATGAGCACTGGAACGAAGTCGGAAACGATGCTGGATTCAGGCTATTTGAACTCCACTACCCTGTTCGTCGAACGGGTGTTCCTGAAGATATTGCGAACGCAGTTGGATTCCTGTGCTCGAACGAGGCATCGTTCATCACGGGCCACGTTCTGGCAGTTGATGGCGGCATGACAATTCAGCTTCAAGAAAACTTGGTGATGGATTCGAAGGACTACATCGTCGCCAACCCCGATCTAAAGACGCATTTTGATTCCAAGCGGGTCGAATCACGCTTCTAGGTATAGGAAAGCACCTCTCATGAAAGTTATCGAACTCTACCGACACCCTGTGAAGTCATTTACTCCCGAGCAGATCGATCGCATTGAAGTTAATGACGGCAAAGTTCAGGGCGACCGAGTGTTGGGGTTCCGGTTTGCCGATCAAGGCGCTCCAGATGACTGGGCGTGGCGACGCAAGATCAACTTTATCGCTCTTTCAAATACACCGGCGATGGCTCTTCTTGATCTGACATACGACGACGCCCGTCGAACGCTCACACTGAACTACGAAGGCGAAATGTTCGCTGAAGGATCGATCGATTCCGAGGAAGATCGTCATGACCTAAGCGAGGCTCTCGGAGAGTACGTCACCTCGCTCGATATCAACCCTCTTGTGGGTCACCCCGAGCGGGTTCCGCTGAACCTGATCGGTGACGGACGTCAGGGTCTATTTCATGATTCGGACATCGGTGGAGTGACCATATTCAGCCGAGAATCGCTGTCAGCGCTGGAATCAAGCATGGGGACTGCGGTAGATGGTCGGCGATTTCGATCGAACGTAGTTATCGATGGAGCGGAAGCTTGGGAGGAGATTTTGTGGTCGGGGCGAGTCACGATTGGCTATCACGAATACATGACCGAAAAAACCATTCCTCGGTGTCTAGCAACACACGCCAATCCGGTCGATGGCGAGCGAGATCACGACATCATGAAAAGTCTAATAACTGCGAACGGATTCAAAATCCCGACTTTCGCAATAAGGCTGCTACCGGTTGAAGACCACACGGAAATCCATGTTGGCGACGCGGTTTCTGTTGGGTAATCTGAACTGTTATGAGCTCTAGTGTTCGAGACATATTAATCACGGCTTGGTCGATTATTTTCGTAATCACCGTCGGCGTCATCGCATTTCATCCGTCTTTCAAAGATGAGGGGCTATCTGTGACCCTCAGAATCACCGGATTCGCGCTTATCGCGACTGTTGCGGGCGTAACGCTCGCACGATTTACTGAAATATTAGGTCGTTCCAGCCAAAAGATGAAAACATCTGCACTAGTGATTTTCGCCGTTTGTATGCCTCCGCTCATACCGGTTGGGCTCGCTACTTTTTCGATGCCGTGGGCCGCATTAATCATCGTCACACTCGTCTACGTTCGCTGGAAATGGGCACTCGCTAACCCGGCGAGCTAGTCCACATAGTGCCTTTCGCTCTCAACCATTGGTAAAATTCGCCACTCGCCATGTGTGACGCGCGCACTAGTGCGAGCTAAATTGATTTGATCGCCAGCCAACACAATGCGATCACGAGCAAGTACGGAAGCGAATTTTGACTACAACGGGTAAGAGTCGATCAGGTGGAGAAGGCGGAAAATCGGGCAGCGATTCCGACCGTTACACGCCTGCCAATATCGAGAAAAAATGGCAAGCGAAGTGGGAAGCCGACGGTATATACGAAGCCGCCGACATCGTTGAAGGCAAAGAAAACTACTTTGCGCTAACGATGTTTCCGTACCCATCTGGTGAGCTTCACATGGGCCATTGGTACGCCTACGCCCCCGCCGATACACACGCTCGTTTCAAACGAATGCAGGGCTACAACGTGATGCAGCCGCAGGGTTTCGACTCGTTCGGACTTCCAGCAGAAAACGCGGCTATCGAACGCGGCGAAGATCCTCGTGAATGGACCTACAAAAACATCGAAAACTCGCGCCGACAGTTCCGAGAAATGGGCGCTGGGTACGATTGGACACGCGAGCTCGCCACTTCTGATCCTGAGTACTACAAGTGGAACCAATATTGGTTCTTGAAGTTCTATGAAAACGGACTCGCATACCGAAAGCACGGTCAGGCGAACTGGTGTCCGCAGGACCAAACGACGCTCGCCAACGAGCAAGTAAAAGACGGCGCCTGCGAACGTTGCGGTACGCCTGTAATCAAGCGAGCTTTGCCGCAGTGGTACTTCGCGATAACGAAATATGCAGATGAACTTCTCGAAATGGACCAGATAGATTGGCCCGAGAAGATCAAGACCATGCAGCGGAACTGGATTGGTCGTTCAACTGGAACGACCATCGGATTCGATGTAAGCGAGTTCGCACCGGGTGAGAAGATAGAAACTTTCACCACTCGTATCGACACGGTTTACGGAGTTACGTTCGTCGTTTTGGCGCCTGAGCATCCGCTTGTCGAAAAGCTGACACAGCCTTCGTACAAAGCGGCGGTCGAAGAATACATAGCGCAGGCAGGTCGACAGACCGAAATCGATCGAACGTCGACCGAACGTGAGAAAACCGGCGTTGAAACGGGTTCTTATTGCATCAATCCACTGAACGGCGAACGAGTTCCTGTTTTGGTGGGCGATTATGTACTGGCAACCTACGGGACCGGAGCCGTTATGGGCGTTCCGGCTCACGACACTCGTGATTTCGTATTTGCCAAGAAGTACGGTCTCGAAATTCGAGTGGTTGTCGCCCCCCCGAACTGGGATGGCGGCGAATTGGAAGAGGCATGGATTCCTGTTGGAACTCAGGTTAATTCGGGCGAGTTCGATGGACTGTCGAGTACCGATGGCAAGGAAGCTATCGCCGATAAGATCGAAAGCGAAAACATTGGCACACGAACCATCACCTATCACCTTCGTGACTGGCTGATTTCGCGTCAGCGGTACTGGGGCACGCCCATCCCGATCATCTACTGCGATGATTGCGGAACTGTGCCGGTTCCAGAGCAAGATTTGCCCGTGATACTGCCTGAAAACGTGACATTTGAAGCCGATGGTAAATCGCCACTCGCGAAGCACCCCGACTTCATGCACGTTCCTTGTCCTTATTGCGGTAAGGACGCTAAACGTGAAACCGACACTCTCGACACGTTCGTGTGTTCATCTTGGTACCAACTGAGATTTGCTAGCAAAAATCCGCTTGAAGAACCTATCGACGTCGAAAAGGTGAAGCAGTGGATGCCGGTGAACCAGTACATGGGCGGAGCCGAGCACGCGGTGATGCACCTGCTCTACTCACGTTTCTTCAACAAGGCATTGCGTGATCTTGGATACCTCGACTTCGATGAGCCGTATACCAAGCTGATGAATCAGGGAATGCTCGTCAAAGATCACAAGAAGATTTCAAAGCGATCAAACCCTTTGACTCCTGATCCGGTCGTCGAAAGGCACGGTGCCGACACGCTTCGCTGTTACCTCATGTTTTTGGGACCTTGGGATCAAGGTGGCGACTGGTCGGACTCGGGAATCAACGGCATCCGTCGTTGGCTGGGTCGAGTATGGGACGTTGCTCTGCGTGACGAATCAGGACTGAACGGTTCAGGCGGTGAGAAAGATTTGGACCGAGCGTCGCATGCAACGACTAAGCGTGTTCTCGTAGATATGGAAGCGTTCAAGTTCAACACTTCTATATCGGCCCTAATGGAGTTCACCACTGAGATTGCTCGTCGGTACGATGCCGGTGACGTTGCGGCTGCGACGTGGCGAGTGGCTGTGGGTCGATTGCTGTTGCACTTAGCGCCATTGGCGCCGCATTTGGCCGAAGAGCTTTGGGAGCGAACGGGCCACACTGGATCGATTCACCTTGAACTGAATCCCAAATTCGATGAATCACTTATTACCAGCGACACGATTACGCTTGCGGTACAAGTTCAGGGCAAGTTGCGTGACCAGATCGAGGTTGCCGCCGATATCGACAAAGACGCTGCGATCTCTGCTGCCAAATCGGCACCAAACGTGGCTCGCCACCTAGAAAATAAGGCGATAGTCAAAGAAATTTACGTTCCGGGAAGGCTAGTAAATATCGTTGTAAGACCAGCGTGATCGTGACGATTGAATCGATTTAGTTTTTGGGATGAATCGAAGTAAACGCGTGGCGATGAACCGTTTCGAAAATGTTCTTGGAGAGCGAACTAATGTCTATGTTGATGCCGGGTGATCAGTTTCCTGATCTAAAAATCTCACTTCTTCGCGGCGAATCGATTTCCATTTCGGAAGATTGGCCCGATTCGTGGGTCTACGTTCTGTTCTATCGCGGGGGATGGTGAGGCTACTGCCTGCGCCAGTTGGCCGCAGTTCAAGATCAGATCAAGTTGCTCACTCGACTTGGCATAAAAGTTGTTGCAGTAACGACCGATTCAGAAGCTCTTGTTCGTAAAACGGTCTCCGATGAGGGCTATACGTTCCCTGTTGGATTCGGAGTGACCGAAGCTGACATCGCTTCAGTTGGAGCGGTTCCAGGTGAACGCAAAGATCTCGCGATTATTGAACCGGCTGAATTCATTATCAGACCGGGCGGCGAAGTCGCTGCATCTTTATACGCAACAACTCAGTTGGGTCGGATGAATCCACGTGAGATTGCCGTTTTCGTGAAGGATCGGTCGTAGAAATCTTAATGCACTACCCAAAGTTTGGGCTGGAAAAGCAATATTAGAGAATCAGATGTATCGTCGCTCGCTTTTAGTCCAGGTCTTAGCTTTGGTGGCTATCGTGTTTATCGCTTGCGGGAGTGCTCCGGCGGAACCACCAAAAGCCACACCAACCGTTACAGCGCTGCCGACCTCGACTCTCTTGATTGGAATTATCACCGAATCGCCCGAAACATGGTTTTGATGTTTGAGGGCAAGGAAACGATCGAATCGCTCAGCGCTTGTGCTGATCTTTTTGGTGTGATCGAGTGAAAACGACAAATCTTCACATTTCCTAGACACGAAGCGATTAGCATGTTCGTAATCGAACCTTGCTCGCGCTCGCACGGTGCGATGTGGTTGGATCGATAATTTTGTATTCAAGTTTATTTAAAATCGTTATGCCTCATATATCACGATCAACGCTCCTAATTTCTATAGCTCTCATGATTGCGGTTGCCGCCGCCGCTTGCGACTCAGCTGCGGAGAAGCCAGCCGCTGAAGCACCGACTCCGGTTCCGACCGTTGTGTCGGAGTCGGCTTCCTCTTCGGATGATGAGCTATCCGGTGAGACCGCAGGTAGGTTTCGTGAACCGCGTGATCGAGGTGCTGCGGGCGCAACCAACTTGGCCGATCCAGAAGTGCAAGAATGTCTCGCCGCCCAACTTGATATGGACCTAAGCGCCGGCGAATTCGATCTCAGCGCCCTCAGACAGCTCGACCCAACAGAAACTGCCGCTGCTTTTGAAGCGTGTAGTGCGGAGTTTGGACGACCCGACGGTGGCGGAGGGACTCTTGGCGGCGGTGTATTTGTAGGTGGTGGCTTCGCTGATCCAGAAATTCGAGAGTGTCTTACACGAATTCTTGGCGATAATCTGGACCAGGGAAGTGGACTCGGTCTTGAACCGGAATCGCTGGCTGCGTTCGAGGAATGTGGACTGAATTTCGGTGACGGTGGCGGCGGATTCAGATTTGGTGGACGCGGTGGATTTGCCGATAGCGGTTTGAACCTTGGATGTATAACTGCCGAACTTGGCGAAGATGCGATTACGTTACTTCGCAACCCTGAAGGTGCGTCACAAGCCGAGCTTCAGCAAGCCCTAGAAGCTTGTGGTGGTGTGATCGACCTTACGGAGGGGCCGAACGTGACTGGCTCAATTCCTATCGAGCCGGCAGCAGTACCGACTGCGATTCCAGTTAGCGAGCTAACTATCGAGCAACTGACGTGTCTATCAGGCGAACTCGAGCCTTCTGATCTTGCTGCTGCTGTTGTGGCAACGAGCGCTGGTGATCTCTCTGAAATTACTGGTGAACTACTCGCTGTACTTCAGACTTGCGGTGCCGGATCCTAAAGTTCGATCGCTATGAAATTTTGTGTTCCGCGGAGTTGAACCGGGGTGCACTCGCGCCTACTATCCGATCACACACGATACGCACCGCGAAGTGAGACGGATGAGGCGAAGATTATGATGCGACTTATGACATGGCATGGTGGCGACAAGTTCACGCTTGACCAAGTGCCAGACCCGGAAGTCAGACCCGGAAGAGTTGTCGTGAGAGTCGACACCATTGGCGTTTGTGGAACCGATGTTCACATCACGCAAGGGCTATTTCCTGCGACACCGCCAAGAGTTCTGGGTCACGAAGGGTCTGGCGTGATTGTCGATGTTGGAGAAGGCGTCGACAAAAGCCGAATTGGCGATAGAGTCGTGATGAACACGACGAGCCACTGCGGCGTTTGTTCAGCATGTACTACTTGGTCGGAATCACGTTGCGAAAACGCCGATCTCACTTCTGGGATGTTCGCTGAATACGCAACGGCTCCATCGCAATCGGCGGTGAAAATACCCGATACTCTCGATCTTGAGCAAGCCGCCCTTTCGGAACCGGCATCGTGTTGTCTTTCTGGATCCGAAATGATGCGAATCGACGAGAACGGCATCGGAGTCGTTATCGGTGGCGGCATCATGGGATTGTTCACTCTGGCGTTTCTAAAACGTCGAGGTGTCGAGCGCATGGTCATGTCAGAGCCAGTCGCCGCTCGTCGCGAGATGGCTACTCAGTTCGGAGCCGATCTGCTGCACGATCCTGCCGAGAGTGATCTCACCGAATTCATCAAGGATCACAACGGCGGATACGGTGCGAACATCGCCGCTGAAGTTGTTGGACAGCCGAAGTTAGTTGCGAAGTGCGTTGAAGTGGTTCGTCCACGTGGTCAGGTGTTGATGGTTGGGGTGGTTCCGCAAGGAGCGCCGCTGCCGGTCGATATGTACGACCTTCACTATCGAGAAGTCACCCTAAAGGGCGCATTTGGGCGCGGAGACGTATTTGCTCGAACTCCTGTTGAGATCGACAAGTTGAATCTCGAAGGCGTGATTTCAGGTCGCTACGAACTTCAAGATGTGCCGCAAGCAATCATCGACTCAGGCGAAGGCAAAGGTGTGAAGTTCGTCATCAAGCCGAACGGGTGAATCGCCTAACAGCGAATGTGATGGAACACGTTATCCGGCAAACGAAGCGCTGGCTTCGGCTATCGACTTGAACGATCCGTCGGCGACTGCAGCGCACAACGCCGCACCGATTGCTGCTTCTTCGTTATGTCGACCGAGTTGGAGCGACATAACGAGTTCGGATTCGAGTGACTCTCTAAGAACAGGATTAAGTTTTAACCCGTTGCCTGATCCGACGAGCAGCGAGCGTGTTCCCGCACCTAACTTCGCCGCCTCTCGATACGAGTCTGCCAGTTGAGCCGCCATCGCCTCGAAGAGCGCACGTGCCATGTGTCCGGGCGTGAACGTGCCCGGAGTGAGCTCTCGCACCGCTGCTTTCGCCAGAGGGTTACTGCGAGACCCGGTGAACAGTGGGTCTACCATCACTCCCTCTGCCCCTGCTGGAACTTCGGCTGCTAGTTCGACTAATTTTGCGTATAGAACGTCGGGGTCGAGTTCATATCCGGCGATAGCTCGGCTAGCGTTATTGAAGAAATCTCTGAGGGTGCGGAAGGTTCGCCCGCCAACTACGCCGACACCGGCGAGTAGATAGCCGCTTTGAATATACGGCCTCAGTTCGAGCCAACCTCTTGGGGTTGGATTTTCGACGTAGACCGATGCTTGCCCGCCTGTGCCGATGTTGATAGCAAGAGTGTTTTCGTAGTCGGCTACTGTTCCTGCGAAACTGCACTGGTGATCGCCCGAGGCGACCGAAACGGGAATGCCCGCTTGCGCTCCGAGCTTTGCTGCCATTTCGTTCGTGAGTTGACCGGCGGGTGTGCAGGAATCGGCGAGGTTCGAGAAGAGTTCGCGATTCAGGCCGAGTGAATCGATGAGGTGGTGGTTCCAGTCCATTTTGGACAGATCGTAAACGCCCCAGCTGACAGCGTCGGTTGGATCGGTGACGGGTCTGGTTCCGGTTAGGCGTGAAACTGCGAATTCGGGCGCAGTTGTGCCATGGATGTTTGCGACGTTCGTTGGGAGTTCGTTGTTGGATTTTAACCAGTAGAGATTGGGAGCCGTGTATCCGGTAACGATTGGACATCCGGTGTTTTCGAATGCTGGGAGTCCGCCGTCTTCAATTGCCGCACCGCCTAGCTCGCCCATGGCATCGAGATAGGTACGATTTTCGCCAGGGACTAGGTCTTTGGAGCGTTGATCCTGCCAGGATATGAAGCCGCCGACCGTGTTCAAGTCTTGGTCGAGAAGCTGAAGCCCTTGTTGTTGGCCGGTGATGCCGATTGCAGCTGGCTGGGCTTTGGTTCGTTCGATGAGGTTCTTCGCGTTCGCCAGCGCAAGATCGGTCATGTTGTCGAGATCCCACTCTGATCGACCGATTTTTTTGTCGTTGGCAGAGGTAGTTTCAGCCGTATTCGCGATGGTCGATGAGCCTACAACCGATTTCGACTCAATGTCGATAATCAGGGCAGTAACGGAAGTCGAACCGACGTCGATGGACAAGTAGTGAGTGGGCATATGCCTACTTTATCGAGCGAATGCCGGGTTAATCGAGCGTCTCCGCTACTTTATCGAGCGAGAGAAGGTGCAGGCGACTGTTTTGGTGAAGCCTAGAAGGGCGAGGGCGATTGTGGTGAGTTTTTGGATCATGGGGTTGGTTGGTTGAAGTGGAATGATCGGCTCCTTCTCCTGGCGGGAGAAGGTTGGGTTCAGGGAGAGCCGGTCGATTGTTCCTGATTCGCTCGTTCCCCCCTCACGCTTCGACAGGCTCGGCACATGCCTAAATTCTCTCTCCAAGGAGAGGACTTGAAGGGCAGTCGTTATTCCTGTTGACCCTGCCCATATGGCACGTTTGGTGAGAAGAAGTTGGCTACTTTTTGGCCGGGGTCATTGAAGCCGACAGGCTCCCACACTCGGGCTTCAGTTGTTTCTTCTACGTGTATGTCGGAACGGTTGAAAACGTCGTCTTTTAGACGAGTACCGAGTCCGGGTCCTTCAGGCGCTAACAAGTAACCGTCCTTGATCACAATATTCGGCTCGATGAACTTGTCGTACCAGCCGCGGTAGTATGCACGGTTGGTCTCTTGGATCATCACGTTCGGCACATTCATCGAAATGTGAGCGCAAGCAAAAACGTTCACCGGGCCCGTCCAGTCGTGCGGTGCTATGGGCGTTTGGTACGTGTCGGCCATTGTTGCGATTTTCTTGGTTTCCGAAATGCCTCCGGTCCAGATCAGATCAGGCATCACGATTTCGGCAGCGCCCTTTTCGATGTATTCACGGAATTCGTATCGAGTCATGAGTCGTTCAGCTGCACAGATAGGGGTTTTCGTTTCCTGCGCAAGTTTTAGATGCGTCTCGACGTTCACAGGATGAATCATCTCCTCCTGCCACATCAGATCGTACTCGTCCATCGCCTTGGTGATCCGAATCGCGGGAGCCAGCGCCCACTGTCCGCCACCATCGTGGGCGATTTCGATCTGGTCACCCAATGCCTTCCGTTGCTTAGCGAGGGGGGAGAGTCCTTCTTTGATCTGCTTTGCAGAAACGAAATTTCCGCCTGATTCGGCGGCGTAAGGAGCCATGTAGTACGCCTTTACGGCGGTGATTCCTTCGTCGATGAGGCTTTGTAAGAACCCGACGGGGTCGCGTTGCTCAAACTCGTTGTCCTGCCAGTCACCGTAGCTACCAATCGTGTTGTAAATACGGATTTTGTCGCGCGATTTACCGCCCAATAAGTTGTAGATGGGCTGATCGAGCGCTTGCCCAACGACGTCCCACAATGCGATATCGATTGCAGATAAAGCTCGCAGCTCGGCTCCGGAGTAGGTGAATATTCCTGCGAGCTTGAATAGTTCGTCCCAGATGCCTTCACGATCCATAGGGTCTCGACCGATCAGCGTTGGCCCAAATATTTCGTGAACTACTGCCGCTACCGATTTAGGTAGATACCACGTTTCGCCGAGTCCGATTTCGCCCGAATCGGTGTGAATACGAACCCAGCACATCTGCCAGAATTCGTCTACGTGGATAGTTTCAACTTTAGTTATTTTCATGCGTTATTGGCTCCTGGCGTCATCGAATGACTTGGTCACGAGCTGCAGTCTATCCAACCCCTAACCCCTTCCATCCGGTAGGGGGGTACTTTTGCGCTCAATACGTTTGAGGGCACTTTACTACTTGGTTGTTTTGTAATCAGGCGTTGTAAACAGCGTCTGATTACAAAACAAAAAGCCCTTCGCCAATTGGCGGAGGGCTTTTTGTTTTCGAACTATATGTACAGCATTCTCAGCTGAACTGACAAGCGAAGTAGCCACTCACTTCCTCACGGAAGAAAAAGTGCCAATGGCACCTAAGCCACTATCGAACGCTGTCGAGAACGATGTCGAATACTAGATCTGCGTTTGGTGGAATTGCTCCGCCAGCGCCCTGAGCACCGTAGCCCTGATCTGCTGGAATGTAGACACGTCGCTGTCCGCCGACGTTCATGCCGAGAATAGCGTCACGGAATCCTGGGATTACGCCGCCAACTGGGAACGAAACTGATGCTCCGCGGGTGTACGACGAGTCGAACACACATCCGTCAGCAACAAGCCAACCGGTGTAGTGAACGTCGACCGTGTTGGCAGGGTCAACAGCTCCGCCGTCGCCGACCTTCAAGTCGAACACACGAATGCCTGATGGCTCGTCTGAGTACTGATCTTCAGATACTTCGCCGTACTGAGGTGCTGATTCCGGGTAACCGGGGTTGTCACAAGACACTATTGGCCCTCCTTCGGGCGTGGCAGTTGGAATAGGGGTTGCCGTTGCATTTGCCGCAATAGCAGTTGCAGTGACGATTGCCTGTGCAGGCGTCAAAACGGTTACAAGTTCGATTTCGAAAGTAAGAGTTGCGTTGCCTGGGATGACCGGAGGCGAACCAAGCTCTCGATATCCGAGTGATGACGGAATTTCGACCCGTCGTGAACCGCCCGGTTTCATTGTTAGCATTGCCTGACGCCATCCTGGAATCAGTGCGACCAGAAGAAGTTCAGCATCTTCGCCACGAGCGTAGGTTGAATCGAATACACAGCCGCCATCGAGCCAGCCGGTGTATTTGACGGTTACGAGGTCTTCGATATTTGGCGAATCGCCTTCACCGACGACTCGATCGAAAATCTTGATGCCATCGACATCGCCACGGAGTTGATCGCTGGTAACGTCGCCAAATATTGGCGATCCCTGCGGGTAGAACTCGTTCTGGCAGAGTGAAACATCGACAGTAGCCGATATCACTGGAATATCGATAACTTCGGGGTTCTTGCCGGCTGCCTGGCATGCGGTTAGAACGATTAGTGCGAGCATTCCCGCCAAAACTAATATTCGTTTAGACATCACACTTTTCAATTCGAACATTCTCGCTTCTGAGTTTTGAAATTTCGTTCGCCGTTACGATCGTGGTCGCAAAAGGCTAGAGACTAATTGTCTACTTTTTTCCAGAGTTTGCATTGGCTACGAACTGGTTAAATCCACCAGCGATCCAAGGTCCGGCTCCAGTCATGAAGAACCTCACACCAAGTTCTACGTAAGCGGCAACGTTTTCGTTTGTCGCAAGTGCGCCAGCATGCTTGCCTGCAGCAACGATTCGAGTCAGAGCGTCTGTGATTTTCTCGACTACATCAGGGTGACTCAAGTCGCCCATGTGACCCATCGAGGCAGCAAAATCGGATGGAGCAACGAAGAAAACGTCGATTCCGTCGACAGCGATGATCTCGTCGAGGTTTTCCCACGCAACAATGTCTTCGATCAAAACGATCAACATTGTTTCTTCGTTGGCTTTGTGGAGGTAGTTGTCTACGTCGTAGCCCTGTCGACTTGTGAACATGCCACGTTTGCCGAGCGGGGTGAACTTGCCGCCATCGACAACGTTTTGTGCTTCAGCTGCGTTGTTCACGTGTGGAACGACGATAGCCTGTGCTCCACGGTCGAGAGTTCGGTAGATGAGTCCCTGTTCGTTCAGATTGATTCGTGCAACAGAGGTCATGCCCCAGAGATCGCACGCTCGAGTCAAGTTGCCGAGTTCGCTGGCTTCGGTAGAGCCGTGTTCACCTTCGAGCCAGATTCCGTCGAATCCAACAGGGCCTACAGCGTCGATGTCGTCGGGGTCAGTGATTCCGCTGACGATAGTTACTACTTCACCGTTAGCTAGCTTCTGCTTGGCGCGGTTGGTCCTGAGTTCCATTGGATTTGCTCCCCACAAAGTGATGGGTAATAGACGGGCACGTTGAATTAGTCAGTGGAATTCTAACCCTGAACGAGGGCTTTATGGGGAAGCGAGCTACGGAGAGAGTATGTCGTGCTTGTAGAAAGTGATTTTTAAAAAGCGTAAATCACATGTCCCGAGCGGCAGCCGAGGGATCTGGCGGGGACGGGGCTAAATGTGGCACGTTCGTTCGATCGAAGCTGGTGACGGTCACCGGCAAGCACTCGGACATGCCGGGCTACTTAGCCATCCCGTGGCAGCGTTTGAACTTCTTAC
>Ga0209403_10002558_pt1 | contig 21539 bp, 18 predicted proteins | sample ArcticOcean_MG_C_8_FD_187440 | JGI IMG/M metagenome (GOLD analysis project Ga0209403, IMG submission 187440) | Marine microbial communities from western Arctic Ocean - ArcticOcean_MG_CB11_86 (SPAdes) (version 2) | ecosystem: Environmental > Aquatic > Marine > Oceanic | place: Arctic Ocean... | reverse complement strand
GCGGAAGGAATGCTTGAACGGTAATACTAGACCACTGCTTTAAATACGAGTTCAGGTAACAACGATGCTTCAGATTGGCTTTGACAACAATTGAAAACAACAATTTGCATTAATGGACAACTGCTTAGTGATTCCAAAGAACGGGCCAATCATTTGGCCTGTAGCTTGTCGTCTCTCATAGAAGGTTGCCTCAAACGCACTCTGCCAGTCGAAACACCGGTCACCAAACGTGAACCTGTCAAGTTGAAAACTGTTTCAGGAATGGGTCTCAAGCCTGGTGTAAATTTGGATAATCTTAACCTTTTCTAGAATCGAAAGCGGAAGCGGCTGTCTGGCCCTAACGGGCTTCTAGGTACTCACCGATGGTTGCTATGTGATAGGCCGCCGATTCTGACCGTAGGCTCTCTGCGGCGGCTCTGGCGGTGTCCATAGAAGTAAAACACGGTATGTGCTTTTCCACGGCGGCACGGCGTATATAGAACCCGTCTCGCATGACCTCTGGTGAACCGGAGATGGTATTGACCACAGCGCTCACGCTGCCATCTTCAATCACATCAACCACGTTGGGGTGGCCTTCACTGAGCTTCTTGGTGGTCATATTTACCGGCAAACCCATGGCAGAGATCATCGCTGCGGTGCCTTCTGTGGCGTAAAGTAGGCAACCGGCATCAGCCAGGTTGCGCACCAGGGACACCGCTTCTGCCTTATGCTGATCAGCAATGCTGAGCAGTACGCCAGTGCCTGGTTTCAGGTTCAGATTCGCCGCCAATAGCGCCTTGGTCAGTGCCTTCTGAAAGTCTCGGTCTACTCCCATGACCTCGCCGGTGGATTTCATCTCTGGCCCCAGATGCCAGTCAACGCCCACCAATTTGGCCATTGAGAACACGGGGGCTTTGACTCCCACCAGGTCTTGTTCCGGCCACAGTCCACCGGGATACCCCTGGTCTTTCAGCGTCTCTCCAAGCATCACCCTGGTGGCCAATTTTGCCACCGGGACACCGGTCAGTTTCGATATAAACGGAATGGTCCGGCTGCCCCTGGGATTTACTTCGATTATGTAAACTGTGGTCGGCTCGCTGTTGTCTTGCGGCGTCATTGGGCTTCGGTAGGCAGCCCCGCCGTGGATGACGAACTGGACGTTCATCAGACCCCGTACGCCCAAAGCCAACCCGATGCGGGTGGTGTAATCGACTATGGTCTCGATCTCTCGGGCGCTGAGGTTCAGGCTGGGGTAGATGGCCATAGAATCGCCGCTGTGGACCCCGGCGCGCTCCACGTGTTCCATAATTCCGGGTATCAGAACATTAACGCCGTCACAGATGGCATCAACCTCACACTCTTTTCCTTCCAGATAACGGTCAATGAGCACCGGTTTGTCTGGAGCCAGTTCAACCGCAGCCGTGAGGTAGTGGATCAGCTCGGTGGCGTTTTGGACGATCTCCATGGAACGACCGCCGATGACGTAGCTAGGTCGGACCACGGACGGGTAGCCGATGTTCTGGGCCACCTTTAACGCCTCTTCAACGGAGGTTACGGCGGCACCGGGAGGCTGAGGGATACCCAACCGGGACAGGAAGTCTTCAAACTTTTCCCGGTCGGCAGCCATGTCGATGGCCTCGGCACTGGAGCCTAGAATGGGCATCCCGGCACGGGCCAAAGACTGGGAAAGGTCAATCGCGGTCTGGCCGCCAAATTGCACAACGGAAGGCGGAAACACGTTGTCCACCTCTTCGTTCTCCAGAATGTCCCGAACTGATTCTTCATCCAGCGGCTCAAAGTACAAGCGATCACTCGTATCAAAGTCTGTGGACACAGTTTCAGGGTTAGAGTTGACCATTATGCTGCGAACCCCGGCTTCGGAGAGGGCCGTGGCGGCATGCACGCTGCAGTAATCGAATTCGATACCTTGGCCAATGCGAATGGGGCCGCTGCCAATCACCAGGGCCTTTTTGCCTTCCAAGGGCAGCGCTTCATTCTCCTCGTCGTAGGTGCTGTAGTAATAGGGAGTGACGGCCTCAAACTCGGCGGCACAGGTGTCCACCGTCTTGTAAACCGGTCTTAGTCCCCAATCATGTCGGAGGTCACGCACCTGTTCCGGCAGCATGTCTGACAGGGTGCCCACTTGGTTATCTGAGAAACCCATGCGCTTTGCTGCCTTGAGCAAGGTTGGTGTGAGTTCTTCACCCAGCAGCCGACGCTCCATCTTCACAATGCGTTCAAAGGCATTCAAGAACCAGGGTTCGATGTAGGTGTGGTTGACTAGTTCATCGACGGTTGCGCCTTGTCTGAGCGCCGACATCAATCCCCACATCCGTTCGTCATTGGGACCAAGGGGGAGGCGGTCCAGCGACAATTCTCCTTCAGAGCGCCATTCCGGATTCTCCCAGAGTAAGTTGTGACCGCTCAGTTCCAGAGAGCGGGCACCCTTTTGCAGCGCAGCTTCAAAAGATCGCTCAATGACCATGACCTCGCCGGTGGCCTTCATCTGGGTGGTGGTCCGGCGGTCACCGTGGGGGAACTTGTCAAAGGGCCACCGCGGAATCTTGAGCACGCAGTAGTCCAGGGCTGGTTCAAACGCAGCGGTGGTCTGTTTGGTCACCGCGTTTTCTATCTCGTCCAGTTTCTTGCCCACGGCAATCTTGGCGGCAACCCTGGCGATGGGGTAACCAGTGGCCTTGCTGGCCAGCGCGGAGCTACGGCTGACTCTAGGGTTGACTTCAATTACGTAGTAAGGCGACTCCGGGAACCATTCTTGCCCCAGCGCCTTGGAGACTCTTGGATGGGGTTGCAGGGCAAACTGGACGTTGCAGCCGCCCTCAATGCCCAGACCACGGATAATCTTGAGACTGGCGGTGCGGAGCATATGGTATTCATGGTCGCTCAATGTCTGGCTGGGGGCCACGACGATGCTGTCACCGGTATGGACGCCCATAGGGTCTAGGTTTTCCATGTTGCAGATGGTGATGCAGTTGTCGGCACTGTCGCGCATCACCTCGTATTCGATTTCTTTCCAGCCGACCAGAGAGCGTTCCAGCAAGACCTGGGAAATGGGGCTGGCTGCTAGACCGGTACGAGCAAAGGTCTCAAATTCTTCTTGAGTGTTGGCAATTCCGCCGCCACTGCCACCCAGGGTATAGGCGGGCCGGACCACCAGTGGAAGGCCCATCTCTTTGGCGGCTGCCAAGGCCTCTTCGATGGTGTTTACACTGATATTTTCGGGTTCTGGTTCGTTGATCTCATGGAGAAAAGTGCGGAAGTAATCTCGGTCCTCGGAGCGCCGAATGGTCTCCAAAGGTGTGCCCAGCAAACCCACATTGTGGCGTTCTAGGACGCCGGCGTCTGCCAGGGCTACAGCAAGGTTTAAACCGGTCTGGCCGCCCAGTGTGGGCAGGATGCCGTCGGGCTTCTCCCGTTCAATGATCCTCTCTAGGACCTCAACGGTGAGCGGCTCAATGTAGACGCGGTCTGCAATGCCTGGGTCGGTCATTATGGTGGCCGGGTTGGAGTTGACCAGAACCGTGATCACGCCCTCTTCCCGAAGAGACTTACAAGCCTGAGTACCTGCGTAATCAAACTCTGCTGCTTGGCCAATAACAATAGGGCCTGAACCGATTACGAGCACCTTTTTAGGCTTGTCCGTAATGATAACCACCCTTCCCGCAGTGCTGTGCGGCCACGGCCCTATTTGGGCTTAAAAATATACGCCTTTCGATGTTATACCCGGCCCTACTTTTTGGCTATACAGCCAATCGGCGAGGCCGGGTATAAGTGCAAATCAACCTACGTTCAACCTGTATTGGTTGTCCGCAATCGTTACCAACAATCTAAATCGTTGGTAGCAAACCAGGTAGTTCTATCAACTGCCTTGTGTGCAATGAATTTAATAGTTGCGAGACAAACGAGCCAAAGAGTTTGCCATCCCAGTCTGCGGCATCCTCTCCATGAACCGTCTGCGCCAAGCGGGGCGGAACCTTAAGGTTCACCGCGCCAGGGCCGTCGGGTTCGACCTCGATTCGTCCTAGGGGAAAAAGGGGCTGGCCTTCCATGTTTGGGTCCACGGCGTTTATAACCAGGTCCCAGTGCTTGCCAAGTGTCCCTTTGCCCGCTCTAATCTTATAAATGTATTCACCACAGGTATATTGAGAAATTTCCTCTTCTAGAAAAGGGGCTATCTTCTCAAAATCCACCGCCACCTCCACATCCACACCCCCCTCCAGCAAAAACATAGCGAATGAAGACATAGAATAATCCTCCAAAAATCACGCCTGTTGGGGTCGGAATTAGTAGTTTGGGCTTTTTGGTATTGCCCTGAAAATGGATCGCCGTTGAATCAGTCGCATCCTCCTTGTTAGATTGGGCGCGGTTTGGTGTTGGCCGTCGTGCCCCAGTATTGCTTTTTGGCTTCACTATGCCCCGGTATTCAGGGACCCGGTTTTCAGCGGACCGTTACCAAGGGTGTTAACCCTCGAAATCTTCAACCATTTTGATGAACTGATCAAAGATATATTCATTGTCCCTGGGCCCGGGTGAAGCCTCGGAATGATATTGTATTGTAAAAAGTGGGAGGTCTTTATGGCGAAATCCTTCCACAGTTTGGTCATTTAAGTTGATATGTGAGACCTCCAAGCCTGAGGGCAATTTCTCGGGGCTCACAGCGTAACCATGGTTCTGAGAAGTTATGTAAACGCGCCCATCAGCCAGGTCTTTCACAGGGTGATTTCCGCCGCGGTGGCCAAACTTTAGCTTGAAAGTATCAGCGCCTAGGGCCCTCGCAATAATCTGATGTCCCAGGCAGATTCCCATCACCGGCACACGACCCAATATCTGCCGGGTGTTGTCCACCACATAGTCCAATTGCTTGGGGTCTCCAGGTCCGGGTGAGAAAAGTATCCCGGAGGGCTTCATGCCCAGCAGTACATCGGCAGGAGTGGCCGCCGGCATGATGGTCACTCGGCAACCGCGCCGACGCAACTGCCGCAGTATGTTGTACTTGAGACCACAGTCAGTGACCACTATGTGATGTTTGATCTCAGGCAGTTCTTCGTCCGTGGGATTCCAGTCGTATTCCTCTCCGGTGGTTACTGTGGCTACGTAGTCTTTGTCATCGTATGCTGGGGAGTCTTGCAGACGTTTTAGAGCGGCGTCGGGGTATCCGCTGGTAATGACTCCCAGCATCACCCCCTGGGAACGCAGCCGCATTGTAACTGCTCTGGTGTCGATCTCAGAGATGCCGGGAATTCCCTCGGAGGCTAAGAACTCGTGCAGACTCTGAGTGCTGCGCCCATGGCTGGGTTGGTCGCAATTCTCGCGGACGATGAACCCACCGACTTGTATCCGGGACGATTCAAAGTCTTGGGGATTGATGCCGTAATTGCCAACCAACGGATAAGTAAGGGTCACCAATTGGCCAGCGTAGGACGGATCGGTCAAAATTTCTTGATAACCGGTCATGCTCGTATTGAACACAACTTCGCCGAGGCCCTCGACCTCAGCGCCAAAACCAATACCCTGGTGTACAGAGCCGTCTTCCAAGACCAGATAGGCTGGCTCGTGCAATGTAGTGCACCCGTCCATTTTTAGATTTTTTTGCTGTTCAGTTTGTCGCCGCCCGGCGACCCATTAAGTCTGGCTAGTTAAGCCCGGCTACGAGCTTCCTGAAACTTCAGTCCCGGCCCTTCGTAGACCAGGTTTCCGCCAACGATCGTAGCCACCACACGTCCCTTCAGAGTTGTCCCCTCAAGAGGCGTGTTCTTTCCCTTGGACTCAAACTCCGATGTGTCCACTATCCATTCTTGTTCCGGATCAAAAATCACAATGTCTGCGGGAGTGCCCGGTTGGAGTGATGCCAGGTCTGCATATTTTTCGCCCAGTACATTGGCCGGGCCAACGGTCAGCCGGTCAATCATGGCAGCCATGCTTAGCTTGCTGGAATCGACCAACTGCAACAGTGAACCCAGCGCCGTTTCCAAGACGCTGATGCCAAAGGCTGCCTCCTGGTAGGTGACCTGTTTGCTGGTCAGGTCGTGGGGGGCGTGGTCGGTGGCAATGCAGTCGATCACCCCTTCGGCCAGACCAGCGATCAACGCTTCAACGTCCCTCTGAGCACGCAGCGGCGGATAGACCTTGGTGCTGGTGTCATAGGCCAAACCGCCGGCAGCCACCGAGGCTGCACCCTTGGCGCCCAGAACCCATTGGTCGGTAACCGTCAGGTGGTGTGGGCAAACTTCTGCCGTCACTGCAAGACCTCTGTCTTTGGCTTCACGCACCAATGGCACGCTGCCGACGGTGCTAAGGTGGGCCACGTGGAGGCGACCGCCGGTGGCTTCAGCTAGGGCAATGTCCCGGGCGATCATTGCTTCTTCTGCCGCGGCTGGTATGCCGTCTAATCCCAGGTGAGTGGCAACTGGGCCTTCGGCCATCACGCCGTTGCAGGAAAGCGATCGCTCCTGACAATGGTTGCTGATGACCAGACCAAGGTCGGAGCTATATGTCAGCGCTAGTTTCATCAGGTTGGCGTCATATACAGGGTCGCCGTCATCGCTGAAGGCAGCCACTCCAGCGGTGGCCAATTCTTCCATCTCTGAGAGTTCGTGGCCCTTTCGCCCCTTGGTCACGCAGCCGATGGGCAGGATACGTACTGCTGACTCCTGTTTGGCTTTCTGATGTATGAACTCCACCATTGCAGCGTTATCTATGGGAGGGTCAGTGTTTGGCATGGCGCACACGGTGGTGAACCCGCCCTTGGCGGCCGCTTTGGAGCCAGCGGCTATGGTCTCTTTGTACTCAAAGCCGGGTTCTCGCAGGTGGCAATGCAGGTCAATGAAGCCGGGGGCGACAACCAAACCGGTGCCGTCGATAACCCTGGCTCCCTCCGGGATGCGGTCCAATCCCAGCCTACCGGTGGCCAGAATCTCCCCGCTGCCAAGTAATATATCGCCCACCCGGTCCAGTTGACGGCTGGGGTCGATTATCCTGGCGTGGCGAATCACGATGCTTTCGGTTTCCAAACACGTCTCCCGCGTTTTATCTTGTTCTTGCTGGTCTTAAGCCGGGTTCTAGAGCTGCTGGGCGGGGCCAATGGTTACCTGGTAGAGCAGGGCCATGCGTATCGCAACGCCGTTGGTCACCTGTTCTTCAATGACTGAGCTACCACCGTGGGCGATGCTGTTGCTGATCTCAATGCCCTCGTTCATGGGCCCAGGGTGCATCACCATGGCGTCGGGGTTGGCCCTGGCCATCCGTTCATCGGTAACCTGCCAGCGCCGGATATATTCCCGCAAGCTGGGCAAGAACCCGGCGTGCTGTCTTTCTTGTTGCAGTCTCAGGGCCATGACCACGTCCGCCCCTTCTATGGCCCGATCCAGGTTGGTATCAACTTCTACCAGGGACGCAAATCCGGAGCGGGCAATATTGTTGTTGCTGCGAATCAGGTCGGGCGGCATTAGGGTGTTGGGGCCAGACAAAACCACTTTGGCTCCCATCTTGGCAAAGCCCCAGATGTCTGAACGGGCCACACGGCTGTGGAGCAAGTCACCGACGATTACTACTTTGCGCCCTTCCATGCTGCCCAGCTTGTCCTGAACGGTGTACAGGTCCAATAGGGCCTGGGTGGGGTGGGCGTGCAGCCCGTCACCGGCGTTAATGATGCTGACTTTGTCTAAGTTCTGTGCCAGCAGATAGGGCGCACCCGAGTGGGGGTGGCGTATCACGATGGTGTCCACGCCCATTGCCTGAATTGTGAGGCCGGTGTTGAGGAGCGACTCCCCTTTCTCGGTGCTACTGCCGGATGACGACATGTTTATAACGTCGGCGCTCAGCACCTTGCCCGCTTCTTCAAAGGAAATCCTGGTGCGGGTGCTGGCTTCGTAGAACAGCGTCACCACTACTTTTCCGCGCAGCGCCGGGACTTTTTTGATGTCCCTGCCCAGCACTTCTTTCATGCTGCGAGCGGAGTCCAAGACGGCGGAGATTTCTTCTTGGGAGAAATCGTCCAAGTCTAAAACATGTTTACGGGGCTTTGGCTCTGAGGTCAGCGAACCCTCAATATCTGGTGTGTCTATGGTTCGGGAGAGGCTCATATCAGTAATTCCTAATTCTCTCCATATATAAAATTGCTATGATGTATTGACCAGGGATAATCGCGCTATTCATCCGGCTCTAATTCCGGTTCTGAATCTTCGGCGTAGATGTCTTCAAATACCAAGGCCACTTCATCGGTGCCATCGGTTTCCACCAGGCGGACTTTCACCCGCTCGCTGATGGATGTGGGCAGGTTTTGGCCAACGTAATCAGCCCTGATTGGCAATTCGCGGTGGCCTCGGTCAAGCAGAATGGCCAGTTGAATCTGTTGGGGTCGGCCAAAGTCGACCAGCGCGTCCATGGCAGCACGGATGGTGCGTCCGGTGTAAAGGACGTCATCCACCAGCACCACACGTTTGCCCTGGATGCCAGATGGAATGTCGGTGGGTTGTACCCTGGTCTGGGCCTGGCTGCGGACGCCGAGGTCATCCCGGTAGAGGCTTACGTCCAGAGTCGCTACTGGTACTTCAATGCCCTCAAACTCCACCAGGCTGGCGGCGATGCGGCGGGCCAGATGCACCCCTCTGGTGTGGATACCCACGATTACCAGGTCTTCAGCGCCTCGGTTGTGTTCAAGAATCTCGTGGGCCACCCTGGTTAGGGCGCGCCGCACATCCTCTTGATTCATAATTTGTCTTTCTTGCATCTACTTACCTAGCGGGTTTTTTGACCTGTTGGCCAATAAAAAAACCCTTACCAACGGATGGCAAGGGTACGAGCACTCACGCAAGAGTTGCAATTATGCACTGTGCGGAGTTTGGGACGCTCTACTTTGCCAGCCTCTCTGGACCGTCTTAAAAGTGTGACCACGTCTGATTCAGACTGGCCGCACGACCCGTTTGTTTATTCAATTGTCCATTTATCTTAACAGAGAGAACACTTCCGAAGTAGGGGGTGCGCTCTAAATTTAGGAACCAGTATTTCTAAATTTTTGCCTAGGCGGAGACCCGTTTACGACGATTGGTCACGTAGTCCACCAGCAGGTATTCACCCAAATTGTCGGCACTGCTGTAGAAGGCCCGACCGCTATTGATTCGGGTCATGCGCTCCACAAAGTTGACCAGCTGGTAGTTGTTTTCCAGCATGAACGTGTTGATCACAATATCTTCTTGGGTACATTTACGAACCTCTTTCAAGGTCTCCAACTCTGTGCGGTGACTAGGCGGGTAGGCAAAGAATGCCTGGTCGCCTTCCAGGTGAGCGGTAGGCTCGCCGTCCGTCACCACCAGTATTTGCCGGGTGCCACCCTTCTCTTTGGATAGCAGTTTTCGGGATAGCATCAGGGCATGGTGTAAGTTCGTCCCAGACACCCAGGCGTTCCAGGTACACTTGGCCATTTCCTCTTCTTTGATCTCACGGGCGTAGTCGGAAAACCCGACGATATGGAGGCTGTCTCTGGGATATTGACTGCGCATCAAGGCCATCAGGGCCAGAGTGACTTTCTTGGCTGCCTGCCAGTTGTTGAACAGGCCCATTGACCGGCTTTGATCCAACAGCAGCACCGTTGATGACCGCGTCATGTGCTCGTTTCGGAAGACCTCAAAGTCTTCTGCTTTCAGTCGCACTGGTACCTGAGGACCGCCTCGCAGCACCGCATTCTTGACGGTTGCCTGGAGATCGACCTGGAAGGGGTCGCCAAACTCGTAGGGCTTGGTCTCGCCTAGAAGATCGCCATTGGCACCACGGTCGTCCATCTGATGGTTGCCCATGCGGTCTTTCTTCAGGTGCGCGAAGACTTCTTTTAGCGCCTTTTGGCCGATGCGACGGATGCCCCGCGCCGTTAGGTCCATCTTGTCGTCGCCAGTGATGTAACCCGAGTCCTGCAACATCTTTCTAAGTTTGTCTAGCTCGTCGTAGATCTGGCGGGCGTCGTCGCCCAGTAACTCGGATAGCTTCTCAGGGTCAATGTCGTCCATGTTGCCGGTGCGCATGGCCTCTTGAAGGGACTGCTCCAGTTGATCTAACTCCTGAAGGTCGCGCATCATGTCCATGGCCTGCTCCATGGTCAGGGTGTCGTCACCCAAGAATGGGTACTGATGGCGCAGGTCGTCCATGGGCATCATCTGTTCCATCAATGATGCAAACTCGGCCATCTCCCGCTGGGTCGCAGGGTCTAAAGCCTGGGCCAGGGCATCTTCCATCTCGCGGCGGGCTTCCGGGGACATACTGTCCAGCATGGACTGCATCTGGGCCAACTGCTGTTGCAACTGCTCCAACAGTTCATCAAAACTCTTGGGCGGGTTGTCGCCAAACATCTGGCTAAACTCTTGCATGAAGCCGTCAAAGTCTGGTTCTTGTCCGGCCATCTTGTCGCGGAGCATCTCGTTCAGAGCGCGCATCATGTCGCGGGTGGCGGCCTGATCCTCTTCCGACATGCTCTTGACCTGATCTATCATATGCTGGCCCATGTTCTGGGACATTTGGCTTTTCAGGGTATCCAGCAGTTCTTGGAATTTCTGCTGGGCGTCGGGGTCCATAAAGTCGTATTCCATTAGATCTTTGATCTGACCGGCAAGACCTTCCGGGAGGGCGTCCAGCTTCTCTTGGTTGTGTTCGGCGCGTTTCTTTAAGAGATCAAGCAGCCCTTCTTGTTGTTCCTTGTCCTCGCCCTTATTAGACTCAGCGTGGGCTTCAACTTGCTCTGAAGCCTCGTCCATACGGCGTTTGATGCCCTCGCGCTCTGTTTGGACAATCTCATCCAAGCGTTCTTTGAGGTCATCCACCACAGAATCCATGTTGTGCTGCTGTAGTTGTTCGCGGCGTTGGTTCTTGAGTTGCTCCATCAATTCCCGCAGGCCCGGCATCTGCTGGCCGTCGCGGTCTTGTAGCCCCTTGCGCAGCAGGTCACGCAGAGCCTGCATCACGTCGCCGTCCTTGATGATGTCTTCAGAAAGAAGATCCATCAACTGATCAGCGTCGAGTTCAAATATCCGCTGGGTGCCGTCCCATTGGGAGTACTCAGATGAGCGGTAGAGCATTGCGCTTTCCTCGCCATTCAGCCGGGGGTAAACCCGACCGTGTCACAACCAAATTGTTAGGCTCATGATACCTGGGAATTTCGAGCAATAGCAAGAAAAACTGGCTTCTACTAAACAGCTTCTAGGGGGTCATACTTGCGTGCTATATTCGGCCTTAATCCGGTTTCTGGCCTAGATTACAGTGGCTCCCAAGATGTTTTTCAGATGGGAGAGCGCCCACTCGTGTGCGTCCTGTTTGAAGCTGGCCACGCAGTCTGACGGCACTTCCACCGCGTAGTCCCGGTTGCGGGCGTCGGAGGCGGTGTGCATGACGCAGATATCGGTGCAGACGCCACAGATGATTATCTTTTCCGGGGCGCTGGCAGCCAGCAGAGACTCAAGTGGCGTGTTGTAGAAACCGCTGTACCGGTTCTTGGGAATGACGTTGGTCTCCGTCACAAACTTAGCAAGTTCTGGAATCACCTTTGGCTCGTCTGTACCCTTCACGCAGTGGACCGGGAACATCTTAAATTCCAAGTCGTCCGGGTCGTGATGGTCAGAGATAAAGATGATCTCTGAGCCAGCGGCCTGCTCTCGGGATAGCAGTTCATGGATTCTGGGGATGATGCCCCTGGACTCGTCACCGCAATAAAGATTGTGGCCTGGTTCCAAGAACCCCTTAACCATGTCTATCACCAACACTACGTTTGGCATTTAGTTCCTCTATTTCCTGGCCGGGCTGACTGGCGGTGATCCCGGTTCGGGTGTTTCGATTTCAGGTCGAGGTGGTGGTGGCTTTTGAGATATGTTCTTTGGAGGAACGGTTGGGTCAAAGGGAGTACCATCCAGGATTAAGTCATCTATTACAGCCTTGCCGGAGCTACCGATAGACACCCTGACTTTAACGTCCGTTGCCTGGCCAATAATGAACCCTTTTCCTTCAGGGATGAAAAAGGTGTCGATGCCAAATTCCAATCTTTGCCGGTCATTGACGGTGCCCTTGATGTAGACACGTACCCCCCTCGGTTCTTCGCGGGTATAGGCATCGGCAACCCAGACTCCATTCGGATGCTCGTATAGCTGAACGTAGAACGGTTCTCCTCGATCGCTATCCTTAGCCCAGTTTGGTAGTTCTGCAATCTTGTAATCCAAGATGGCAAAATCTCCCTGCAAGATAGAACGTGGGTCAACCGGCGCAGTCTCCAATAGGACGCTGGTGCCGCTGCGGAGGGTGTCCTCTTTGAAGGCGATGAAAGCCAGCAATAATATAATCTGCCCGGCCACCGTAGCCCAGAATGCAATCTTCAACGGAAGGCTCATCTTGACCTTCCTGCCTGGCCTGGCCTTTCGGATATTAATGCCGCTGACCGGATGCGTTCCACCATCTTCTGACGCGCACGTTCTACCAGGTAGCCGCCGACCAGCAGAATCACGCCCGCCGCCACAAAAATCAGCGACCGGTCGAAAAGGTCCCAACTGTATTCAAAGTACCTGGCAGTTATGTCAATGCCAATGAACGCCAGGCCAATGTTGACCCAGGCCTCTCGGCCGCGCAGATACCCGGACACCAGCACGCCCAGCAGGGCAAAGGCTAGTAATCCGTTCAAAACCGCCGTGTATAAAACGCCGGTTTCAGAATCGACGCTGATCACAACGTAGGCAGCGGCCAACGCGATGACGATGGCTACGCCTTCAATCCCTACTAGGGTAAATGAATTTTCGTTACGCCGATGTAACCACGCCGTTGCTGTGACCAAGCCCAAAACCAGCACACCAGCGACCACGATCAAAATCTGGTAACCCAACTCAATATCGCCCCTGGTGAAGCGGCCATACTCCAGGGAGTCGAAGACGTCTTTAAAGGTCAGGAAAAAGATTGACCCCAATGCAGTAATCAAGCCGACCAGCTGGAAGACTTCAGAATAAGGACGGAGGAACTTTATCTCTTCTTTGATTCGCCCAACGGACAGAATCAGTAAGCCCAGAATCAGGAACATGGACGCCCCTAATAAAGCCTCACCGCTGTTCACATCCTCGATCCAATCGGGCAACCTGAAGCCCAATGTCAGCAGCAACAGAACCAGCCCCAGGAACTGGATGGGTTGGGATTTGACGATGTAGACCAGCGGGGCAACTCCCAGAAACCAGAACAGCATCAACCGAGGATCGTTCACATCAACGTGATAAACCTGCCCCACCAGGTGCACGCCGGCCCCATAGATAACACAGGCCAAAAGAATCATGCCGGTGCCAACGCGAACATAGCCCCGGTGGTAGCGCAGGTAATAACCAAGACCGTGGGCAGTGAGGATGGAACCAAAGATTATGGCCAGCTTGGGCCAGCGGTCAATCCCGTCCCAATTGGCGGCAAAGAACAAGATGATACCCAACCCGACCAGGACTGACCCAATCACAGCCAATGCGGTGACGAGCCGTCCTTGGGCCTGGATCGCTCTGGGGGCCTGGTCGGTGGCGGAATAGCGGCTGCGAATGGCCTGGCTTTGCTCGGCCGTTATGATGCCAGCCGACTCCCAGCGAGCTAATTCGCTGGGTAGCCGCTCTAAAAATCGTTCGCCATCTGATCCGGTGTTGGAACTGTTCTCTACCATCTCTATATCTTAAAGACGTAAACCAACCAGTAAAAGTTCCCAGCGCACCGAACTAGTCAGAAGCTACGCCAGTGGAGTGGGCTGGGTTGCGCCTAAACAGGGCTGGCGAACTGTGCGTCTTCAGCCAGCATGCTGGATAGTCCCACGGCCTCGAAGCACGCCTCAAGGGTGACCATGTTGTCCATCAGGTGCGCGGTGGTGCCGGTCTCTTTCAGTTGCGCCATGACCTGCTCAACGATGTGGGTCACTGAAAGCAATGCGCTGGCCGGGTAGATGACAATCTTGAACCCGAACTTCTCCAATTCCGCTGCCGATAGCAAAGGCGATTTGCCCGACTCCACAAAGTTGTAGAGCAGGGGGATATCCAGGTTCTTGGCAACCTGCTCCACCTCTTCCGGAGTGCGCAGAGCCTCGACGAACAGGGCGTCGGCACCGGCTTTCATGTACTCCTCGCAGCGGTGCATGGCGTCTTCCCAGCCGGTCACAGCAATTGAGTCGGTCCGAACTATAATCGTAAAGTCGTCGTCGGTGCGGGCGTCCACTGCAGCCCGAATCTTCTGAACCATATCCTGGGTGGAAACAACTTTCTTGTCGTCCAGGTGGCCACAGCGCTTCGGCATCTCCTGGTCTTCTATGTGCACCGCAGCCACGCCAGCCCGCTCATACTGCCTAATGGTTCTCCGGACGTTTAGGATGCCGCCGTAGCCGGTGTCCGCATCAGCAATCAGTGGCACATCCAAAATGTCGGCGATGGATGCCGCGTTGGCAATCATGTCGGTCATGGTCGCCAGTCCCAGGTCTGGGTAGCCAAGCTGGGCTACTGAAGTACCTGCGCCGGTCATATACACCGCCGGGAATCCGGCTTGCTGGATCAACTTGGCGGTGAGGCAGTCATAAGCCCCCGGCACTTGAATGATGCCGGGTTGTTTAAGTAGTTGGCGGAATTTGGTGGTGGTGCGCATGTTGGCCTCCAGTGGTGGTGCGTCGATTAGACGTGAAAACGTTGCGGTATTATACATCGCCTGACGAGACGAATAACTACGGAGCGGGACTCACATTTTTTGCCGGATAGGTTAGAATAGCGCCGGAAATGGATCCGAGGCTCTGACCCGTTCGGTCATGGATAGTGACACGGACAGAGACACGGTTAAGGGAAATATGGCATCTATGAGACTTCAGGTAGTTGTTGCAATGCCTCCGGCTATCCGAGATGTAGTCGGGATTTAACGACTGAACGATCTTAAAAATGCTCATCAAGATGTTGCCATTGAAATGGCTTTCAAGCATGACAAGTTCATCGAACTCCTCCCGCAGGCTAACGCCGTAATCACTCACCATACGTTCCGGTTTCCGGAATATTTCTTCAACAACAATCCCAAGCTACGTTGGGTCCAAAGTATCACGGTTGGATTGGACGCTTTCCTGACCCCTGAGATGATTGCTGCGGGGCACTTGACCATCACCACTTGCAGAGGTCCGCTTGTCGCCGGGCACGCGACCATGTTGATGCTGGCCTTGGCTCGTGATTTTCCGGAATATCTCCAGAGCCAAGCCAAGCACCAATGGCGTCCTAGGGCAACTGGCGGCGTACCAAACATATTGCAACTGTTCGGCAAGACAGTGGCGATCCTGGGTGTTGGCGACATTGGGGGACATTTGGCGCGTATCTATAAAGTTGGGTTCGGCATGAAAGTTTTAGGCACTGCCCGTAGGAGTCGTGACAATCCCCACGTTGACCACTACTTTGACCTTTCAGAACGGAACGCCAATTTGGCGTAATCAGACTTCGTGATCAACTGCCTGCCATCAGTTCCGGAGACCATTGGCATAATTGGGAAACAATCCTTGGCTGCGATGAAACCTTCCGCGTATTTAATAAACATCGGAAGGGGAGACGCCGTGGATGAAGATGCTCTGATCGACGCTCTTTCGACTGGCAAGATCGCTGGCGCAGCCGCCGATATTTTTGCCCAAGAGCCGCTCCAAGATGATAGCCCCCTCTGGGATATGCCGAGCATGATCATCACGCCCCATGCCGCGCCGGGAACTGACCTGATGGGGCAAGAGTTGGTGGACTTCTGGAGTGAGAATATCCGGCGTTTTGCCGAAGATGAACCGCTGTTGGGAGTGGTAGACGCCAAGGCCGGGTATTAGCCAGTTAGGCGATCATGCCGCCGTCACCTTAATACCAGTCAATCAGGCAATCATGCCGCCATCAATGGTCAGGACCTGGCCGGTGATATAACTGGCACCGTCGCTGCAGAGGAAAATCACCGCTTCAGCCACGTCGGATGGGGTGCCGAACCGGCCCATGGGTATCTTGGCCAGTATTGCTGTCTGCTTGTCCTCGGAAATCTCTTCCACCATGGAGGTGGTGATGTAGCCAGGGGCTAGAGCGTTGACGGTCACGTTCCGGGAAGCCACTTCTCTGGCGACGGCCTTGGTCAGCCCAATCAACCCCGCTTTGGCGGCGGCGTAGTTGGCCTGGCCAGGATTGCCGGAGAGCCCCACCACGGAAGACATGTTGATTATGCGGCCAGAACGCTGTCGAATCAGGTGGGTCATGGCGTAACGGGTGCAGAGGAACGCCCCGCGCAGGTTCACATTGATGACGCTGTCAAAGTCTTCAGGCTTCATCCGAATCAACAGTTGGTCTTTATTGATGCCGGCATTGTTGATCAGAATATCGATGTTGCCAAAGTGTTCAATCATCATTTTGATGACCGACTCGGCAGCCTCTTCTTGAGAAACGTCCCCACCGCAGAGGACAGCTTCGCCACCGGAGTTGTTTATGGAATCTACGACGATTTTTGCGGCATCCGGGCTGGCATGGTAATTGACGCCCACTTTTGCACCGGCCTCGGCCAGACGGCAGGCCACAACAGCGCCGATACCCCGGGAAGCTCCGGTGACCAGCGCGACTTTTCCACTTAGGTCGATACCAGCCATCGGTTTGCTCTACCTGCCTGCGCCGCTTTCGGTTTTAGCATTCATTGAAGCTAGGTCAGTCCGCATGATGTCCACCATGCCCAGCTCCACGTAGCGGACAGAAGTGCTGATGGCGGCCAGAATTTCGTCGGCTTTGCTGGAACCGTGTCCCAATATGACTGGGCCGTTTACGCCAAAGAGTGGGCCGCCGTTGGTGCGGGTGCGGTTGGTCAGTTGGACCAACTCTGCAGCAAATTTACCCAGCTCATTTTCATCTACTGATGACGCCAGGCGTTTTTGGGCGTAGGCGGCAAACGCAGCGCCGAGACCCTCAGTGAATTTAATCAGGATATTGCCAACAAACCCGTCACAGATGATAACTTCTGCTTTTTGGGTGAAGAAATCCATTCCTTCAACGTTGCCGACAAACTTCATGTTGCTTTCTTCAAAGACCTGGTAGCTCTCTTGGACCTGCTTATTGCCCTTGTTGGATTCGGATCCAACGCTGAGTAGGGCCACTCTGGGGTTTTCTATACCCATGTACGTGCGGGCCCAGGTAACACCCAATGACGCAAAGCTGAGCAGCAGACCGGGTCGGCAATCGATGTTGCTGCCAATATCCACTAGTACGGTATTGGGTGCCAGACCCAAAAACGGGCCGCCCAAGCAAGGTCGTTCTAGCCCTTCAAACAGACCCAAGGTCAGCACGGCGCTGGCCATTGAACCACCGGTAGACCCCATGGAAACCATGACGTCGGCATCGCCGCTCTTGACCAGTTTAGTGGCAACCACCACTGAGGACTTGGGCTTGGAGCGCATGGCCTGCAACGGGTGTTCGTCGTCGCGTATCTTATCTACTGAGGGCACGACACTGATGGAGATGCCGGAGGTGTCGTGTTTGCCCAGTTCTTCTTCAACCGGTCCCTGGTCGCCCACCAAAATCACTTCGGCGTTGGTGGCTTTGGCCGCCAGGATAGCGCCCTTAACCGTTTCAACCGGTCCGTGGTCTCCGCCCATGGCGTCCATCGCCACTCTCACTGGGCTAGATCCGTTATCCGTAGTTTCTGTCATAGTGTTCCTTCCTCGTTTGACTGGCGTCCTGCCGGGTTTCGCCGGGCCATTCGCTAAAGGTTCCTACCTCTGGTTATTTGTCCTGGTTATTTATCATGAAACTGGCTGTGCCAGCTATCAGTTCTTGCCCGCTGTTGGTGTTTCTGACTCCCACCGAGTACGTCCGTGAGGAGTCCTGTTCTTTAGATAGATTGCCCCAGGCCGCAACATGGTCTTCTAAATAGGCGGCACCCTTGAACCTGACCCTAAGGCCGCCGGATTCCAGCCAATAGCGCCCGTGGGCGGACGCCATCATCTCAGAAACAAAGGCCAGAGTCAGCATTCCATGGGCGATGATTCCACCGAATTGGGTGCTCGCGGCAAATTCCGAGTCCAGATGCAGCGGGTTGTCGTCACCAGACGCCTTGGCATAGGCGTTCAATTGGGCCTGGTTAATCTGTTTTGAGATAACTGTCAATTCGCTGTTAATCGGTTCGGCTTTTGTTGCTATTGGTTCGGCGGGTTTGGACTCTGCAATCTCTTTGCTAGGAACCAGAACGGTGCTCTTGGAAATCAGAGCATCGACGCCGCCAGACTGCACAGTGCAGACCACTGTGATGAACTCCAAACCAGCGCGATGCCGAGGTTTTTCCACCAGCGCGCTCACTTTTACCTCACTGCCAATGGCAACGGGTTTCTTGGTATCAACCTCTTGCAGGCTGTGAATCGCGCCCGGAGGGAGAGACAGTTCACGAAGCAAGGAACCCAACGCCGAAGCGGCCGAGTACAAGGGAGGAGCGATACCAGACTCTTTATAGATAGGCAGCGCGTCGCCCACCGAGACCAGGTACTCTTCAATCGAGTCCTGTGTCGCATAAAACGAACCAAGGTCCAAATTACGCTCGGTGTCAACCAACAATGACCACCTGCCTCCTTGCCTCTAGATTTCCGACAACTCTCTGACTTCATCAATATGGGGATTAAAACCCGGTTTGATTCAGCTCGCTAGTTTTCAAGTGCGTTACTGCCGGTGATTCCGGCAGGCCAAATTATACCGAGGGTCAGCCGCCCCAGCAATATTATGTACACCCGGCTTGGCCAGCTTTGATGCACGCAAATAGAATCGGGTTCAGCCCAGTTCAATCAAAAGCAAACGCTAATTGAAGTTATCCACGGCCAGGCCAGCTATGTGTTCGCCAATTGCCAACGACGATGTGGCGCCTGGGGACGGAGCGTTCAACACGTGGATGGCATCACGGCCTTGGATGATACTGAAGTCGTCCAACAGAGAGCCGTCTCTGGCTACCGCCTGCGCTCGAACACCGGAACCGCCGCCGGCCAAATCTAAGGCCTGTATTTCTGGTATCAGAGTCTGGAGGTCACGGAGAAACACCCGTTTGTTATAAGACCGCCAGACCTCGCCCATTCCAATCTTCCAATACTTGGCGGCCATCTTCCAGAAACCGGGATACCCCAGGTTGCCCAGACTATCTTTTAGGCTGAAATCGCGCTTCCGGTAGCCCTCACGTCGCATGGCCATCACGGCGTTGGGGCCAGCCTCAACGTGTCCCTTAATGTTGCGGGTGAAATGAACGCCCAAGAACGGGAACTCAGGATTGGGCACCGGGTAGATTAGCCCGGATACCAAGTGGTGGCTTTCCGGACGCAGGGTGTAGTACTCACCCCGGAATGGAATGATGCGGACGCCGACTTTCTCGTCGGTCATGGAGGCTACTTTATCGGCGTACAACCCGGCACAGTTGATCAGGTGCCTGGCTTGCAGGTTCCCCTTGGTTGTCTCCAAAGTCACTGACCCGCCAGACCGGGTTATCTTGCGAACGGCAGCCCCGGTAAAGATATCGCCACCAGCCTGTTGGAATTTATCGGCAAAGGCCTCAGCAACCTTGATGAAGTTCACGATCCCGGTGTGGGGCGCATAGAGGGCCTTCACTCCGGCGGTGTGGGGTTCAATCTCTTTCAATCGCTCCGGGCCGACCACTTCCAGGTCGGGCACACCGTTGGCGGTGCCGCGCTCGTAGAGGTCTTGCAAGCGTCCGAGTTCTGATTCGTGGATGGCGACGATGACCTTGCCGCACTGCTGGAATTCGATCTCGTTCTCTTCACAAAACTTGACCATGTTGTTCAGTCCGGCCACGCAGAACTGGGCTTTATGGGAGCCGGGTCTGTAATAGATACCGGAGTGCATCACGCCACTATTGTGGCCAGTCTGGTGAGTGGCTAGTTGATCTTCTTTCTCCACCACTGCCACGCGCCAATGGGGCGCGCGCTCCAACAACTGCATGGCTGTAGACAGCCCAAGGATGCCGCCACCGATTATTGCGATGTCATACTGTCTCGATTCCATCTGTTGCCCCTTAATCTCTAACTAAAGCCCTTCTGTTTAAAAACCTGCCGTAAAATACGGGCAGGAAACATGGACAGGACGAACAATTCTGGCCGTCCATGGCTACGCTCGGGCAACTCTTAATTATTGCCCGGATTAATGCTCACGAAACTGACGCTTAGGGTAGTCCGACAGGCTGAGACGGTCAAGGCTGGGGACTGGTCTGGCACACGGTTTCTTGACCCTCAGCCCTCTATGAAGTACTTTTGAACTCAGCCTGACCTAGGTACGCCGTACACACTTGGGTTTCAGGGATGTATTTTTGAACTCGGCCTGACCCAGGTACACCATATACACTTGGGTTTCAGGCATGACTGTAAGATTAATTGAGGGAGCAACACATGTTCTTTGGCGCATTTATGGAGTTCGGCAATCGGGTCGGTGTTAGTGAGGCCCAGGCGTTCCAAGAAGGCTTCCGGATGGTCGATGCCGCCGAGGAACAGGGTTTAGACGGAGTTTGGCTGGCCGAGCTACATTTCAACCCAACTCGCTCAGTGATGTCATCACCCATCGTCATTGCCAGTTCCATCGCCACCCGCACCAAGCGGCTCAGAGTGGGCATGGCAGTGTACGTGTTGCCACTGAGCAATCCACTGCGGATTGCCGAGGAAGTGGCCACCGTTGACCACATCAGCGAGGGTCGGTTCGAGTTTGGCATCGGACGCAGCGGATTTGCCCGCTCCTACGATGTATTCAGCATCCCCTATAGTGAAAGCCAGGAGCGGTTCACTGAATCTCTGAATATCATCCTCCAGGCCTGGGAAGGCAAGGAATTCTCCTACGAGGGCAAGTACTACAACGTGGACAAGGCGACAATCTCGCCGGTGCCATTTCAGCAGCCCCATCCGCCTCTGCGAATTGCCGCCAACTCCCCCGATACGTTTGTTCGGCTGGGCGAGGCCGGTCACCCAATATTTGTCGGTCTGCGGGGCATGGATATCCCAGAATTGCGACAAAACGTGGATGCTTACCGTAAGAGCTGGCGCGAGGCCGGACACCCAGGAGACGGCAACGTTTCTCTGCGCATCCCGGTCTATGCCGGGGAGACTGAGGACAGGGCGATGGACGAACCATTTGAGAGCATCAGCGGCTACTTTGGCCGCATGGGCAGCCTCTACCGAGAAAGCGCCGGGAAAGCTGGCCCTGAGGTCACCGAACTGGCCGACGGCCGGGCCGAACGGCTGGCTGAACTCAGCTATGAAGACATGCTAAAGACCAAGATTGCCTTTGGCACCGCCGAAGGCTTGGTTGATCGGTTTACCCAACTGAAAGAAGAGCTGGGCTTGGACGGTGTTGTCGCCGAGCTAAACCCCGGCGGACTTATCCCCGAAGAACGGGTCCTCCGCAGTCTGAAGATAGTAACCGAGAAGGTCATGCCGGCCTTTAAATAGCCTCTTTTAAATAGCGACCTTCTTTTATAATAGCCGCCGCCGTAAAATAGCATCACCATTCAAATAAAACCCACTGCTAGCTCCCGTCATCAAATAGCATCCGCAGTCAGGGCCGTATTAA
>Ga0209403_10002557_pt1 | contig 21542 bp, 14 predicted proteins | sample ArcticOcean_MG_C_8_FD_187440 | JGI IMG/M metagenome (GOLD analysis project Ga0209403, IMG submission 187440) | Marine microbial communities from western Arctic Ocean - ArcticOcean_MG_CB11_86 (SPAdes) (version 2) | ecosystem: Environmental > Aquatic > Marine > Oceanic | place: Arctic Ocean... | reverse complement strand
AAACAGTGAAGACGAAGATTGATAATCTCGCTGAACAGTACGAAACAGATGACGTTATCGTCCTGACAATCACGCACGACTACGCCGAACGAAATCGTTCATATGAGCTCCTAGCCAACGCCTTCGAACTGAGTGGCGAAGGTCGTAAAGAGACCGTCTCAGACGATTAGATTTTTCGCATCTGTTGCCTGACTGAAATGCCACAACTCGATCACATCGTAGTATCGCATTCCATCACGAAGTACATGGATGGAATGGTGCTAATCGCCATTATTCTATAAAGCTCGTAACTTGCGGTTCTGTCAGAACTCACTGTCGGGGCATAATGGCATCATTCCTTATTTACTGAGGTGATCTGTTCATGTCCTGTCCAAATTGCTTATCTAAGTCGGTGTCCAAGAAAAAATTTAGAACTTCGCTTGGCTATAGAACTTTCTTCATCGACAGAATCAGTATTTGAACAATCGCGTGGAGCAGAATCATCGAAGAATCAAGCAACGCTATTACCCGATGCTCGGTTTAGACAAATTCGAATCAGCGAGCCGATTCTGTAACACCTTCGACGAACTGCGTAACTATCTAAGAATCCAGTCCACGGGTAGCGAGCATGTTCGAGCCGACGTTCGGAGGAAGATATTCACCGAAAATATGGTCGACTCTATTGACCGAGCTGTCAGATTAAATACAAAGGTTTATCATATATTTAGGTCGGCTCGATTTTGTGCTGAGCGCTGAGATCTGTCAGAACCGACTGATTTTACAGCCGGATCTAACCCGCAATTAGTGTCGCCACGGGGACCGCAAGCGCGTCTGAGATTCCTTTGAGGGTTGCAAAACTCACGTTCTGTTTGCCGTGTTCGACTGCACTGATGTAACTACGATCAAGGCCGGCATCTCGAGCGAGGTCCTGTTGGCTCAATCCTCTGTCTTTCCTCAACGTTTGAATCCGATCTCCTAGTTCGTGGAGCATCACTTCGAGAGTCACAGACGATTCGTCAAGATTGAAGTGACTTTGAGTCCACTTCACAGTGGCGACTGCATCGGCACTACAGAAGTCTGCTTCTGGAATGTCGGTAATGGTTGCAGCCGCACCGCCGATCACGACGACGGGTGGGTTCGGAATCTTCTTAATAGCTGTGACCGTTTGTACGGCGTTGGGAATGAAATCTTCGATTGTCACTGATAAACCTACTAGATTAGGCCGCTCTTGAGTGACCAGATCCACCAACGATTCAACCGGTGTGTCCGCTCCAAGGAAGTCGACGTCCCAACCTTCGAATCGTAGTAGATCTGCATAAGTCAGACCACCAATGATGTGATTGTCGCCCTGAACTGAAGCAATTATCACCTTACGCCCGATTCTTCGGCCGTTTACGTACGACGCCTGGGACCTTGAGAGCAATCTGAGCGCAATCTGGGTTGCTCTGTGTTCTGTCGCTATCGACAACTTACCGGAGTGCCACATGGCTCCAATTTCGACGAGACAGTGACCGATCATATTCACGTAAACGATTGATGGTTCCCAACGCAACGCAATCGCATCTTCGACTATCCGTATCGCACTGAGTTGATCACCATCTATCAGCGCCGGTAGTAGTGCATTACGACTTTTCGCAAGTTCGGCTTTTTTGGGCTTAACAGAATATCGTTGACTCATGTCCATATCTTTTCATATTTGTTTATTTTACACAACAATGGTTATTGCATAGAATATATACATCAATAAGTAAGTTACGTGGAATATTTACTCAAGCCGATTGGTTGCTCCACAACTTATTGAACTGGTCGGAGAAATACAAATGATCAACTTCAGATCCTGCCCTAAATGCATCACTGGTGCGATTTACGAACACACCGGACTCGACGGCCCAGAAAAGAAATGCGTTAGCTGCGCATACATCCAATATGAAACCGTGCCTGAACTATCTTCATCGAAAACCGAGCGTGAGTCGTTAAAACTCGTCGCCTCGGCCTAATAATGCGAACCTAAACACTCAATATGACTCAGTATTTATTCAGCTCGACGACTAAAAGAGGAGCCATCCTAGGAATCATTGGCTGGTTCCTGCTGATCGGTGGCATATCGACGATTTCGCCGAGTTTGTCCGAAGTTACTACCAACGAACTAGACGAGTTCCTTCCATCAGGAGCGGAATCAGTCGCTGCCCTAGAGCTGCGCACCGAAAAATTCGCCTCGGCCGACGGGGTTCCTGCAATCGTTGTGTTCAGCGCAGCTTCAGCATCGGGCAATTTGGAGTCAACAGTCAGTCAATTCACGTCTCAACTAAGATCAGCTAACGCACCTGGTTCAATAATCTCAATCCTTTCACCGTCTGATTCGCCCGCACTTGCGTCAACGCTCATCTCAGAAGACGACTCAACGGCAATGATTGTTGTCACGATTGCGGGTGTGCCGTCCGAACCAGAATTCGGGCAAGCGGTCGACTGGCTTGCCGAAGAGGCAAGTGCATTGGGCGCTGAAGTGCGAGTCGACACTGCGGTGACAGGCCCCGCTGGAATCATCAATGACGCAGTAAAGGTGTTTGACTCCATCGACATTAGAGTGACGTTAGTAACGGTAGTCCTTGTCCTGGTTCTGTTGCTAATCATCTACAGATCTCCGGTTCTGGCAATAGTTCCGCTCGTAGTGATCGGCTCTGCACTTATGCTGTCCCAGTCTGCTGCAGCCCTTCTATCTCAGCAGTTCGGCCTTCCGTTAAATGGTCAGGTCACGTCAATAATGTCTGTTCTAGTCTTCGGGGCAGGAACAAACTACGCGCTGTTCATAGTTTCTCGGTACAGAGAAGAACTTGTGCTAAACGAAAACAAATGGGCTGCGATGCGTACGACTATGTCGAATGTCGGGCCTTCGATCGCCGGATCAGCCGGAACGACAATTGTTGCGATGTTAGCGCTTACGTTCGCATCGTACGGGTCGTTCAGGTCTCTGGGCCCCATGCTAGCTGTCGCAATATTTATTGTTCTGCTATCGGGTCTATTCGTTATGCCGGCAGTCATCGCCTTGTTTGGAAAATGGGCGTTCTGGCCACGTCCATTGGTGCAGCAGAGTTCCGTCAGCACATCAGGAATATGGTACAAGGTTGGGCGACTCGTAGTTAGCCGGCCTAAAGTTGTGTTCGCTCTTACAATGACCGGAATTGTGATCGCCACGCTGCCTTCGTGGACCATCGTTCCAAGCTTCAACTTTATCGATGGATTCCCGAACGATGCGGAATCAAAGCGAGGTTACGAATTACTTTCGGAGTCGTTTCCAGAAGGGCAACTCGCTCCGACAGAGATTCTCGTCGAATCTCGTTCTACACCTGTTGCCGAGCTGACCGATTCAGTCGAAAGTCTGTCCCTAGCGCTTGCGACCACACCGGGAGTATTGACAGTTTCGGGCCCCACCCGCCCTACGGGAATCCCTGTTGATACGGCAATGGCGGCTGCGCAAGGCTCTAATCGATATATCTCGGTCGATGGAACGACTGCGCGTCTGGAAGTGATCTTGGATGGCGATCCATACTCGGCTAAGTCGTTAGAAACTATCGAAAATCTGCGCTTTGTCACGAGATCTTCAGAATTAGCGGCATTGGCAGGTATTCGAGTGTTGGTGGGTGGAGAATCGGCTGTCCAGGCGGACACCAAAGCGTCGATCGATGCAGACATTCGTTGGCTTGCGCCAGTTTCATTGCTCGCAATATTCGCAGTCCTGGTATTGCTGCTGCGTTCGATCGTCGCTCCTTTATATCTCGTCTTTAGTGTGATCGTAAGTTTTGGTGCAACATTTGGGTTGTCGGTGTTTGCATTCCAGCAGATTTTCAACCACTCCGGAGTAGCGTACTCAAACGGAGTTTGGATGTTTATATTCCTTGTCGCTTTGGGTGCCGATTACAACATATTTGTAATGTCACGAATCAGGGAAGCCGTACAAAAGGAAGGATTCCGAGATGGAGTAGCGACTGCGGTTGGCCGTACAGGAGGTGTGGTCACTTCAGCAGGAATCATCCTCGCGGGGACGTTTGCCGTTCTCACAACGCTTCCTCTTCGGGACATCTTCCAACTCGGGTTTGCTGTAATGCTCGGAGTCTTGATCGATACATTTGTGGTTCGAGCCTTATTAGTACCGAGCATGGCTACGATCTTGCGTGAGTGGAGCTGGTGGCCCAGGAAATCGTAACCCAACAAAATCCGTGCCGGTTCTGTCAGATCTCAGCGCTCACTTGCTGATTTGATCGACCTGAATACATGATCGATCCCTGTATTTAAGCTGATAACTCGCTAATTAGAATTGACCATCTTTCGATAAATATCTTCCGTCGAACTTCCGCTGGAACATGCTCATTACCCGCTGATCGAATTTTTAGATAGTTACGCGGTTCGTCGAAGGCGTTACAGAATCGGCTCGCTGATTCGAATTTAGCGAAACCGAGCATCGAGTAATAGCGTTACTTGATCGGATGAATAATTCGAATCTCGTGTTCACCGGCGAGTCCGATTTACCAAACCCCACCAAGCGTGGCGGGGTTTGGTAAATCGTTGAAAGATTAAATTCAAAGACCCAGCACTTGGCTGGGTCTTTGTTGGTATCTTACTGGTCGGGGCGGCAGGACTCGAACCTGCGACCCCCCGCTCCCAAAGCGGGTGCGCTACCACTGCGCCACGCCCCGACACTGTCGTTTATTCCGACATCGAAACAAAGCAACCTAAGTATTGTATGACCGTAAACGCTAATTCACATAACCAAATTAGACGAATTATCGACAAACTTTGAAAATCCGGTCATTCGATCTCACCAACCCGCGTAAGTGAGCGACGACTGACCAAAAGTTAAACTTTCGACATATTGGGCGATTCACTCAATATTTTGGTGTCAGATGTATAGGAATTCGCCGAGCGAAGCGCGAGCGTTAATAGCAGGAACAGCGGAAATGCTGATTCTTACCTTTGTTTCCAAACGATTACTAGATAAAGCGCGGATCCCAATCACGGGACTGCGACGGAGTTCTAGCTACGGCAACCCTACGAATGCTCCACCGACAACGCACTACGCAAGTAGTCGATGGACCCACAACAAACGCACAACCAGTTCGACGCTTACGTCGAGGCCATCCTCTTGGCGTCCTACGCAACAGCCAGTATCGACGTTACTGGGCAGCCGGATTTGCATCTTTCACAGGCTTCAACATGCAAATGCTGATTCGTGGTTGGATGATGTACGAACTCACCCAATCCCCGCTGATGGTGACAATGGTCACAGCGGCGATGATGATGCCGATGCTGTTCCTTTCGCTTGTAGGTGGCGCACTCGCTGACCGGTTCGATCGCAAGAAAATCACGATGGTTTCCGACATCATCATGGTGGGAAGCTTCGCTGCCTTGTTCGGAGTATCGGCCGCTGGGGTCATGGCGCCGTGGCACATACTCGCTGTCTCGGTCGTCAACGGAATAGCGTTCTCGATGGCGGTTTCTTCAAGACAGGCATTGATCTCGGGACTTGTTCACCGTGAGCAGATGCGAACGGCGGTAGGTCTTTCAGCTACGACGTACAACTCTGCGCAGATCATTGGCCCAGCTATAGGTGGTGCAATGCTGCCGCTGCTCGGTGCCACTTGGGCACTGGGCGTAAGCACGATCGTGGTGATACCAGCAATTTTTCTGTATTCCACTCTCAAGCCAGCTCAACATTCAAGCGTTAACTCAGCGAAGGGATCTATCGTCGAAAACGTGAAGGCTGGCCTTGCCTACTCGTTCCAAAATTCGACTCTCCGATTCTTGATGCTCGGCGCGATGGTGATGATCCTGACTGTTGTACCGTTCCAGTCGCTTATGCCAGTTTTTGCTGAGGATGTTCTTGGAGTCGGTGCTGGCGGTCTTGGCGTATTGATGCTTGCGGCTGGGTTCGGAGCGTTGGTCGGATCGATCAGCGTGGTCGCTATTGGAGAAAGCGTGGCTCACCAGAAGCTTGAACTAGTGTTCGGTCTTCTTGCAGCTGCATCCCTCACGGCATTCGCCCTATCGCCTTTATTTGCACTTTCGATTCTCTTGGTAATGATTACCGCATTCGCTACGACCGGTTTCATGGTTGTGAACATGACGGTAGTCCAGATCATGACGCCCGACTACATGCGTGGTCGAGTAGTGAGCGTACGATTCCTCGTTATCGGTCTTATGCCATTCGGAGCTTTGTCGATGGGCGGCGCTGCCGAATCGGTGGGAGCACCGACAGCCGTGGCGATCATTGCCGGCGTTGGTGCTGTGGGGTTTGCATTGGTGCAAATCACATCACGCATCTTCTCGGCTTCAGACTCTCAGGTATCCGTAACGTAACCGTAAGTACCTCAGAATAAAACTATTGTGTCTCGAGCAACAGATGCCGGGTCAACGCCCGTATCCGGCACCTGTTGCCCGTAACTAACGGGCGATCCATTTCCGACGCGCCGCAATATCTGCGTAGTTCACATCCTTCTAGAAAGAGGATCATCTAATGATAATTTTTAAATCTAGCGTGCGTTGCCAAGGCGACATTCACGTCAAATACGACCAGCATGGCGAGTACCTCGACTGTCTGCAGTACGGAGCCACAACCAACGTGCCCAATCGAATAGACCTTTGGGGTGCGCGCTGAAATTACGTGATCTCGAACTCATGATCGAAATTGCGTCAGTGTGAATTCAGCTGTCATGAAACTGGATGTCGGGGTACTATCTCTGCCTACGATGAGAGTTACTTGAATCTGAATCGCTGGGCAATCTCGATTGAAAATAAAATCCGTTAGTGCCGTTTACCCGGACTACAAGCACACCGTTCCCTCCTGGCGCACTCACCTATGGCAGATCGTTGTTCGTATAGAAACGAACACTGGCCAAATCGGTTGGGGCTACGGCGGTGGCGGAAAAGCAGCGGTCGAGATAGTGAACGGGCACTTTGCGGAGATTATGGTGGGTAAATCGTTCGACTCGGTTTCCGATATTTCCGATATTTGGAATTTCCTCTACACCGCCTCGATTCCCTACGGTCGTAAAGGCATTGCGATCATGGCACTCAGCGGTGTCGATCTTGCTTTATTCGACGCTCTCGGTAAAGCAGAAATGAAGCCGGTTGCCAAACTGCTCAACGCCTCAACGAAGGATCGAATGCGTTGCTACGCGACCGGGCCCGACACCGATTACTACGCTGAACTAGGTTTCACAGCGCAGAAGTTCCCATTCCACTGGCATGGCGACGAGTCGGAAGCGGCTGGTGTTGCGATGGCCGAAAAAGCACGCTCCACACTCGGCAAAGACGCTGAAGTTATGTTCGACGTTTATATGACGTGGGATTCAAAGATTACGATAAGAATGCACGATGCTTTAAAGCACGTCGGCATTCACTGGTACGAAGACATACTCACTCCCGATGATCTGGAAGAAATTGGCGTACTGCGAACCAAGATTAGTCCGGTGAATATGGCTGGTGGGGAACATGAATTCACGGCTCAAGGGTTCGCCGATATTGCGAGAACCAAGGCGTACGACATCTGGCAGCCAGACATCACGTGGTGCGGCGGCATAACAGCAGGGCTACGGATTATGGACTTGGCAAAGACACACAATGCTGAAGTCGTGCCACATCGAGGCGCCGAGCCGTGGGGTCTACATCTAATCGCCTCAACTGAATGTGAAGATTTCGCCGAGATGCTTCCGGGCGTTCGTGGGGGCAGCTCAGACGATCTCTGGATTGGTGCTCCCGAAGCTGTTGATGGCTACATACAGATCGATAACGAACCTGGGTTTGGTATCAAGCCCAACGAGGATATGCTTTGATCACGCACGCGGCCTTGGTGTTCAACCCAGCGAGTGTGCGTGTGTAACCGATAGCAACGGCGACGAGCCAGTGGTCATAGCTCAGCTTGGAATACGATCCGTCCGAATCACACCTTGGAGTGCACCCGGTTCGACTCCGGAAGCCGACTTTTCTAACCAATGGAATGGCGAGTCAATCGACGACCTGAGTGAACTTATCGAGTTATTAGAATCAAGCTGACTTACTTGAGTGCCCGAGCAATACGTTCACATGCCTGCATGTAGATTGTGGCGTCGACGTTAATCGACAGGTACTGCACGCCGAGATCGATGAGCCACTTGCCCATCTCGACATCCTTGGCATACGAGCCGATCACCCTGCCCTGCGCCCGAGCCTTTGATGCTGCCTCTTTGAGCGCATCTTCAACTATCTTCGAGCGCACGTCACCCGGAACACCCAGCGACTGTGAGATGTCGTATGGCCCAAGAAAGAGAACATCGATTCCATCAACGGTCATGATCTCTTCGAGGTTGTTCAGACCCTTCTGACCCTCGATGTGAACAACTGTCATGGTTTCTTCGTTCTGGCGCACCGGGTGGTCTACGGCATCGTCTTTGTAGTAGTTTCCGGCTCGGGTAAACACCGATACGCCGCGCTCGCCCATGGGTGCGTACTTGGCAGCGTGAACGACTTTCTCAGCATCCGATTTCTGGTTGATCTGCGGAACTTGTACGCCGTCTGCACCAATATCGAGAGCTCGCAGAATCGGCCACTCTTCGTTGCCGCCAACGCGAACGATAGGCGCAACACCAGTGCCTTGAGCCGCGATAACGAGATCGGCGACCTTCTCCATTGAGAGTGAACCATGCTCGGTATCGAGGATGCAGAAGTCCATGCCGGCATAGCCGAGCGTGTCGACCATCGCCACTGAAGGGACGATAACGAACGGTCCGACTACGACTTCGCCTGCCTGAAGCTTCTTCTTTAGTTCGCCACGAATGGTCTTTTTCATATTCTTTTCTTCGCTTCTAGTGCTGCGTTCGATGGCAAAACTGCTAACGCAGACGGTATTAATTTCCTGAACGGCACAAAGTTTACCGTTAGTTACAGCTTTCAGGTGGTGAGACGAGCTGACCTTACGAGATAACAATAGGCTCGAGCATTTCGTAGGGAGTAAACCCGCTTAGATCGATTCCAATAACCATCAATAAATCGCCATCCAACCGGTATCCTTTGCTGATGTCAATTTCTGAGACGTTCGCGAATAACTCAAGCCTCGACTTTGCCGCTAATCGGAATCCAGCCGCAAAATCGCGCATTGTTTTTCTTGGTACCGGTACATCCGAAGGTATACCACGAGTTTCGTGTCTTACAAACCCCGACAGCAATTGCCTAGTTTGCCCCGATGCAGTGAAGCCCGGCTCGCCAAATCGACGTCGTAATACGTCGTTACTCATCCAGCGCAAATTCAGCGACGGGCGTACGAGCAATGTTGTAATCGACGCAGGGAAGTTCTTTTACGAGTCTGCGATCCAGTTGTTTCCGAAGTTCGATGTGCGAACTATCGACGCACTGGTCATCACTCATGCACACGCGGATGCGGTTGGTGGGTTCGACGATCTGAGGGATTGGACGAACAATGCCCAGGAGTCGTTGCCTATTTACTTGCGCGAAGTCGATCTTGAGGTCGTCGAGCAGCTGTTCTACTACTTGGTCGACCGCAACAAGCAGACTGGCGGCGGTGGAGTCGCAAAACTAAGCTTCGATACGATTGATTCAACACCGTTCAAAGCCGACGGTTTAGAGCTAACCCCACTCCCGGTCGAGCACGGTAAGAACTGGGAATGCTTTGGGTACCGCTTCGGCGATGTAAGCTACATTTCCGATGCTTCTGCGATTTCTGAGAAAACCGCAGACTTGGTGCGGGGTTCTGAGATATTAGTACTAGACGCACTACGACCCGCACGCACACACGGTACGCATTTCACTGTTGAAGAGGCGATTGACCAAGCGCGCCGACTTGGAGTAAAACGCACTCTATTGGTCGACGGAACGCACGATATCGATCATGTTCCTGTGAACGACGAACTTGCCAAACTGAAGGATTCAGAAGGCCTCGATATCCAGTACGCCTACGACGGGCTAGAGGTCGCGGTCGAGCTTTAGGAATCGCCGCAGCTTGCTCTTAGTGAATATTGGCTAACGTCGGGCGTTCCCCCCTCAACCTAGCCTTCTCCCTGAGGGAGAAGGAATAAGAAGATAAGCAGACGCTCGGCTATACAAGTGCGTCCGCCTACTTCTTGGCGTTCTCGGCCTTTTCTTTTCGGTACATGGCTATGACTTTGTCATCAGGCGGGTAGTACAGACCGGGTGTTAACTGTTCTTTGTCGAGTCGTGCCCTGATCCACTCTTCGAGATCGTCGTACTCGATCGCCTTCAGTGCGATGTCCGGTGCAACGTCGCGAGGAATAACAACTACGCCATCATCATCAGCAACGATGTAGTCTCCGGGACGAACGAGAATGCCATCTACAGCGACCGAATCGTTCGTCGAGTAAGGCGTTCCAACCCGGGTTCCAAGATTCGATGTCTTGTCGAGTCCCCACATTCCAACACCATAGTCCTGAACAGTGTGCATATCGCGAATTCCGCCATCGCAAACCAGTCCATCGACTCCGCGTTGCTTGAGCCGGAGGAACTTGATATCGCCACCGATAGACATTCGCTTGTTACGCATCGATTCCATCACGATTACGTCGCCTGGACCAGCCAGTTCGAACGCTGCGAACTCGGGCGATTCTTCTCCACCCGGCTTTTCTGCCATAGCGTCGGGTCGGGCAGGCACAAATCGAACGGTGATAGCTCGAGCAACTAGTCGCTGGCCGGGATTCATGGTTCGAACGTTCGGCATATAAACGTAGTGGGGTTCGTAACCGTTACGGGCAAGCACATCGACGACAGCGGTCGTGTTCACTCGCTTAAGTTGTTCGATCGTCGCCTTATCCAATACGTGATCAGGCGTGGGCTGAATTACGGCCATGTGCGGAAGCTTTCTCAGGCTAAAGGTTCAACAAAACTCGCCAATTCTACATGCGGTTTTGCGGGTCTAACCCCAGTCTTGGGCGAATCGTTCGATTATCAATGCAGCGTGCTTAGCGCCTAACAGAAAATCCTCAACCGTTATGTTTTCGTTTGGTGCGTGAATTTTGTGAGATGGGTGATCGATTCCCGAAGTTGCGATAGGCATACCCAGGGTGTCGCCGAAGTCGAACATCGGACCAGTCCCCGCCATGTTCGGAGTCATCACTGGCTTGCGACCATAAATCTCTTCCGCTGTCTCGGCCACCAGTTGCACCCACGGCGAATTAAGGTCAGTACGATATGGATTTACGGCGCCAAGAACTTCGATTTCAACGTCTTCAAATCCGTGCTTGTCAAGGTGTTTCCTAAGTTTGTCGAATATGTCGTAAGGACGTTGTTCAGGGACGAGTCGAAAATCCATTTTTGCCTTGGCGACTGCAGGCAGAACAGTCTTGAGACCGGCGTCTTGGTAGCCAGAGTCGAGTCCAGCGATATTCGCTGTCGGCTGGAAAGTCAGCTGCTTGCGAAGATCTTCGCCGTCCAAGCCTCTTACGAAACTCGATACGCCAAACGTATCGAGCCATTCCGGTGCGTCGTCGGGAAGTGCCTCGACTGCGGCTATCGCCTCGGCAGTTGGTTCCGTAATCCCATCGTAGAAACCTTCGATGAGAATGTGTTCGTCGGCGTTCTTGATGGTCTGTAGAGCTTGAAGAAGCCTCCAAGCAGCCGATGGCAGTATTGCGGCGTACGATGAGTGTGCGTCGCCAGAAAGCATGCTTACGCTTAGTCCGACGCCAAGTACACCTTTCAGTCCGAGATACATGAACGGGTCGCCGTTTAGGTTTCGTCCACCGCCCTCCCAAATGCATGCGTCAGCCTTGAAATCGTCTCCTCGTTCTTCAATCAAATCTGGCAGGTTGATCGAACCTGATTCTTCTTCCCCCTCGCAGAACATCTTGATATTGCAGGGCACGCCGCCTCGCTCATCGACGAAAGCTCTTATTGCAGCGAGCCGGGCGCCGATGTTGCCTTTGTCGTCCGACATCCCCCGACCGTAGAGCCGATCACCAACTTGTGTCGGCTCAAATGGATCGGTGTTCCAAAGGTCAAGCGGGTCGACAGGTTGAACGTCGTAGTGGCAGTAGAACAATAGCGTCGGTGTAGTTTCAGGATTTTTGGAAGCTGCCATATAGCCATAAACGGTTGGAAGTCCATCGTTTGGCACGGGAACGATCTCGGCCTCGAAGCCGTTTCGTTCGAGCAGGTCTTTCATCAGACCAGGGGCTTTATCGAAGCCGACTTTCTGCGCAGATATCGATGGCTGGCGAACAAGTTCGAACAGCTGCTGAATTGATTCGTCAACATGCGATTCGATATGCGAGTAAAGATCGTTCATGGTTGTTCCTGTTGATCCGCTTTTTGTTTCTCCAGCCACATCCAGTAGCGTGCAAGACATGACAGCGTGACACCGTCACTGACCTCTTCGTTAGATACGAGTTCCACCAGTTCGTTTCGTGTGAGCAGTCTCGCTTCGACAATTCCCTCTTCACGTTGAATTACCACATCCTCCAAAGAAATCTCTGGAATTTCGGCCAAAAGACTATGAAACGGTAGTCCCGTGATTCCGGCGACCGGAATTTGAGAACCCAGCAATTCGACAGAGTCAGGGATGATGCCGGTCTCTTCAACCAGTTCTCGCCGAGCCGACTCGATTGGGGATTCGCCCGACTCCATTACTCCAGCAGGAAACTCCCACAGGTATCGTTTGGATGGATGGCGGTAGACCTTAATAATCAGATGCATCCCAGATGGAGTGATCGGAATCACCATAACTGCGCCATCACCTGAGTGGGATTTAATCCACGCGTACTTGCCCGGTTCACCGTTCGGGTGAGTTATATCGTCGTAGTAAAAATCCAACCACGGCGTTTCGTATACAAGATGCTCCACTCCTGGCTCAGGAATCCAATCACTAGCTGAAAATTCACTCTTCGTCATGACTACTCCGCAGCTCCCGGCATACCCGGTTCGAGCGGCTGCGAATCTTGAGGTACACCGCCCGCTAAGAAACCGCCATCGACCGTTATTGTCTGGCCGTTTACGTACTCTCCAAGTTCTGATGCTAGGAAGACGCAAGCACCGGCGATATCTTTCGGAAACCCACCTCGACGACTCGGGATAAATCCTAGAGCTGAACCAAGGTAATCATCGTTGGCTCGTGAGTGCTCTTCGTCTTCAGGCAGAACTCTGCTATCTATGTAGCCCGGTGCGACGCAGTTGGCGGTGATACCTGAGCCAGCAAGGTCATGCGCTATCGATTGGACCATGCGATTTAGGCCAGCTTTGACGATTCCGTACACCCCGTCATGCGGCCAAGCTCGGTAACTATGAACGCTGCTGATGTTGATGATGCTGCCGCCGTGTCCGTGTTCAAGCATGCGATTCACGGCCCCCTGAGCGAGGAAGAGATAACCCTTGAGTGCGTGACCAACCAGATGATCCCAGAATTCCTCGGTGATCTTCGTGAAGTGCATGTCGCGAGATGCCACGGCATTGTTGACGAGGATGTCGATACGACCGTGCTGCTCGACGAATTCGTCGAGCATACGGGTGCGATCCTCTCGATTACCAACATCAGCTTGATGCCAAGACGCTTTTCGCCCGAGCGATTCGATGGATGCGATCGTCTTATAGGCTTCGTCGTCTCTAGTGATGTCATTAATCCCAACATCTGCCCCATGCTCGGCAAACAGTTGAGCAATACCCGCGCCAATGCCTCGACGTGAGCCGGTAATCAGCGCTTTCTTGCCTTCAAGTAGTTTTGTGGTCATTGGGTAGGGGATTCCTTGTGTCTACTCGTTTTAGTCCTGCATGGTCTTGGTCGCGATCATTCCGCCATCGACTAGAATCGTTTCTCCGTTGACGTATTGTCCTAGTTCGGAAGTCAGATACAAAACGGCGTTCGCAATGTCGCTTGGTAGCCCACCCTTCGCTGCTGGAAGATGTGCCGTGAATCGCGAAGCGTCGTGCGGTGCGCCATCGATTACATCATCGGCGTCGCTGTCTGGAAGAACATTCGAAATGGCTCCCGGAGCGATGCAGTTAGCGTTGATGTTGTGACCTTTTAGATCTATAGCAAAGCCCTTGACCATTCGACGAAGTCCGGCTTTGGCCGTTCCGTAGGCTGTCCAGTCTTTGATCGCTGTGTACGCATGAACACTGGCGAGGCAAACGATGCTTCCACCCGTACCTTGAGCGATCATTTCCTTAGCGGCGCGCTGCGACCCGAAGAAGTATCCCTTCAGCGACAGATCCATCATTCGATCCCAGAAAACTTCATCCGTATCGAACAACGGTCGTGCCTGATCAGGGAAGATTGCGTTGTTGATAAGAATATCGATACGCCCATGCTCGGCGATGAATGAATCGATTACGGAGTTGATACCTGCGACCGTGCTCACATCCCCAACATGGAACGTGCCTTTGACGCCCCTGTTCGAAACAAGTTCGGCTGCTCGCTGCGAGACTTCATCGTCGACGATATCGTTAATCCCAACATCGGCTCCTTCATTTGCGAGTGTGAGGGCAATCCCCCGGCCGATACCTTTTCGTGCGCCAGTGATCAGCGCTTTTTTACCGTCTAGCAAACCCATCGAGTGCCTCCGAATTACGTTTGAAAATATTCTGAAGCCGATCTTAACCTGAGTTTGTCGACAAGGTTGGTTTTTATAGCCCGATCAATCAGAAATTGGCGACTGTATTTCGTCACGAATCTTTGAGAGAGCAGCTTCTTTGGCAGTTTCCAAATCGTCGACCACATACTCTCTGGCAGTATCACCGACTCCACCATTTGCAAATACGAGAACAGCCCTGCGAACTTTCATCCCCATCTTTTCTAGCACAAGTGCGTATCCAGCCAACTGGTTTTCATATCCCCGAGCGCGTTCTTCAAGAAATTCACCTTGCACCCGGTCGGTCTTGTAGTCGATTATCGTGATGGTACCGTCTTCGTGCTGAACCATTAGGTCCACCGAGCCTTCGATCTCGAGGCCCTCTTCCACTTCGGCGGCGATCCACGCCTCGCTCCAGCTGTTTTCACCAGTTGCTGCGGCTACACTCGGACTCGACAGCACGTTCCGAACTAAAAGCGCTACATCATTTTTGAGACCGGGAATGTTGTAAGCCTTGACGGCTTGGGCAACCAGTTCGTCCAAGTTAAAGTCGTCGTCAAAATCGATGTCTTGGAGAACGCCGTGAACCGCCGAGCCGACATCGGTTCCGCCGCGACCACGTAATGCTGTGTTCCATTCGGTCGATTCAGTATTATCTTCGGGCTTTGGAGCCGCGAACATCGTGTGATCGGCCAGCTCCGAAGGCGTGACATAGCCTCGGTACTTCGCTTGCTCAACGACAGCTTCCAGATCATTGAACCAATCCTTTCGATTATCCAGCGAAAATGGTTGCGCAAAGTTCCGAGTCGAATACGGTTTAGGCTTATGGCCTGTGATTTCGCTTGATATGTCGAATGGTTCCGAAACTGTGTTCAGCGCATCATAATCAGCAATCTTCGCTGCCAACGTCGATTTGTCCTTACCTGATCTATGAACGCTAACGACAAGATGCTCGCGGGCTCGGGTCGCTGCAACGTACGCAAGTCGTACCTGCTCTGCGGAATCGGCTTCCTTGCTTGCCTTTGAACGATCGGCGAAATCGGCGGTTGCAATGCCGAGATCTGCCGAGCCCAATCGAACTGCCATGATCGGCTGACCAAGTTCCTCTTTGGTGATCGAATTACCTTTGAACGCCGAAACACCGACTTGCAGCCCCATGAGCGCAACGATAGGAAATTCGAGTCCTTTCGCAGCATGAACTGTCATGACTCGGACAGCATTCAATTCGCTATTTGATAGAGCACCCTCGGCTACCTTGACACTCGCTTTCGCTTGCTTTGAGATCCAGCGAACAAACTCGCGTAACGATCCGTTGCCAGATCGTTGAAGTGATCTAGACATTTCGATAATTACGTCGATCAATCGCCCGCGATCGCCGTTTGGATTCGACAATGCGGCGATTTCTCGCAGGCGGCGATCTCGAACGAATTTTTCGATCAGGAACGGTGTTGAATACGCCTGGCGCGTTTCGTGATATTTCGCCAGACCAGCCAGTGCAGCTGCGACTCGATGTATTCCAGTATCAATTTCGAATTCGGCAGGATCGTACGTGGTTCGAGCGTATTCAAATTTGCGATCCACAGAAGCCCATTCGTAGAGGTCTTGATCAGAGCAACCCCAAGCTGTCGATTTCAGTGCAGCGACAATTGCGACCTGATCGGTGGGGTCATCGATGGCCACCAAATTGTTGCTAAGCTCGTGCACAGTCTGCGATTCAAAGATCGGTGCCTGACCTTCGATAACGTACGGCACGTCGTACTTGAAGAACGCATCTTCCAAGTAGGAAAGTGCGGTACGGCGAGGCATCAACACACACAAGTCACGATAGTCCGACTTACGCATACCTCCCGTTTTATCGGGAAGGTCCCAATCTCCTGCTCCTACGCTCAAAGCCAGCTTTGCCAAATCTTCCGATTCGGACTCGCGAGCGATTCCAGTGTTACCGTCAGCCGGACCGCCAGCAATCATCACTCGCGGTTTTTCGACGGTCGAATAGTCGTCTCTTCCCGGTTGAAGTGCCGTGTATTCAGCTTGATTCGGGTCTGGCACGGTGCCTTCGGGTCCGTTCATCCACGGCTCGAATATTTCGTTCACCCAGCTGAGTATTTCGGGGTTGGACCGATAGTTTTTGACCAAGGACAAACGATCGGCGTTCAGTGACCAAATAAGTCCTTCCAACTGTGTTAAATCGGCACGGCGGAAACGATAAATCGACTGCTTTCCATCGCCAACCACGAACAACGCTCCCGGCGTCGGTGCGCTGGTTTCGTTCGAGTCGTTCATACGGTCGGTAAGTCGCATAGCCAACTTCAGCTGAAGCGGGTCGGTGTCCTGAAATTCATCGATTAGGACATGTGTGTACCTTCGTTGGAAATACCGGCGAACCTCGTCGTCGGATTCAAGCAGCTCACATGACAGAACGAGTAGATCTTGGAATTCGAGTAGACCTTCATCCCGACGCTTGCGGGCGTAGCCGAGAACCATCTGCGAGACGGCGTTTACGAGCGGGACGACTGTCGCTTCGCCAAGTGATTGCCGACCTTGTTCGAGCCGTACTTGGGTTTCTTTCAGCAGGGCACGAACTTCTTCCAAGCTCGAATCGCCATTCTCAAGTGAATTCCAATCGCCTTTACGCCCCCCTCCCACGGACAGTTTCGGCAATTGCGTGAGGGCAAGAATATTTTCTTCATCCGAATCGGCAGACTGAACTTCGTCGATCCACCGAAGTGTTTGCAGCACAGCAGATTCGAGATGAGTGAGTAACTTGTCGTCAGCATTTGTGCAGTAACTACGAAGATCGTATGCCGATTGCAGATCTGATCGTACAGCTTCGAGAACTAGATCAGGTTTGTCCGTCTGAGTCGGCTTCGGTAGTTCACCGAAACGCTCGACGAGATCGTAGTTGGCGTGAAATTCCAAAGCGAGATCTTTGAGATTGCCAAGCGGCTGTCTCAATCCCAAACGCTGTGCGTTTATAACAGCGTCTGAGAACGTCTCATCGTTAAGCGCTTCATCTAGCCACTTCGACCATTCTTCTTCGAATATCGCTTCGCCTTGCACCCCGTCATTTAGTTCGAAGACAGGTGGGAGTCCGACCGAAAGGGGACGTTCTTGCAGCAGACTCTGAGCAAACGAATGGATCGTTCCTATAAACGCCGAATCCAGAGCGTCGAGTGCCTTGGAAAATTTCCTTCCCTCAGCAGATTCACCCGATTCAGCCTGTCTGCGCTCCAGTTCCTCTCGAACACGTTGGCGAAGTTCCGAAGCGGCCGCTTTGGTGAACGTTACTGCAGCGATATTTTCGGGTCTGACACCAGCGAGTAACACCAAGTTCGCTATTCGTTCGACAAGCGCTTGAGTCTTGCCCGTTCCGGCGCCTGCACCGGCGTATATCGTCTGGTCCAGCGATCCATCGGAGAGACCTACAATTCGGTCGCGTACCGCATCACTGGCGTGCGGAGAACTCGTCATTCTTTATCCTCCGCTAAATTCAGATAATTCAAAAGTGTCGGGTCAGAATTTTTCTTCGAGTTCCAGAGCCGGCTTTTGCTTTTCGGACACACTCTCGAATACTCGCAAAACAGGCAGTTTTCATACGATTCACTACCGCCGCCCCAGCTCGCCAAGCCACCCGGTCGAGCAGGGAACACGCCGCTATCGATACCTTCAACAATCGTTTCGACAGCTGCGGTTAATGCATTCTCGGCTTTTTCGCTTTCATAGTCGCTTGGCGAAGGTTTCAGCTCTGACGATGACTCTCGCACAAACCAATAAGAAGCTTGAATTTCGGCCTCAGGGTATTTTTCTGCGACCGCCTTCGAATAGAGAGGAAGCTGCAGCTTCGTGCCTTTCTTAACCGGATCGCTATCCAGTTTCGTGTACGAACTATTACCTCCCGATTTATAGTCGTAGACGATCACTCGGCTACCATCCTCGGATATATCGACTCGATCGACCTGTCCTCGGAATTTGACCGTCTTACCCGAAACAGTTCGTACTTCAACCGGCGGTCCGCTTTCCGCACCCGATCTCGCACCACCAAACGAATATTCAGCTTCGACCTGCCGCATGTCTAGTTGCTTGGCTGTGTATGGCTCTCGTCGTAACCACTGGCGAAGAATCAACCACGCTCTCGAAAGCTCGATTTTCCAGGCACCTTCAGATCGACCCGGCGTCTCTTCCTTAAGACTTTCAACATGTGAAATCGCTGCCGCTCGAAGCCAGTTTTCTTGTTCAGTAGGCGAATCGTAATCCGAACTAGCTTCCATTCGCCACAGAGCGAATTTTTCCAGAACATCGTGGATCAATGTTCCGAATAAAAGAGGATCAAGAGCGACTTCCGTTTCTGGCGAATCAGTCGGTTCGATATGAAGGCGGCGAGACAAGAAATATCTATAAGGGCACGCCGCGTAAGTTTCGAAAGCCGTCGCAGATCCGATCGTTTCGGTAGCTCCAATTTCAGGGGTTACGCCCGACTCGACATCAAGATTTACTCTGCCGTCGTATTCAGTCCAATCAGAACTTTCCTGCGCATCTTCGAACTTAACACCAGCTGCAATAGAAGGTTCGGAGATCACAAGCGGAAATTCTTCCTGCGTCTTCTCGCTTCGTTCGCCCCAACTACGGGCACCAACGACATCGTATTCATGGAAGTCCCCAGCTTCGAACAGAGGAATGTTGATAGAGTCTGAACGGCGACGAAAAGTCAGACCCGGAATCTCAGATTCAGACAATTCTCCCGCCTGTAAAAGGGGCTTGCCGGCAACTTCTCGAACCACAGAAAGGAACCATCTTGCCGGGCCGAATTCACGTGACTCACCAGGAATTCCTCTCGGCCAGTACATGAAGACCTGCTTGGCACTGTGTACGACAGATATAAACGATTGATGGCTTTCCTCTACTCTTGCATCAATCGTGCCTAGCAATGAGCCAGTGGAATCGATTTTCTTTTTCATCGGATCGGGCAACAAGGGGTCGGTCATACCGGGACTCGGATATCGACCTTCCGACATTCCTAGTACGAAAACGGTATCAAACGGGCACCCAGCGGCGGTCCAAATTGGTCCTACGTACACGCCCGAACCGAGCGATCTAAGCCCAGCTGATCGTTTTTCAAGTTGATCGCGTAACACGCCTCCACAATGCGCAAATGTTGGAATAGAACCTGTTGTTTCAAGCGATTCCAACCGGTCGATCAGTGTCATCAGTCGAGAATATTGAGACTTCGGCGACTCATCGGTTGCGGTGGCAATCCACAGATAATCTTTGACCAGCGACCGAAGCCACGTAGCGAATCCCGACCAAGTGTCTTCTATGTCAGTCGGTTTTCTCTGCGATAACTCGACGACAAATTCCTTCAACCAAATAGCGTAGTCGGCGTCTGACATCGCAGCCTCAACCACGTTCGCCTTGCCTTCATCGAGTTGACCCGAACGCCTGGCATGCTTGACGATGTTCTTCGAATATCGATCTAGCCGTGGAATCCAGCTATCAACTACTGACTCAGTCACTCCGGCAGTTCGTGAAATAGCATCCCAACGAGCAGACGGAACCGATTTACCGTTCGCCGGGTCCCTCACTGGCGCTCCAGCCAGCCAAGCGGTGAAATCAAGACGGCTGAAGTCACCGTCGAATATATCGAGCAAACCGCTTAGGAATAGACCTTCAGGTGCATTCGATAATGCAGTTCGATCGGGACCCGATACCGGAATGCCAGCAAGTTCCAAAGCCTCTGCTATTCGACTCGAGTAGCTGTCGTCTTCGAACACCACTGCCATGCGAGGGAAACGCTCACCGCTTCGCGCTTGGGCGACAATCTCCCGCACGACGACGCGTACTTCTTCAGCAACGTCAGGAACGGCTATTGGATTAATGCTGACAGTATGAGTCGCTGGATTGGAAGGATCGTTCCCGTCCTGGGAATTGACTATCGAAATAGTCACTGAATTAGGCATATTCGCCAGTGCATCGAAAAGTGGCCTCTGGATTGGTGCAACAGTAGCGGCTTCTACTAGAAGAATCGTTCCGAGAACGGCTGTTTGATCTTTGTGCGATCCCGATGAAATTAGAGCAGCAGCCTTTTCAGCTACAAGTGCTCCCCTTCGATACGGCTCAGCGAGTTCTATGTACTTCCTGAACCGCTTGACCAATTCCCGCTGGACATCACTTTGATCTTCGAGTTGATCTAGCTGTTCATCGCTCAACATTTCTAATTCTCGAAACGTCGAGTGAAGTGCCGATTGCAGTTTGGGTGAAACGTTTACGCCTCCCAGTTTCGTGCCAAAAGAAGAGTCTCGGGCAGCTTCAAATACGAACTCTGATGCTTGTAGGTCGTGAAGTAACGGCTGTTCAAACTCACGACCGGCGAGTGTTTCTGCGATGTCTTCAAGTCGTTTGAAGTCGACGTTAAAGAGACCTTCTTTAGCGAGACTACGGCGAATATAGAACGATGCTTGGTTAGTAGGCGTAACTATCGTAATTCGATCGAGGCCGCGGTTATTTCGTATCTCGTCGATGAGCCGACGCAGCACCCGATCAATGCGTTCGTTCCGGCCAGCGAATTCTGTTCGACCGGTCATCGAGCACAACCTTCATCAGTGTATTCAGGCCCGTCGTATAGCAGTTTTTGTCCTGTGCCTCCAAAGTTTATGGAGACATCACAAAATTCATCGTGCATAACAACAGAATCAACGCCGGACATATGGCGTTGTGCAATTCGCATATTAGATTGATCGTTAGTGTTCATATGCAATAAATGATCGCGTAGAATCCGCTTCGGTAGAGTAACCGTTGCATCGATCGAATGCCTAATGAAATAGACACTGAGGCAAAGTTTGATCCGACAATCACGCAGCATTGCTATGAAAATGGCGCCCCCGGCGAGATTCGAAATCACGCTCCCGGCTTCGGAGGCCGGTACTCTATCCAACTGAGCTACGGGGGCTAGTTACTAGATGGTAGTTCAAGTCTAGTAGTTCGGCCAACAACTCAGTGACTGAAATAGGG